>Ga0206684_1000791_pt1 | contig 12417 bp, 15 predicted proteins | sample M210012015metaG_FD_155467 | JGI IMG/M metagenome (GOLD analysis project Ga0206684, IMG submission 155467) | Ammonia-oxidizing marine archaeal communities from Monterey Bay, California, United States - M2 100m 12015 | ecosystem: Environmental > Aquatic > Marine > Intertidal zone | place: USA...
TAATAATTTTCCAGCACCTAGTAAAAAGAATACAGTAAAGAAAATTAAGAATGAAGAATATTTTAATGTGACTAGAGAATTAGAGACTTGGAGAAATACGAGGAATACATAATGGAAATAACATATAATGGAATAACGATACCGTTTTTCACTTCTAAAGAAACTAAAAATTTAAATGATGTTAAACTTGATGAGAATGGTTTACCCTATCAAGTTTTAGTGTCACTATCAGGTGGATGCGATTCTGCTTCAGCTCTTTATCTAGCTTTAACACATTTCCCAGATATTGAATGGTTACCATATACATGTAGAGATTTAAATGCACCAGGTGATGCTGACTCAGCAATTATGTTTATTGATAAGATGCAAAAAGAATTTCCACATGCTAATTTAAAAGATATACAAGTATTTGAATTTGATGATAAAGACCCTAAACATTTTGCTGACGCTAAATATTGTATCAATCATTATGAAAGATATAAAGATATGACTGTTGTTGGAATGGTGAAAATATTATTAATAGATAGAATCACAAGAAAACTCATGTTAAAATATGATAAGCCTTTACGATTTGATGGTATGTCAAAAAATCCAAGTGAAGAAGAAATGATAGCTGGTGGATTTTTAGATGTAAGTGAACCACGACGTACACATGAAGATAATTGGTTAGCATGTTTCAATCAAGTATATCAACCATTTATTAATGTTAATAAAAAATTTATTGCTGATATTTATTTTCAACATGAATTTTTACTTAAAGAAATTTATCCATATACTAAATCATGTACTGGTACAGCTTGGTGGACCGATAACTTTACGAGAGTATGTGGTAAATGTTTTTGGTGTTATGAAAGGAATTGGGCTTTTGGTGATGAGCTATATCCAATTAAAGACTTACCACAAATAGGTAAACCACCAAAGGGATACGATGGTTCATTAAAATCTTTAAAAAAATGAGAAAAATATTATTAGTTTCAGGTGATAGCTTTACTGACAAGTATTCACGCTCTGCAGCCCACCCAGTTTTAGATTGCAGTTGGCCTAAGTGGCCAGAACTATTAGCTGATAAACTAGATATGGATGTTATTAATTTAGGAAGGTCTGGTTCTGGTAATAAATATATCTATTCATCATTACATGATTCTCTTCGATTACACCCTAATAAAATGAATGGCCGCCATATCCCATCCTTCAACAATAATAATGTAGGTTTAGTAGTAGCTGCTTGGTCGCAATGTTTTAGAGAAGATTGGCAAGAACGTGGTTCGCATGGTCAATGGAAGAATGAACGAATACATGATCGTGGCGATTTAATTAATTGGGTTCGTGAAAGTTTAAGAATATATAGTAATTTTCAAATGTTATGTAAAAATTATAACTTACCTTATATACACACCCAAATGATTCCAATGTATATAGATTATCTAAGAGGAATAACGCCAACTGAACAACAGATGATATATAAAGGTTGGACAATAGAAGATAATACACTTCACTACCCAGGAGATAAAATAAAAGATCGTGAAGAGATTGAAAAAATTATATTAGAGTATGATGATATTATGGATAATTTTATTGAATGGCCAATTACTAGAGCTCTTGGTGGGTCTCCTCTTAATATTAAATTATTTCACTATCAAGTATATGTAAAAGATAAATATGTAGATAACTGGCCTAGCGATTATGTTATATCAGATCAAGATGGTCACCCCAATGCCAAAGGACACGAATTAATAGCAGAAACCATGTTTAAATATTATGAAGAAAAAATTAATAGTTAGTGGTTGTAGTTTTACCAGTAATCATTTTAGGTCAGCTGTACATCCAGAAATGGATTTGTCTTGGCCTAGATGGCCAGAGCTGTTGGCTAAAGAATTAAATATGGAATGTGTTAACTTAGCAATCTCCGGTCAAGGTAATGATTTTATATTAGGAACATTACAAGATTATGTTTTGGGAATAAAAGATAAGAGTGAAATAGGTTTAGTAATAGCTGCTTGGTCACAATGTTTTAGATTAGATTATCAAGAAGGTAATAAATGGGAATCATGGATTATGGATCAACTTGGTGGCTTTGGTCAATTTCAACATCATATAACTACTAACGAATATAATGAATTTCAAATGAGAGGTGACATAGAAGGTTGGGTAAGAAAAAGCTTAAGACTGTATATGAATTTTCAAATAATGTGTGAAAGATATGATATACCATATTTGCAAACTCAAATGATACCTTTGTATATAGATTACTTAAGAGGATTATTTATTGTTGATAAAAAATTAGAAACATGGCGAGCGCGCCAGCAAATAGTAGATATTGGAAAAGCTGATGAGAGTATTTTAGAAGCTATAATGGAATATGATAATCTTATTAATCATGATAATTTTTTAGGTTGGCCAATCTCAAAAAAGCTTGGTGGATTTAGTCTTAATTTAAAAGCTTTTAAAGGATACGAAAAAGATGATGAAGAATATATGAAGTGTATTATATCAGATACTGATAGCCACCCTAATGCATTAGGGAATAAAATTTTAGCAAAACATTTTAAGGAAAAATATGAAAAAATTAATAGTTAGTGGCGATAGTTATACTTCCAAAACATTTAGATCTGAGGCTCACCCCGAGATGGATGTGTCTTGGGATAAGTGGCCAGCACTATTAGCTAAAGAATGGGGTTTGGAATGTATTAACTTAGCTCGTGGTGGAGTGGGAAATGAATACATATACGCAACAATACAAGATGAAATAATGAATACTAAAGACAAATCTGAAATAGGTATGGTAGTTGCTGGTTGGTCACAATGTCATAGAGAAGATTTTACACTTGGCTTTGATAATCATTTTAACCAGCCTAGACGTCAATTGCTTAATTATGCTACACACTGGCAATCTGTTAGAATACATGAGCATGGTGATTTAATATATTGGATAAATAAAAGTTGTAGAAATTTTCTATCATTACAAATATTATGTGAAAGGTATAACATACCATTTATCCACTTCTCTATGATACACCCATATAATAATTATGTACAAGGATTAGAACCTACTGAAGAAGATGTACTAACTCTTGGAAAAGAAGCAGCGTTTGACATGCAAATACAAACACCACGACCAAGCGAACCAAACTATACTGCAGAAAAACTTCATAATATAGTATTAGCTTATGATAATCAAATTGATAATACTAAATTTTTAGGATGGCCAATGGATAAAGACATTGGAGGATATTCATTAAATTATGAAGTATTTGGTTGGACGCGAAGAAATGCAAAACGTTATTACATATCTGATAATGACCAACATCCTAATGCTAAAGGTCAAGTAAAATTAATGCAATGGATAAAAGAAAAAATAGAGAATATATATAATATAAACACGGAGAAATAGAATGAGTAATATAACAGAGTCACTAGAAAAGAGAGCTCATGTAGTACACTATAGTAAATTAGTTCCTACAAAAGATGAGATATTGGCAATATTAAAAAAGGGTTATCCACTTGCAACGTCAAAGCAAAATGCCTTTCCATATAAAGTATGGATATTAGGACCAAACAAAGAACGTAGTAATAAACTATATCAAATGACTGAGCAAAATAAAATAGATTTTGACGGAGATGTAGGTGAAAAATACCACGCAAATCCTAATCTATTCCATGTTAAGTCTGCTCCATGGACATTAATAATTACACCACGAGTTGCTCCACCTAATCCATTTGCTAAAGAGCAATGTGAAAAAACAGGAACTATGTGGGAAATGGGAGAGGAAGACTTTATACCCCGTGGTAGAGAAAGTTGGGGTATAGAAGTAGGAATGGTAGCTAAAACAATTACAGGCGCAGTGATGGACGCTGGACTTGATACTTCATATTGTATTTGTTTTCCTAAATATATAGAGCAATGGGAAGTTGCAGGCCATTTTCCATTCATTAAATACTTTCCTTATCTAATACAAACTATTGGAAAAGCAGAGTTATATAAATGGCAAAATATGTCAGAGGATGGACTTAAAAAAGATACGCGTGCTCCATTTGATGATGTGTTTGAATTTGTAGATTAAATGACTAATATAATTTTATTAAATCATTTTTATGGTTACCCCGTGTTAATGGATGAATGCTCAAACAATCTTCGCTATGCGCAGCTGTTACGTATAATAGATGTATTTTCTAAAAGGAATACAATATTCTATTGTAATTCTTTTTATGATGAAGATGAAAAAATACACGCTATTAAACAGATTGCTATGAGCGAAGGGTTTACATGGAATGAATATGATGATGAAGACCAGCTAGAACATATTATAACTTCATTAAAGATAAGCCCATCTAATTCAAATATTATTATTGGTGGAACAAATACTGCTGGCTGTATATTAAGACACACAAATGTGTGTGTAAAAAATTGGACTGATTTAGGTTTTAGAGTACAACTATGTTTATCATTATGTGCTGATTATCAAATGGATGGTATTAGTCCAACAGATAAGAGTCATATGGCACAATCAGTTGTATATCAGTTTATTAAAGATAATAATATAATAGATAAAGTAGATTTAATATATAACATAGGAGATTTAAGGAGAAGCTAATGACAGGCTGGGATAGAGAATATCTAGAAAATAAAGAAGAGTATATAAAACTCTTTGATAGTACAATGCAAAAAGAACAAGAAAGAAATATAGAATTTCTTGAAAAGAGTTTAAAAGAATTAACTGGTAGAAAATTTGCAGTTGCTTGTTCTAGTGGTACAGATGCTTTAACCTTTTCTTTATTGAGCTTAGGTCTTAAATCTGATGATGAAGTATTAGTGACTAGCTTCTCTTGGATATCATCAGCATCATGTGTATCATTGGCTGGTGCCACACCAGTATTTTGTGATGTAGATTTAGATACATATCACATAACATTAGAAAGCATTATGGATATGGTCAGTGATAAAACAAAAGCAATTGTATATCCATTTCTATTTGGAAGTATATCTGACACCGCAGAAATACAAGAGTACTGCAAGCAAAACAATATTGTCTTTATTGAAGATGCTTGCCAAGCGTTAGGTTCTAATTACAATGGATGGATAGCAGGTAACATAGGAGATATTAGTACATTTAGTTTTAATGCTAATAAACAAGTTGCTGGTATTGCTGGAGGTGGTGCTATACTTACAGACGATAAAAAACAAGCGGTGTTATTTAGAAAATTAAGAAAGCATGGTGAGCATGAAGTATTAGGATATAATTCTAAGATGCTTGGTATGAATGCTGAGTTTATTAATTTTAGATTAGGGAAGATGGATAAGTGGAATTTCCAAAGACAGGTTATTGCTGAAACATATGATGAAGCATTTAAAGATTTACCAGTTCATATACAAAAACCTGAGGTTGGATTAAATCATACTTACCATAAATATGTTATTAGGTTTGAGACTAAAGAGTTAAGAGATAAAATAAAAGATAGAATAAAAGAATCAGGAATACATTATCCTAAACCTATTCCTGAACATCCAATGTATGAAACTCTTATACATAGAAGTAATGGATGTAAAAATTCAAAACAAATATGTGATACAATATTAACATTACCAATGAATCCATATTTAGAAGATGAAGAAATAGAAGAAGTTATTAATATAATTTTAATGTCAGTATGATAGATATAATGAACAATAAAATTATTTCAATCGATGATAATGGTAACATAATCGAATTAGATAATAACTTCTCAGAATTATGTAAAGGTATGAAAAAAATATTAGGTGATGACTTAATACTTGATGAGAACTTAATTGAGCCAGTTGAAGATATATATTATTACATTGTAGAAAAAATACATCAGTTGCCTGAATACGCATGGGATGCTGAATTTAAAGAGAAGCCTAAACAAAAATTATTGATAGCATTTAACAAATTTATTTATGATAAAATTAATTGACGTACAAAATAAATATTTGGGAATAGACTTTTTTCTATCGATGACATGCAATAAGGATTGTCATTATTGTACAAGCTATACTTTAGAACAAAGGAATCTAACAGTTGATATGGATTTCCTAAAAAGGACTTTATATTATTTAAGAAATTATAAAGTAAGATGTAACTTACTTGGTGGTGAGCCTGGATTAATTAAAAACCTAGATGAAGTCATAGCAGAAATTAAAAAGAATCCTAATTTTGTTTGTGAAGTATTATCTAATTCAACAGTAAGAAGAAGGTACCCACATATATTAGAAGACCCTGATATTATATATGTTGAACATATGGTATTAGATTTTTATGAAGATGAAATAACATTACTTGGACCCAAATCATATGAGTTCCATGATGAGAATGATTTGAATAATTATAACTTAGTAATTAAGACACCTAACTTTGAAAAGTATAAACACGTATATCCTGAAGCTATGAAAAAATTAGACCATAAGAATACTTTATGGAAACAATTCAATGGTAGGTCACCAGGATTCGATAGTTTATTTGATGACCAAGCAGCAGAGATAGATAGGAAGATGTGTGCAGCATTTCCTATGGTACCTGTTATTAATTTTGAGAATCAAAACTTAGTACATTGCAGTAAGAAGTTTGCAAACAATGCTATCACTTCTAAGGAATTTGAAATAACTCAAGAGAATATAGATAAGATGATGAACTTCAGATTATTTAAATATGAAAATTATTGTAAAGGCTGTATGGAATATGTACAACCTAAAGGACACTTCCCATTAAAAAAATACGCAAGCATCTTGAATGAATAAAATAAAAGCAGTAGCACTAAACCTACATGACCATAACACATATGATGGAGTATATCATAATCAACGAGAACGTCATACTCGATTTAAGCATAACTTACCTTATAGAGCAGAAGCTTATGCTCATCAATCAGATGTCTTAAATCCTAACGATTATAGATTGAACGATGAATTCACAAAAGAATATTTTACAAAAGATGATGATAGTGTCTTAGCATTTACTTATACCTATGGCGGTGTAAGAATGTCAAAAGAAGAATTATTAAAAGGTGTACTAAAAGGTCATGATGAAATATTTGATTGGCAACCTAAAAAGTTATGGGACCATTATTATAAAGATGGGATATACTTTATAGACCACCACCAATCACATGCAGCTTATGCATTTATTAATTCAGGATTTGAAGAGTCAGATAAATTAGCTATTGATGGTATTGGTAATAGATATAGATGTTGTTTCTTTGATAAAGATAATAATATGACAGATCTATCTAATGTATTACCTATAGGTTGGTTATGGAATCATATGTCTAACCTTACTGGATTTGGTACTTTAGGCGCAGGTAAACTTATGGGCTTGGCTGGTTATGGTAGAAGAAATGATTATTTCTATGAGATATTTGAAACAATACTAGCTGGAGAAATAACAGAAAAGAAACAAGAAAAGTTTTCTCATATTGATTTAAAGAGATATAGAAAAGAAGACTTAGCATATACTCTACAAAAATTTACAATGGATAAAATAAAAGAAATTATTTATCCACTTAAAAGTTCAGATAATCTTTGTGTTGCTGGTGGTGTATCTTATAATGGATATATGAATGAAGAGTTTACAAAGAAGTGGAAGAATGTTCATGTACCTCCAGCAGTTGGTGATGAAGGCCAAGCTTTAGGCGCATATCAACATGCTGACTATGTATTAAATAATAATAAGCATATAGTAGATACATATTCAGGTACAGCATATGATTGGGAACCTGGCGAAAATAAATATTTTGAATGGGGATACGAAGAATTACTTTGGGAACCTCTTAATATGACAACAGTTGCTAAAGCGATTGCTGATGGTAAGACAGCAGGTTGGTTCCAAGGTAAATCTGAAAGTGGTAATAGAGCATTGGGTAATAGAAGTATCTTAGCAGACCCACGTAATCCTAATATAAAAGAAATTATTAATAGTACAATTAAAAACAGAGAAGACTTTAGACCATTTGCTCCTGCTGTAATGGAAGAACATTATCAAGAATACTTTGATACAAATCAGCCATCACCATATATGTCAAGAATTATGCCAGTTAAATCTGATAAGATTCCTGGTGTTACACACGTTGATGGAACAGCAAGAATACAAACAATTAATAGAGAACAAAATGAGAAGTATTATGATATCATTAATGAGTTTTATAAAGTGACAGGTATACCTATGTTACTTAATACAAGTTTTAATTCTCAAGAACCTATTGTAGAAGAACCTTGGCACGCTATTAGAACGTTTAGAGAAACTGCTATAGATATATTAGTAATTAATGATTGGATGTTAATTAAAAAAGTAACACATGATGGATGGACTTAATGTTAGAAAGAGATGAATTAACATATATTAAAAACATATTAGAATTATCTAATCAACCTTCAACAATAAAATTTACATTGCTTGAAAATATATTTACTATATTTGAACATGAACCTGAACTTAAAGAAGATATATTCGATTCATTTAGTGCTAATCAAGTTAAAGCTAAATCACTATTAGTTAATCACTTAGATAAATTAAATCTTTTAAATAAAGATACTGAAGTTGTTATATTTGGTTGTTGGTATGGAAGTGTTCTTATACCATTAATATCAGATAAAGTTAAAAAGATTACATGCATAGATTCAGATGACCAAGCTATTACAATTGGTCGTAATAGATTATTTTATAATGACAAAAGAGTTACTTGGATAACTGGCGATGTGTTTGAAGATTATAGAGATATGTTTGATACTACAGATATTTTTATCAATACCTCGTGCGAACATATGTTACCTATGAAATGGTGGGGTCCCAAAGGTCCAAGGAAAGACCATGATTGGTTTAAAGAATGGGATGGTGATTATAGAAGAGAGTGGAAAGGCAAAGATGAAAACAAGTGGCCAGTATATGATATAGGGTGGTGGGAAAGAGTTAAGCCTACAGCCCACTTTGCTTTTACTTCAAATAACATGCATGATATTGAGGGTCATATTAATTGCGTAAATAGTATAGAAGAATTTAAAGGACAACTACCTCCTGAAGCAGAGGTATTAGTAGAGGATGAATTAGAAGACGAGAGAGGTATTAGATACATGTTAATAGGAAAGATATGAAAAGAATAGTTTATAGTATATATGTCGATGTACCGGCAGTCGAGCATTTTGGTACTACATCAAAAAATAAAAATGATTCAATAGAGAAAGCATCACAAACTATTAATGCTTTCCAAGGGCATTATGATAAGCTCCTTGAAAATAAAAAAGATTATGCTAAGAAGATAGGTGCAGCTTTTAAGATGTATACTTATGATGAGAAGTATAAATCATTTGAAAAAAATATTCTTAAATTCTTTCCTGAATTAACTGGATATGAAGTAATAAATTTTTATAAGATACATATCCTCTGTGAACTAGCAGATGTTTATGATGAAATTTTATATTTAGATTTTGATGCTGTACCTTTAACTACTGAAAGTTTCTTTGATGCTTGGGATCTGTCAAAAGGTATATGTGTTCTTGATAATAATGCTCATGTAATTAAGAGAGATGCTTTGAATTTTAATCATAGTATTAGAAGTCCATCAGCAAAATATTATAATTGCCAGGCTATGTTAATAGATGGTGGTTACCACCCTGCTAATGATGTTATCAATACTGGAATCATTGGTGCAAATGCAGAACATATAAAGCAGTTAGATTACTTTGGTGGGTTTGACCATATAATAGAAATGATGACAGCATTAAGAAGTGATGCATATGCAGAGACTGGTTTATATCCTCAGAATATTCTTGATATGTTTAGATATGATAACGAAACTATTTTCTCATATAAATTACGAGTTAACGAAGTTCCTGTACAATGGCTTGACGATGTATGGCATTACTTCTTTGATAAACAACGTTTCATTCCAGCTGAAACTAAAATCGTCCATGCAATATGTAAAGACTTTGATTGTGTATGGAGATTAGAGAAAAGACTTAATGCTTAAGATATGCACAGTATATTATGGTGATAAGTATTCTCCAGATTATGTAGGTAAATTGTTTGATAGTATAAGGAGAAACTCAAGCATTCCATTTCAATCTATATGTGTAAGTGATAATCCTAATGTTAAAGCAGATGTAGTACTACCATATAATTATAATAGCCCTGTTAAAAGACATTGGCATAAACTAAAATTCTTTTCTCCTAACTTTGCATATCAAAATCCAGGTGATGATATTATAGTTATGGATATTGACCAAGTCATTACAAACAATGTTGATGAACTTATAGGACACCCAGTAGAAGACGGTGAATTAATTACTTATGGTGTGTGGTGGAACTCAGAAGAATTAATAGAACATGGATTAGCATTAGAAACAAATGGTGGGTTTTATAAATTTAAATCTGGAACTTTATCATATGTATGGGATGACTTCATTACATCTCCTGAATATTGGCAAATGAAATTTTTTAATGATGAAGTTGTTCATTACAGATATTATGGAGAACAAAATTATGTTAATTGGAAAGTGTTTTGGGAAGCTAAAGATAAAGTAATTAAAACACCAGAGAAATGGATAGGCAAATATCATGGTGATGATTTTTTAAAAAATATTAAACTTAATAAAAAGTATTTTGAAAAATTTGGAGATTATATGATTTTAGATGATGTAAATCCTGATATTAAAATAATACATATGTTAGGACCAGATAATACTATACATAACACCGGATGGGTTAAGGACTACTGGAAATGAAAAGAATAATTTGTTGTAGGTTTGGAGATAAGTTTACTCAATGGCATGTTGATAACTTAAAGTATATGATAGACACTCATTCTGGTTTAGAGTATGATACCTTTGAAGTTATTGAAGAAAACTTATATGGTAACTGGTATAATAAATTCCAAATGTATGATAGGTTTAGAGATGGGCAGAATTTATATTTTGATTTAGATGTGGTTATCTATAATAAGTTACCAAACTTATGGAGAGAAAAATTTACATTGTTAGATGATAAGTGGTGGAGACCAGACTTTGGACATACACCACTCAACTCATCTATTGTTTCTTGGACTGGTGATGTATCTCATATATGGGAAAAGTTCTGGCCTTATGCAGATGTATATATGAGAAAATATAATAAAGGGAGTGATGAGTTTTATTATAAAGAAATTGAATATAATACATTTGACCCAGTATGTCCAAAGATTAATACAACATCTCCACATACTGCGATGGGTATAGTTACATTAGGTCAACTACACCACCTTATGGAAGAAGGCTGGACCGGTTGGTGGTCTAAATATTTTATTTCTTAGCTTTAGTTTTATTCTTTTTCTCAGTCGCTAAAAAATCGTTAAGAGTATCTGTTTTAGGAATAGTCTTTTCAATCTCTTTCATAGCACCAGCATCTAAATCAACACCAGCTCCAGCAGTACCTGATTTTTGAGGAGTAGCATCAAGAGTTTGTAATTGTTCATCAGCATATTCATTAGTAACAATTGATTCACTATCATGAACTGTTCTTCTTACACCAACAATATCAAAGGCATGTTTTAACACGTCAATTTTATTTTTACTTTTCCTTAGCGCTGTCTTAGCAGCAGTGTCTGTTGATTCTCTAATATCTTGTACTTCAAATAGCGCTAGCTTTAAAGCAAATAGATGGTCTTCATTTTCCATGTTAGTAAATAAAGTATCTACAATCGTTGGATAGATTTTTGTTTTTGTTAATAGTGCATCAATATCTACTGCATCTTTTGCTTCATCAAACTCACTAGCAATAACTTGTCTTGCTGTTGCTAAGAAAGCTTCGCTCTCTGCTCTTTTAGCTTCCCATGTTTCTTCATGAAGTTGGTCTTCAGTAACAAGCTTTAGTAATGCTTTATACTCTGCACTCTTTGGGTCCGCCTCAATAACATGTGGGGTGAGTGTTTTTGTTTCTGTATGAGGCATGTCAAGTAACACCTCAATGTTTTTACGCTCTTCATCTAAGAAGGTAGCCGAGACATAAGTCTTTTTGTTAATCATTGTAGCTGTTGCCATTATTCTTTCCTCGCTTTTAAATAGTATGTTGAAATAGTTGCCGCTGAACCAGCCGGAAATTCTTGTGTTCGATAGTCATCAGTGTTAACATATCTTTGTTGGTATGTTGAGCTATTCAATTTAGTGTTAACCATACCTGAACCTAATGAAGTACCTGAGCCATCGATATAATATCTTACTCTATTACCAGATAAACTTTCTGCCGTGTATCTAATACATTCTTTCATGATAACATCAAACTCTGCTGATGAAAGTTCTTCAAGGTTGCCATCACCATTAATAGTCATTGGTGTTGCAGAGTATGCAACATCTGTGCCATTAGATCTATGAAGGTAATAGTTAGTTATAGTTGTTGGTTGGTCTTGTGTTTCTCCAATACCACCAGCAGTATATGCTCCAGC
>Ga0206684_1000794_pt1 | contig 12390 bp, 13 predicted proteins | sample M210012015metaG_FD_155467 | JGI IMG/M metagenome (GOLD analysis project Ga0206684, IMG submission 155467) | Ammonia-oxidizing marine archaeal communities from Monterey Bay, California, United States - M2 100m 12015 | ecosystem: Environmental > Aquatic > Marine > Intertidal zone | place: USA...
TCTTCATTGCTTCGACGGCTTTCTCTAACGGGAAAGCGGCACAGATGTGGGGGTCAATATCGCCGTTTTCCAATAACTGGTACAGCTCTCTGCGGGTCCTTTCACCCAGTTCGGGATCTCGGCGTCCGATTTCACCTGCGCGGACCCCTATGACGCTGATTTGCTTGATAAGAATATGGTTCACAGCAGCTTTTGGCCAAACGCCGGATGTGAATCCGATGGTCAGTATTCTTCCGTTCCAGTTGATGCAGCGCATACTTTCATCAAACACGCTTCCGCCGACGGGATCAAAAACCACATCGGCACCGAGTCCATCCGTCAGCCCCTTAACCTTTTGCCGGAATCCGCCGAGCGAGTCGTCAGGCAGGGTATAGTTGATGACATGGTCGGCGCCCCGGGCCTTAACCACAGCAAGCTTTTCGTCCGTACCGCCGGTTGCGATAACTGTTGCGCCAAGGTGTTTGCCAAGATCGACGGCAGCCAGGCCAACGCCCCCGGTTGCACCGTGAACCAGCAAGGTTTCACCAGCCTTTAGACTTCCTCTAATAGTGAGTGCGACGTAGGCTGTGAGGTACGCGGTCTGATAGGCGGCTGCTTTCTCGAAACTGATCCCCGGTGGGATGGGTTTGACTGCCTGTACCTCTGCGTTGACCAACTCACTAAATCCGCCATACCGGGTTCCGGCTACTGCCCTGTCCCCGACCTTAAACTGATCGATGTCAGGTCCAACAGCAATTACCTCACCGGCAAATTCACCGCCGGGCGCGAACGGTAATGGGGGCGCGAACTGGTACTTGCCCTGGATCATCAAGACATCGGGAAAGTTAACTGAACAGGCCATGACCCTGATCTGGACTTCGCCTGCGCCGGGTGGCGCGATGTCTACCTCGTCCAGGCTGATCGTTGATATGTCGTCATTGATTTGATGGCAGCGAATCGTCTTCATTACGTGTCAATATTCCTGTCTGATCGTGGGCAGGGACAAGTTAGCACAATACTGATACCCTCGGATTCATTGGCCTTGAATACAAGATCTGAGGCAGGGATTAGAGTCAGGAGGGAGTTGTCGTGGTCGAAGGCATTAACGTCGAAAAAGTGACAAGGTGGTTGGTCGAACGAATTCCGGAGATCAAGCCACCGCTTAGTTTTTCACTGATTGCAGGCGGGCACTCGAACCTTACCTTTCGGTTCGAGGATGGTGCCGGTAACGCCTATGTGTTGAGGCGCCCTCCACTCGGGCATGTTCTTGAGTCTGCTCATGACATGGGCAGGGAACATAAAATCATTGATGCACTGAAGGGTTCTGATGTGCCCGTTCCTGCAAACCATGGCTTGTGTAAAGACAATTCCGTCAACGAGGCAGACTTCTATGTGATGGAGTTTGTCGACGGCCTTGTCCTGAATGACTCCGTCATAGCAGCCACATTGCCCGAAGCTTCAAGAATACCGATCGGTGAAGATGTTGTGGATATTCTCTGTAAGCTTCACGCGATCAATCCGGATGATGTTGGCCTTGGCGATTTGGGCCGTAAGGAAGCGTACCTCGCACGTCAACTCAAAAGGTGGACCAAGCAATGGGAAGCCGCGAAGACACACGATATTCCTGAAATGGAAGAAAGCTGTCGTCTGCTGGCTGACCGCATGCCTGAGCAAAAGGGAGCAACCATCGTCCACGGTGATTTTCGGTTAGGTAATATGATCGTCGCGGACGGCAAGGTAAAAGCAATCCTGGATTGGGAACTTTGCACCTTAGGGGACCCTTTGGCGGATGTGGGTTACCTCATGAATAACTGGGTGACGCTTGAGGAAGTTCCGGAGCCTGGTGAAGGCGACCAGTCGCCATCTGCAGCTGGTGGTTTCATTACCAGGGAAAAGATTGCTGAAATCTATGAGAAAGCCACCGACAGGGATTTGTCCGGAATTAATTACTATCGCGCTTTTTCCCATTGGCGCCTGGCTGCAATTGGTCAGGGTGTTTACAAGCGATATCTTGTTGGTGCAATGGGCGAGGACAGAGATGTGGATCTCGAGAAGCAAAAATCGGGTGTTGCAAGAAGAGCTATCAGCGCTCTTGAGCTACTCTCCTGACCCGTTAATGGATAGTTTTGGAATCACTTACCAGGGCCAGTAGCCGCTTGGACGCGAGTTGCTTTAGCTGATCATCTGAAGCTCCCTGCAAGACCTGTGTATAGGTGTATTGCGCGAGAGTGATGTTGCCCTGCATTTCATACACAGCGCCCAGTTGCACGTTGAACTCATCCCGTTCCGGAAACAGCAAGAGCTGACGGTCGATACATGCCTTGCTTTCTTCCCAGGATTTTTGGCGCCAGAAAATCTGCTTGAGGTTGTCCAGCATGCGAATCAGGACATCCCGTGGAGAAGCCGGGCTGAAATACTCTTCCTTTAACGTCGCCCTTGGGCCAGCAATCTGTCTCAGCATGTTCTGGCAGTCAGCTCGGCTGAGTTCACGGCCAGAAAAAGGATCAACAATAGTGCCGCTGCTACCACCGTACTGCACAAGAAAATGTCCGGGAAACGAAATGCCACTGACCGGAATGCCAAGTCGTGAACCGATAGCAATATGTACCAGCGCAAGGCTGATCGGAATGCCATGTTTGTAATCAATCACTCGATTCAGGTAACTGTTGGCGGGGTCGTAATAGTCAGTTACATTCCCGCTGAATCCAAGGTCATCATGGATGTAATTCACCAGCGCGGATACGGGAATGCCAAGGTTCGTATGGAATCGATCGTCAGACTTAAACCTGACAGCAAGATCGTCGAGTTCGCTCAGGTAGTGCTCAACAGAGATGTCCTGTTCTGCTTCAGCAGCGATCAGCAGCGCTGCTTCATCCAATCTGATGTCAGCGTCTGGCTGGGCCGCCAGTTGCGCGAACCTGTTCCTGATGTCGTCATCCATTAAGTGCGTCCTCGATCGTCTCAACTTTACAAGGATGAATACGATATGCAATGCTCGCCGCGGCTTTTTGCTGGCATTGCCATTGCTCATGTTTCTTGAACTCGGTGGTAGGGAGAACCGATAATGGTGTTACTGGGGATTATGGCTGATGATCGGTCGACAACTCTATTGAGGGTCTTTGATAATTGATCGCCCGGTTTGGCTCTTGCCCGGCATAAACAGGAAGCCCCTGCGCAAAAGACGAGCGTAGCCCTGCACCGGAGAAGAAAACCCTGTAATGTGCCCGTGCCGGCTATTTGCCGTCAAACTGATCGTGTAGCCGCCTGGCAAGCGTGTATTGACGAAGATACAGCGGAAATAGAATATCATGAAGTCGAGGGGGAACCGTGAGGCCTGAGGTCAAACGAGAGAGTCTTCCAGCTCGTACCAACACGACATAAAGAACCAACTTAACAGGAGAACAATGTGGAATTTGATTTACACCAAACGGATGAACTGCTTTCAACAACTCGTGCGGTCAGGAAGAGACTGGATTTCGATCGGGCAGTTCCTAGAGATGTCATCGAAGAGTGTATCGGGCTATCGCAGCAAGCGCCCACCGGAACAAACTCCCAAGGTTGGCGTTGGCTGATCATTGAGGACGCGGAAAAACGTGCTGGCCTTGCAGAGCTCTACAAGAAAATGGCCGACATCTATCTGGTTGAAGAAGGTCGCAAGGTGGCTGAATCGGGAGACGCACAAACAGCACGAGTGCTCGATTCTGCAGTATTTCTGGCAGAGAATCTCCAGAATGCCCCGGTTCATGTTATTCCCTGCCTGCAAGGACGCCCACCGGAAGGTACGCCCCTCATGGGTATTGCTGCAATGATGGGATCTATCTTTCCTGCGGTCTGGAGTTTTCAGTTAGCGCTGCGGGCCCGTGGCCTGGGTTCCTGCCTGACCTCGCTGCATCTGTTTCACGAAAAAGAAGCGGCAGAATTATTGGGTATTCCTGATGACGTACTGCAGGTGGCCCTGTTGCCTGTTGCCTATACCAAAGGGACTGATTTCAAGCGTGCAAATCGTCCTGACCCTTCAACCATTATCCATTACGACAAGTGGTAGACAGAAAGACAACCGGGTTCAGTATCGCTGAGCCTGGTTACTGTTCTGGTTTGCCATGTTCTGTTTTTTCGCGCTGGGCCTCACGAGCCTGCTTTTTCAGCCTTGCCCTTTGGGCCTGGGCAGAAGAGGCGTCCCCTCCAATGTGGTCCTCACCTCGCTCATTAGCCAGGTGGATTTGCTTCTGTCGTTCGCGAAACCTTGTACGGTCCGCATCTGTTTTGCTGTCAATACAGTGTGAACAGCTGATGCCCCTAACGTAAGCGTTACTTTTTTTGTCTGTATCGCTGATCGGCATCCTGCATGCGTGGCACTGGTCATAGGAGCCAGGCTTCAGATCATGATCGACAGTGACGCGATCATCAAAGACAAAGCACTCTCCTTGCCACAGTGATTCTTCCCTTGGGACATCTTCAAGATATTTCAGGATGCCGCCTTCCAGGTGATATACCTCATCAAACCCTCTGGACTTCAGGAAGGCGGTTGATTTTTCGCACCTGATCCCACCGGTGCAAAACATGGCGATCTTCTTATGCCTGTCGGGATTCAATTCGGATTCTGCGAATCCAGGGAATTCCCGGAATGACTCTGTGTGAGGGTTTATGGCATTTTCGAACGTGCCGATCAGCACCTCGTATTCGTTTCGGGTGTCGATCACCGTGACTTCGGGATCTGATATCAGTTCGTTCCAATCCTTTGCTTTTACGTAGGTACCCACGATCTGTCGGGGATCGATATCGGTTATACCCATCGTGACGATTTCTTTCTTGAGTTTGACCCGGGTACGCGGGAATGGCATTTCCTCGGCGGCAGATAACTTATAGGCGATGCCGTCGAACCGGCCATCGCTCGCGAGGAAAGCCTGCAGGCCCTTTATACCTTCCGAAGTGCCCGCGACTGTGCCGTTGATTCCTTCTGCAGCGACCAGTAATGTTCCCTTAACGCCATTGCCTTTCAGCAGGCTCAGTAGTGATTGTTGGAGCGCCTCGTAATCATCAATACTGACAAAATGGTAAAGCGCGCAGATTACTATTTCTTCTCGATCGTTCTTTGTGTTATCCGCCAAACCGGGCTCCCGCGAAAGCGTCTACCCAGGTGCAACCCTCTCTGGGGTTTCGTTTCGGTTTTATCAGTTGCTCGACCGGTTTGCCGATGCCTATCGTTGCAGCGAAGGTCGTGCGCATTGCCTCATAAATTTCCATGACTCAACCCTGGGTCATTAAGATTGGTGTATTATCGCTCAAGTGTTTAACAAGTTCTTGAAAAAATGAGGAGTTACCATGCCAATCAATCCTGAAGCTGTTGGTGTAAAGGGTCAGCCATCACAAAGAAGCTGGACTTCAAAAGATGCTCTGTTGTATGCCGTTGGCATTGGAGCAGGTACGGACGAGTTGCAATATACGACAGAGAACACAAAGGACATCGACCAAAAGGTATTTCCCACCTTTGCGGTGATTGTTGGTGGTGGCGGGATACCGATGCGGGAAGTGGGCTCGTTCAATCCTGCGTTGATGGTACATGGTGAACAAGGCATTGAGCTGCTGAGTGAAATTCCCGCAGAGGGTGAGATCGAAAGTGTTGGCGAGTGTACGGCCATTTACGATAAAGGAAGTGCGGCTGTTCTCGAGTTTACCTCTGAGTCTAAAAATGTTGCGACGGGAGAAGTCCTGCTCAGAACCCGGACATCGCTTTTTTGTCGAGGCGAAGGAGGCTGGGGCGGTGACCGGGGACCTTCAGAAAAAATCCAGTTTCCGGATCGTACTCCGGACCAACAGGTGAGCTATACAACACGAGAAGACCAGGCGTTGACTTACCGGTTGTCCGGTGATCGGAATCCGCTGCATTCAGATCCTTCTTTTTCAGCGATGGGAGGGTTTGAAAAACCGATTCTGCATGGGCTCTGTACATACGGGTTTACTGGTCGTGGATTACTGAATGCGCTTTGTGATGGCGATGCGGGTCGATTCAAATCCATGAATGCACGATTCTCGAAGCCTGTTATACCAGGTGATACCCTAACCGTGTCAATGTGGGTGGATGGTAGTGAAGCCCTGTTCAGGACAACCAACCAGGACGGTGATGTCGTGATTGATCAGGGTGTGTTCAGGTTTGAATAAGTATCACCGCCATTTCGACTGGCGTTTGCGCAGCTCGTCGAAGGAAAAAATCTCGGGATGGGGAAAATGCTTGATGTAGGGGATACAGCGCCAGACTTTGAGCTGACAGACGAAGAAGGTGAGGTTATTACGCTGGATGACCTCTTATCAGAGGGGCTGCTGGTTCTGTATTTCTATCCCGCGGATTTTACGTCCGTGTGCACCGCGGAAGCCTGTGAAATCCGTGATCGTCACGACGACCTTCGAGCAGTGAATGCCAATGTCGTCGGTGTAAGCCCCCAGGGGCAATCCAGCCACAATCGTTTTCGCGACCGATACGACCTGCCTTTCCCGTTGCTCGATGACCAACAAAAAAAAGTGATCAGAGCCTATGGCGTCAACGGTCCACTGGGTCTGGGTGTCCGAAGGGTAAGTTTTCTCATTAACCCGGATAAAAAGATAGTCAACAGGGTGGTCGCCGACTTCAGGGTTAAGCAACATATAGCGTTGATTGATTCGGTGGTTGAAGGTCTGGGCGGTTACTAATTCGAGGACTCATTATGTCGTCTACCAGGCGTTTGTATCCCGCTGACCTCCAAAAAGTCCGAGGAGACTATACCAGGTAACGCTGAGGGCTCATTATGTCGTCTACCAGGCGTTTGTCTCCCGCTGACCTGTTCGCCCAGAAATGTGATGCTATTTATCTGTCCCAGGCGTCTATGTTGGGTGCTGTTGATTTGTGTGATCATGAGAATATGGTGATATCTCCAGCACTTGGTATAAAACGTCTACTCTAGAAATGATCTAGTTCCCCGGCAGAGACGTACACTCAAAAAAACTGGACAAAAATAATGAACAAGAAACTGATATGGATAGCGGGTATTTTGGCCTCGCTGGTGGTCGGCAGCCTTATCGCCCTTGCAGGCAGCCAGAATGGTGCGCAGTGGATGGGGCTACCATTGTTCGCACTTTGCTGCGGTATCGCATTTATCGTTCAGTGGTTTTTGTTTATCCCGGCCTATGTATTCCAGACTGAGCGATATTTTGATCTGGCTGGCAGCCTGACCTACATTTCGCTGGTCCTGCTCGCAATGTATCTTTCCGGTGCACGTGACCCTCGATCACTTATCATTGGCGGGTTGGTGATCATCTGGGCTTGCCGGTTGGGTACCTTCCTGTTTGGGCGAGTATCCGCTGATGGTGAGGATCGGCGTTTTCGCGCCATCAAGCCTGACTTTTTACAATTTTTAATGACCTGGACTATCCAGGGTTTGTGGGTGTCTGTGACCCTGGCTGCGGGGCTTGCCGCGATGACGGTGTATGAACACAAGCCGATTGGGCTGTTGGGGACTATTGGTATATCCCTCTGGGTTTTCGGGTTTGTGGTTGAAGTGGTCGCCGATAAGCAGAAGTCGACGTTCAGACGGGAACAACCCGATGGGTTCATCACCAGGGGATTGTGGCAGTATTCCCGGCACCCTAACTACTTAGGAGAGATTATCCTCTGGTTGGGTATTGCCGTTCTGGCGTTACCTGTACTTCACGGCTGGCAGCACGCAACGTTGATTTCCCCTGTCTTTGTCTTCTTTCTGCTGACCAAAGTCTCGGGGATCAGAATGCTTGAGTTTCGGGCTAATAAGCGTTGGGGCGAGGACCCCGAGTACCAGTTCTATCGATCCAATACTCCGGCTCTGATACCACGGCTTCGGTTTTAGCTACTTCTTATGCAATACGACGGGTAAGTGTGCATAACCCTTAACGAATGCACTCCGGATATAGGTAGGCTCTCCAACAACTTCTACGGTGTCAAAGCGTTTCAGAATCTCTTCCCAGACAATCCGCAACTGCATTTCTGCGAGCCTGTTACCCATACAGCGATGGATGCCGAACCCGAAAGACAAGTGTTGTCGTGGCCTGGCTCGGTCGATGATAAATTTATCAGGTGTTTCAATCGCTGATTCATCACGATTTCCTGACACATACCACATGACGACCTTGTCGCCTTTCTTAATGGTTTTGCCGCCAATGACAGTATCTTCGAGGGCACGTCTGCGCATATGGGCAAGTGGCGTTTGCCAGCGGATGATCTCTGGCACCATGCTTGGGATCAGCCCTGGGTTTTCCCTAAGCTTCCGGTACTGATCCGGATGCTGATTAAGTGCAAGAATACCGCCGGTGATTGAATTACGGGTGGTGTCGTTGCCGCCAACAATCAGGAGAATCAGGTTGCCAAGGAACTCCATTGGACGTTCAAGCATGTCTTTCGTCGATTCGCCGTGAGCGAGCATAGTGATCAGGTCATTGTCGCCTGGTGTTTGCTGTCGCTCTTTAAAAATTTCTGTAAAGGTTGTTAGACATTCAATTAGTTCCTCGCGACGTTGGTCCTCCGATTCGATAATTCCCTGCTCAAGGTTTGCTGTTGCAACGTCGGACCAGCGAGTTAATTTTCGGCGCTGCTCGAATGGAAAATCGAAAAGGGTTGCCAGCATTTGTGTGGTCAGTTCGATGGAGATTCTATCTACCCAATCAATTTCTTCACCGACAGGTAATGCGTCAAGCAAATTTGCTGCGCGAGCCCGGATGGTTGATTCCAGCTTAACCAGGTTTATCGGTGCAACAACCGGGCTGACGACCTTTCTCTGATCATCGTGTTTTGGCGGGTCCATCGCAATAAACATTGGCAGCGTGAAATCTTCATCCTGGTCACCGAGTGTAATGCCGCCTTCGGAAGAGAACACCTTGTGATTGGTGTCCACGTGCATAATGTCTTCAAAGCGAGTGATGGACCAATACGGACCAAACTCACTTTCCTCACAGAAATGTACAGGGGCTTCTTTTCGGAGTCGTTCGAAATAGGCCCAATGAGCGTCCTGTTCAAACAGGTGCGATTGAGCAACATTAAAATACCCATCAAGCGGGATCGAATAAGGGTCTACAACAATTTCTTTACTGGTGCTGATCGCTTCGCTCATTTCTGGATCCGTGTTATTGGGTGGACGTTGTGCCAGCTAGTACTGGAATTCCGGCAGGTTTACGACAAGACCATTTAGTTCATCAGTCATGGTGATCTGGCATGCGAGACGTGAATTAGGTTCCCGGTCAGGGTTCAGGTCCAGCATTGCGTTTTCCTGGTCATTGGCTGCGCCAACCCGGTTCATCCATTCGCTTTCAAAGAGTATGTGGCAAGTAGCACAGGAGCACTCGCCGCCACAGTCGGCATCAATGCCGGGAACAAGGTTGTCGAGAGCGATTTTCATGACCGAATCACCATTGTCCCCATCAATGGTTGTGGTCTCGCCGGAAAATTGAACAAAGGTAACTTTAGCCATTTAACTGAGCCATTCCATAAAAGGGGCAAAATTAGCAACAAAGGAGGGGCTTATAAAGGTGAAATATGGCCACAATATGATCCTATTAGGACAAGCTGAAAATACAATGAACCCAGGCTCGATAGCCCGTATTAGCCTGTCCTGTAGTGATCGTCTCTCTAGCGAAGTTGCCTGAAACAGCTCCGTATCTGGTCGACCAGTGCCTGGGGTTGTTCAAAGGCTGCGAAGTGGCCACCTTTCTCCATCACCTCAAAGTGAATCAGGTTAGTAAAACGCGCTCTGGCCCACCTTTCGGAAGTCTTGAAGATCTCTTTAGGAAAAAGGGTGCAACCGACGGGAAGCTCGACTAGGTCCAGGTTTGTACTTCCGAAGCTTTCCCAGTAGATCCTGGCGGAGGAGGCGCCGGCATCCGGCAACCAGTACATCATCACGTTATCCAATAGTTCATCGCGCGATGCTACGTTTTCGGGGTGGCCGTCACAATCCATCCATTGGTAAAACTTTTCAAGAATCCAGGCGGCCTGGCCGATTGGCGAGTCGGCAAGGCCGTAACCCAGTGTTTGAGGCCGGGTACTTTGTTGCTTGGAATAACCGGAATCATGATCCTGGTAAAACTGCATAGATTTCAGAGCGTCAGTTTCCTGATCAGTGAGATTGTCCATATTGTTCGGGTCGGGCGGAGCGATTGGCATATTCAGGTGAATGCCTATGCAATGACCCAGGTTCTGAACGCCAATTTGTGTAGTGACAATCGAACCCCAGTCACCGCCCTGGGCGACGTAGCGGTCGTATCCCAGTCGGATCATTAGCTCATCCCAGGCCGTGGCAATGCTGTCGATGTTCCAGCCTGGTGAAACCGGCTTGTCGGAATAACCGAAGCCAGGCAGGGTTGGAATAACGAGGTCGAATGCATCGCTTGCCAAACCACCGTGTTCAGTTGGGTTGGTCAAAGGCCCGATAATCTTTTGGAATTCGACAATCGACCCAGGCCAGCCATGGGTCATGAGTAAGGGGAGGGCATCAGGCTCGGCTGACTTGATGTGTAAAAAGTGGATGCCGAGGCCATCTATTTCCGTTTTGAATCCCGGCCATTGGTTCAGAAGCGCCAGACGCGCTGGCCAGTCATACTGGTTTAACCAGTAATCGTGGATCTCGATCATGTAAGAAAGCGGAATACCCTGGGACCAGTCTGGTGGGGTTTCCTTGTCTGGCCAGCGCGTTAGCGCCAATCGTTGTTTAAGGTCATTCAGTTCCTGTTCTGAAGTCTGAATGTTGAAGGGCTTGATAATTGTCATCACTATGCTCCCATCTGGAATTCTGGTTTGAGATTTTGGCTTGGCTAGTTGCCGGGGTGGATAACTATTTTCCCGATTGCTTTTCTGCCAAGCATTTTCATCATGGCTTTGCCTGTGTCTTGCAACCTGAATGCCTCACCGGATTGTGGGCTTATCTTACCGGACGTAATCCACTCCATAAGTGTGTTGAGGACTTCCTTGGCAACAGATGGATTGGCAGCGATGTGCCCGCCCCAGTTAACGCCAATGATTGAGCAGCGTTTTAGCAATACAAGATTCACCGGAAACTTTGGGATGTCCCCGGAGGCGAAACCAACCACAAGGAACCGTCCATCGGGACCCAGGGATCTTAGTGCAGGCTCAGCGTAGTCGCCACCGACGGGGTCGTAAACGATATCCAGCGGCGTTCCGCCCAGGATCGTTTTTAGTTTCTCACGCCAGTTATCTGAGCTGTAGTCAACAACATCATCGGCACCGGCGGCGAGACAGGCGTCTCTTTTTATCTTGCTTGAAGCCGCTGCGATTACCCGCGCACCTTTGCCCTTGGCAATATCAATAGCGGCAACGCCAACGCCACCACTCGCGCCCAGCACCAGCACAGTTTCTTTTTCCTTGATGTTTCCGCAGTACACAAGTCCGTGATATGCAGTGCAATAGTTGACGAGAAAACTGGCGGCGTTGTCATAACCGAGTGAGTCTGGAATGGGGGTGCATCGACCTTCATCCAGGGTAATGTACTCTGCCAGTCCTCCGGATGAAGGGGTGCCCAATACCCGTTGACCCCGGCGCAAATGTTTGACCTTGTCTCCGGCACGCTCGATGATGCCTGAAACTTCGTTACCGGGGATAAAGGGTAATGTTGGCTTAATCTGGTACAGGCCCGCAACTGTCAGCGCATCGACATATCCAAGACCGGTTGCTTCGACTTTGATCAGTACTTGATTTGGCTCTGGTACAGGCTGCTGCATCTCATGGACTTCCAGGGAGTCAGGGCTGGCAAAAGATTCACAAACAATCGCGCGCATGGAGAGCCTTCATTGGGTAAGGAAGAGCAGTACATATTAGGTGAATTGCCTTGTGGTAGCCACATGGCCAAAGACGTCTCTGATGACATATGATTTGCAATCTGCTTCTCATAAGCGGTACTGATATATTGTTCGTTGAAACTCCTGAAATTGAGTTAGAGATAGACAGCCTTTGTGAGGCAATCAAGGGAATTCCGCTGGTGGCTAACCTGGTAACTAGAGGAAGGACTCACCGGATGCTGCTCATCAACGACCGGATACCTCCACTGACCTTTTAGGGAAAATGCTCGTGCAAATACAAACTGAAGGAATCAGACTGATGCTGTCGAAGATGGCGAACCAATGAAGGGCGCGTACATACTTGTGTTGTTGGTATTGGTTGGTCGTGCCACTGAAGGTTTCAGGGGCGACACACCTGCAATCAGCCTGACGGGACCAGAGGGTGACATTAGGGGTAAAGCCAGATGACTATTGGGCTTGGGCTTGGGATATCGCGGTTTCCATTTAATACAGCACGGGATTATTGGCGGTGGGTTGATCGTTGTGAAGGCGGTGGTGTTGATTCGATCTGGCAGACAGACCGGCTGGTGTCGAAGGAGGCCATGCTGGAATGTATGTCAACTA
>Ga0206684_1000795_pt1 | contig 12387 bp, 16 predicted proteins | sample M210012015metaG_FD_155467 | JGI IMG/M metagenome (GOLD analysis project Ga0206684, IMG submission 155467) | Ammonia-oxidizing marine archaeal communities from Monterey Bay, California, United States - M2 100m 12015 | ecosystem: Environmental > Aquatic > Marine > Intertidal zone | place: USA...
TGGAACTGCTGTTTCTTAGCACTCACACAGGAACCCATATTGATGCACCATACCATTTCCTCAAAAAAGGTCAGAAAATTCATCAAATCATAACTAAAAGACTGGTAACTGAGGCCGTTTTGATAAAAATTCGAAAGGGCTCAGATCAACCAATCACAAAAGCTGACATAGAAAAATTTGAGAAAAAACATGGAAGAATAGATGATGGTTCAACTATTATTTTCAATACAGGCTGGCAGAGTAATCTAAAAAAGAAATTTTATTTTTTGAAAAATCCTGGACTAGCAGTATCTGCTGCTAGATATCTAGCATCAAAGAAGATCAATCTAGTTGGAATTGATTCGCCAAGTATTGATTTGGGAAAAGATGAGAAATTTTCTGTTCATCAAATTTTAGCTAAAAATGGGATCTTAATTGTAGAGAATTTGGTAAATCTTGATAAAATTCATTCAGAAAAGTTTCATCTAATTGTCGCACCATTAAAGCTCAAAAATGCAACAGGGTCTCCTGTAAGAGCAATGGGACTGATTGACTAGATTTAGACAATGCAGATAATTTACTTAAATCTCTAAAGTAATGAATACAATATAATCATGAATGTAGAATTAGTTGCAGGGTGTTGTGTTGCATGTATTGTAGGAGGATGGATTATTTTCATGATTGGCAAGAAAAAACGAATGACATTCAAGGATTTGAAAAAATAGTACTGCTGAAATTATAGTGAAACTTCATTTTTTTATCTAATCACTTTAGGCTGTTACCACTAGTTCTAATTATTAGCACTCGCTTATATCTTCTAAGCGCGTAGATATGGTGAGGAAAATGCAACAAACATCACTCAAAAACGAAGGCACATCACGGATAGCAATGTTGGGTATGGCGGTAGTAGGTATCGCAGTAATCCTAACACTATTGCTTGCACCGTGGAACTGGATGCCAACAGAATACGCAGAACAAATTACTGTGATTGCAGTAACTGACTACGGATGTGTTGGTGAATCCCAAATGGGCCAATCAGTTGTAGTCAGTGATTGTTCAGCAAACATTGGTGATGTAATTTCCGCAGAATTTTACGCACCAGCCAGCGACAAAAACGGCTACTATGACAGAATCTATGAGAAACTAGCAATGGTTGAACCATAGTTCTACCTTTTTGTTTTTTCTAAAACACTTTTAATCAATATTGAAAATCTCAGTTTATGGGTCTTTTTGGAAATAAAGGAAAAAAGATTGTCATCACAGGCACAATGTGTCAAATTTGTGGAATGAGTTTTGCTGCTACTGATAGATTGATGAGACATATGCTAAAGGCTCATGGTAAAGCCAAAAAGGACACAGGTCCTAGTTGTCCAAATTGTTAACTTTCTAGAAAATTATCTTTCATAATATTCAACTGGATAATCAAACTGCTTGTTGTAATCAACTGCATCCCAAAACTTCTCATCATCAATATCACGACCTTCTGATAGCCAAACATTGAGAACTTTTTGCATGAAGAGTTTTGTGGTATCATCTATCTCAGGTCTTTTGCCTGTACTTTGTTCTATTTGGTCACGATTCTTCTTTAGTGCTGTTAGAACCTGTTTGAGAGACTTGCCATTCTTGAGTGACTGTTTTGCCTGCATTTCAGCCATCTTCTCTTCTTCTGATTTTCCAAAAAATCGCATGTCAGATGAGGGAGTTTTGTATCTTTAAGTCTGATCTGGAAATGATCCCTTAGTATAATTAGGGGTTATGCAACCAAAATTCAGAAATAATATGGGTTACGATAGACCACCACGAGAAATGCACGACGCAAAATGTGGAGATTGCGGTAAAGATTGCCAGGTTCCATTTGAGCCTCGTAATGACAAACCAGTTTATTGTAATGATTGCTTCCAAGATCACAAACCAGCAAGAGACGACCGTGGCGGAGGCCGATTTGGTAGAGGCGGCGGTGGACGATATGGTGGAAATAGAGATGGCGGACGTGGAGCCGGCGGATATGGTAGAAACAGCCGTGGCGGTGGAGGCGGATATGGTAGAGACAGACCTCCAAGAGAAATGCACAAAGCAACTTGTGGAGATTGTGGTAACGAATGTGAAGTACCATTCAAACCAAGCGGAGACAAACCAGTTTATTGTAATGATTGCTTCCAAGATCACAAACCAGCAAGAGACGACCGTGGACGCGGAAGATATTAGTCCATTTTTATACAAATAATCTACTCAAAAATTATTGAATTTCAACTGTGTTTACCCATCTTGTGATTTTAAGAAAAATGATATTGAAGAAGAAGAGTTCCTAAAACATCTCAATGATGTACATCATGATGAGATGGTAGAGGCATCAGAAAGAGAAAGCATTCCGATTAAGATGATTGAGATGATATCAGTGTCAAATTCGACGGTATTCATTAATTCTGGCTAGATTATTCATTTATCTAAAAATTTTTTCTATCTTCTTCCGTCCGTCCTTTCCCATCATAAAGAAAGCTCCGGCACCCAATAATGCAGTTGGAATTGCCAAGTATAGCAGATCTAGTACTGGGTCTCCACACATACTATCTATCGCAATAACTAGTATTTGAAACTAGACGTCAATATTCTGAGTCAAAGTAAAATTAGAAAAAAAGGGGTCAGAGTACGTCTACAGATTTGCCTTTTGGTTTGGTATCCAAATTGAAGGTTAGTTCAAGGATACCATTTGTGTAAGTAGCTTTTGGAGAGTCTGAATCGACCGTGTGTTGAATTGGGACGTTCACATGGTAGCTCTTTTCGCCATGTTCAGCATCGATGTGAATAATATCCTCATCCACAACGACTTTCACATCGGTCTTTTCAACACCTGGCATCTCGGCAACAATCTTGAGAGTTTGTTCCTTGTCGTCAACCAAGGTGTCTATCAGAGGTTCTCTTTTTTCGGCAATTGGCTCTTGGGAGTGGTTGGCACATCCACAAGAATCGACTGTAGGTAAAGTGTCTGGCTTGACATTTCCGTACTCTTGAATAACAGGCTTTCCGTCAGGTCCTACGGTCATGGTATAACCGAAATATAGTGGGCCTGATTGTCCGCTTGAATTTTGTAGCATCTCAAAGACATCGTCTAGATTCCCAAAGGAACTAGACATCTGTTTGAAGATTCTATTGAATTCGTCGTTAAACATTGTCATATTTACCTCTATTATGTCATATATGTTACATTATATAAGTTTTATTTTCTATTCATGAGTATACTTACAATATAGATCTAAAATTACATAATCTTATTATATATGTCATAGGTATTATATTCTATGAGAACAAGTGGTGTTTCCATGCCTGAAGTTGTGCGTGAAATCATTACTAGAAACCGCTCAATTTACGACTGCATGAAGATGGATGTCATTAATTTCACCGCATTGGCAGTCAAGATTCAACCTGATGTCGAAAAGACGATGGGTGGCCCTGTTCATCTGAATACAATAGTAGTTGCCATAAAGCGATATGCCGACTCTTTTGAGACTACAAACGAGATGATAGATGAGCCTGTCTTGAAAGATGCCAGACTAACCCTAACTGATGGAATTATGGGCATACAATGGAATATGGTAGATGCAGGAGATGAGATGACAAAGATGCTAAACGAGTTCCACAAAGAGTTTACAGATTCAGAGTTTTTTAGATTTGGAGATTCCTTTAGAATTTTAGCCGAAGACAGTGATAAAGTTAGAAGGATGTTTCAATCCTTACCAAAAGAAAACCAATACAATTCAGGATTAGCAAAAATTAAGGTTGCAGTTCCAGCAGGCCATAGTCGTTCAGATGTAATGCAATTTGTGACTGAGATTCTACATTATAATGGGATTGAGATGGCAGATGCGCTATTCACACCAGATGGATTGGTAATTGTTTTGCAAGAAGCAGATGCTCCAAGAGCATATGAAAAGTTACGTGCTCAAATTTCTCGATAAATTCTCTTGAGTCTTGAGGATAAATTTTCTAATACAATCTTAAATTACCATTAAGAAGGCTGAAATATCATGAATTTGATTTTTCTGAGTATTTTTGAGGAATTTCAAAATTTATTCAAAGATGGGTTTTTGTCAAGAATTGATACTGATGCTTTAGCAGATTCTAATGCTCGAGATTTAGTAAGATCATATTTTGAAAGAAACCCACTTCCTGAAATGGATAGTAATAATCCAGGCATGGAAATTATAATTAATGGATTAGCAAATGTTCAAAATTTCGTAGGGGAAATTTCAATGGGAGAAGGTTCACTAATTGCATCTGCTCCAATTTTGTTACTTGCTGCAAGTGTTGTAATTATTTTAGGCGTATTAGGTGAGGCATTTTTCAAAAAGACTGGAATTCCAGACATCGCATTTTTGATGATACTAGGTGTAATGATTGGACCAGTATTTGGAATTGTACAACCAGCAGCTGTTATAGAAATTGTTCCGTATTTTGCAGCACTTGCATTAATCATAATCATGTTTGATGGTGGGTATAATCTAAAGATTGGACAAATTATAAAGACTGCACACTTTTCATTAATTCTAGTAATTTTGGGATTTGCGGCTGCAGTTGGAACTGTTGGTGTATTTGCTCATTATGGTTTAGGATGGGAATGGCTTGATAGTATATTGCTTGGAACAATAGTGGGGGGTAGCAGCTCGATCATTGTTTTCGGTTTGGTTAGAAAACTGAGAATTTCAGACAAAGCAAAATCAATGCTTAGTTTTGAATCTGCATTAACTGATATTTTATCAACAATTGTTGCATTCATTTTGTTTGAAGCAGTACTGTCAGGAACATTCAGTATCGATCTGTTGGGCGAAACAATTGGAAGAGCAATTGCAGTTGGTTTGATACTTGGATTTGGAGTAGGAATTCCATGGATGTTTATAATTTCCAAGTTAAGTAATGCGCAACACAGTTACATGCTTACATTAGGCGTTCTGTTTTTGCTATTCTTCTTGGCAACATCATTTGGAGAATCTGGAGCACTAACAGCACTAGTCTTTGGATTAATGCTTGGAAACAAAAGGTATTTGCTCAAAAAACTACGAATCAAGCTACCAGAGCATACTATAGATAATTCATTACACAGTCAGGTTACCTTCATTGTTAGAGCATTCTTCTTCGTCTTTGTAGGACTGTTAGCAAGCTTTGGCCAGATTGAATATGTCATATTTGGAATAATAGCGGCTGTGGCAATCTACGTTGGAAGAATCATAATTACACATACAGCGCTTGTGCGTGGATTCTCCAGATTAGATAAGAGCGTTACATCTGTAATGATACCAAGAGGATTAGCTGCGGCTGTACTAGCTACAATACCGCTTACAATGGGACTTCAAAATGGAGAGGCCTATCCGCAGATAATATTTTTCATAATACTAACATCTGTAATAATTACAACAATTGGATTGGGTAGAGCAAAGAAAATTCCACCACCAGAAGGTTCAGGTGGATTTGTTACAGAAACAAAAGATAAATAATTGCTTTATACGTCTATAGATTCTTTTAAGCCTTTGTAGCGGTTTCGGATTGTAACTTCAGTAACATTTGCAGCTTCTGCAATGTCACGTTGTGTTTTATCTTCACCATTTTTAACACAAGATAAGTACAATGCGGCTGCGGCTAATCCCATTGGATCTTTTCCTGCAGATGCTTCGTTTGCTTGTGCAATTTTTAAGACTTTGATTGCATAACGTTTTGTTTTTTCTGCAATACCAATTTTACTTGCAATTCTTGCAACACATTGCACGGAATCAGTAACAGGCATTTTTAGATCTAATTCTTTAACTAATAATCGATAACAACGTGCAATGTCTTTTCTTTTGATGTTTGCAGCAATCTCAACATCTTTAAGATTTCTTGGCGTTTCTGTATCACGACATGCAGCATACAATGCAGATGCCATTAATGCAGAAATTGATCGTCCTCTTACAAGACCTTTGTCTAGTGCTTTACGATAAATGTAAGCTGCTTTTTCAACAACAGATTCTGAAATTGCAAGTTTGTCTTTTAGTCTATTTAGTTCACTGAATGCTTGTCTAAAGTTTCTGTCAACTGGTTCATGAACTTGACTTCTACTGTCCCAGGTTCTTAATCTTTCAATTGTATTTTTCATTGATGCAGTTAATGGTTTACCTGATGCATCTTTGTTTACAGGATTAATTACAGTTGCAAGACCCATGTCATGCATTGTTAGTGATGTTGGTGCACCAGCTCTTGCTCTGTCACCATGTTCATCTTGTGTAAAGGAACGCCATTCAGGACCAGATTCTTGTAGTTTTTCTGACATTACAAAACCACATTTGGAGCAAAACATTTCGCCAGATTCATTATCTGTGACCATTTTACCTTTAACACAACGTGGGCAACTATCTTTTGAGGCGCCTTGATTAACCATAATGTTAACTCATTACAGAATTGGTTTATAATCCTAATTGTTTGGTCATGCCTGAATTGAGCCTGAAAGGAATCTGCAATATCAGTTAATTATAGAAAAGGTTGATTATTTGTATGAATTCTAGATTTTTCATAATTCCAGTTTTTCTTATAGGATTATTATTTTTAGGATTAGTTCCAGATTCATTAGGACATGGTCTTGGTTCTGAGACAATGCCTCCAGTAATGATTGGTGATACAGAAGCTACTCTAGAAGTTAATTCATTTACAAATTATGTTGACATTGATGGAGAAGAAGTTGGAATAAAGCAAATTACAATTAATTTGTTTGAGAGTTTTATTGGCATGAATTCCAATGCTGTAGAACCAATCAACAATGTAACATTTCAAGTTGAATTGATAAAAGGGGATACCATACTAATCAATGAAACATTTCAAAGAGATGATGGTGTTTTGATAATGAATCTTACACCATCAAATAATGAAGATGTAAGAGTTTTGGAACGTGAAACAGTTGCATCATTTTTGGGATTAGCAAGTGAACAATACAACTTTGAAGGAGAGATTTTTGAAAATGGTGGTTTGTATGAGTTTAAAATTACAGTTATAACAATTAATAGTTACGATAATCTTTTAATGGATCCTGTAAATTATGAACTTGGAATTTCAATTGAAGAAACTACTAGATATAATATCAATGATGTAAATTATGGAATACAGAGTTTAGGGATTATCACATACTTTGATCAGATAATAGATTTTGAATACAATGATCAAACAAAAGAAATAAAATTTTCATTTCCATTTGAATGGAATCAGAAAACAATTGATCAAACAACTGTAATTCATGGAGAAGTTTTGGTGCCAAAAACATTTGGTGATCTTTTGGTTTCAAAATATGTTGCAACATTAAATGGATTGGAGTTACCTGAATCAATGGTAAATATAGATGACTTTTCAGCTGATGATAGACTTGTTCATGTTGTTGTAAGTCAAAATGAATTACAAGAGATTTTTCTAACTAGTCAATTTAATGAAGATTTGATTTTGATGACAATAAAACCTGAAAGTGCTTTACCATTATCAGGAGTTACAGAAAATGGACAATTCAAAATTAAGTTATGGTGGGATGGTGAATTAAAATCTGGCCAAACTTCAATTCTTCATTATGATGTGTTGGATACATTTCTTAGAGACAAACCAATTGCAGTTCCATACGAATTAAAATTATTCCATAATGAAAAAGAAATACAAAATAAAACTGGAATAAGTACTGGCTCGAAAATGCAAAGTGATAGTTTTGAGTTTTTCATTCCAACCGATATATCTGGAATTTTAGTTGTGAAATTTGAGAATCTCGATGGAAGTAAACTGGCAAATGTTGAATTTCCAATAATTATAGATAGAAAAAATCCTATTTCAACTAGTTACCAAATACCTAACTGGGTAAAAAATAATGCTGATTGGTGGGCTGATGGACAGATTCCAGATTCTGCGTTTGTGCAAGGAATTCAGTTTCTGATAAAAGATGGAATAATTATTGTGCCAGTTAGTGAAAGTACTGCTCAAAATGAATCAAATATTCCAGAATGGATCAAAACTAATGCTGGATGGTGGGCTGATGGACAGATTGATGATAAGACATTTGCAAAAGGAATTGAATTTTTAATAAAGATCGGGCTTATTGTTGTTTAATTCTATTTTTAATTACAATGATAACTGCGGCTGGTGCTACAAAGTACATTCCAATGTTTAGTAGAATGATTCCAATACCATAACCTAACATCTCTTCTTCAGTGTCAACATCAACATAGTTGAGTAGTGTTAATGAAGTGAGTAATGGAGTTAGTGTTACTTTTACTGCTTCTTTGAAGATTGGATTTTCTCTTTCATAATCTGCTACATATGGTGAAAATGAATAATAAAATTGGTTGAAACCAGTCATGAATACAGTTCCAGATTGTGTTGTCATAACGGTATTATCTCTAATCTCTCTCAAAAATTGAACTTGTGGTGCCATCTCACTACCAAACGCTGCAGTTGCAATTAGACATCCGCCACCTTCTTCATTAGAACTAGTTACTTCTTCGGAGTCTTCAGAAGGTGGAGGTCCTGAATGAATTAGTTTAAATGATTTTATCAGGTCAGTTATTTCGTCTTCATGATTGTAATAGTCAGTTAAATGATTTGTATATTGAATTGTGTAAACTCGATTATCATTAACAAACACAATTGTCGAAAAGCCTACCTCTCTAACTTGATCATTCAAATTTTCAAATTTTCCTGTTGCACGAAGGATGTATGCAGGATTATCATCAATTGATGTTTGTCCTTCATCCGTAATTGTCAAAACGTTCTGTGTAATCAGAGGGCTAATCTTATCTTGTAATTTTAAAACTTCATCTGCAAGAGTACCAGATGTACCATCAATGGTTAGCGATAATGCAGGACTTGAAGTTGAAGTTTGAGGTCCTAAAACAACTAGATCAGGAACGTTAGGATCAGTTTTTGGTGGAGATTGTATTAACCATCCAACTGGGGAATTAAAAGAGACTCCAAGATAGTTGTTAGTATAAAGTTCAGGAGTTGTTTTCATAAGTGGTGAATCACTTTTTGTTAGTGGTTTTTGATCAAGTATGTCAGTGATTTCACTACGATCTTTAACAATTGCCTTAGTGACAATTGCTTTGAATGTTTGAACTGCTTGATCATTTGGCATTGTTTCTAATTCTGCAAGTTTATCCAAAGTTTCAAAACTTTCTTGAGTGATAATTCTTCCAAATACAGTATATTGTCCATCAAGAAAAGTGGAATCTTTGTGAATAATGAAAAATTGTGAACCTGCACTATTTGGATCATTTGAACGTGCCATAGATACAATTCCTCTTTCATGTGAAATATCGTTAAATTCTGCATCTATTGAATAGCCTGGATCACCTGTGCCCCACAATGATGCAGATACTCCAGCTTGTGCAGTTAAGGGATCACCTCCTTGAATCATAAATCCATTAATAATTCTATGAAAGATTGTTCCATCGTAAACTCCATCTTCTGTTAATTTTACAAAATTATCAACATGATTTGGTGCGTGATCTGGAAAAAATTCAATAACAATATCACCAGAACTAGTTTCTAGAACAACTACAATGTCTTCATTTTCTGCAAAAGCTTGAGGAGTAATGGCTATGATTAATAATGTAAGAGGTATAGAGAGAAATTTTCCATTCATAAATTTTAAAATTTTATCTATAATAAAAATTAGATCTGCAATTGACTTTTAACGATCTATTTTTCAACTTGTTCTATGGAATTTGATGAAAAGATCCACACACATTTGATGTCTGTTTGGAGAGAATCAAAATCATTTTTTGGTATTGGTGGAAAAGAAGGGATGCTAATATTAACAGATAATCATTTAATATTTCTAAAAAGAACTGAGAGAATGAAAAAATGGTGGGGGGCAGCAAGTAAAAGACAGATAGTTACGTTATTACAAAATAAAAATACAATGACTGATAAATTGGATGGATATGAGGAAAAAGATTTACAGGTGGACTTGGAAGAAGTAAAAGAAAAATATATCAGTAAAATTACATTTGATAACATTTTGGAGATTGATGCAGAAGAAAAAACATGGGGCAGTATATTAAAAATGGAAGCTATTGAGAATGGAAAGAAAAAAAATTATGAGTTTTCAATTGTACAAGACTGGGTAAAATACCCAATTAAAGATCCAACAAAATATCTTATTGTCGATTGGAAACCTTGTGTAGAGTTCGTCAAATCAAGACAAAGAGTCACAAAATAAAATGAACAAAGTTTTTGCTGTAGGAGTGGGTCCAGGCTCATCAAAATATGTTACAGATATTGTAAAAGATGCGATATCACAATGTGATGTTGTAATTGGTTATGGATATACGATAAAAACAATTGAAGAATTTGTCAAAGGAAAAAAAATACTTGAAGTGACAATGGAGAATCAGGAAGACGCATATCAAGAGATTGCAAAAGAAGATAACCATACAATACTGGTTCCTTTTACAGGTGATGTCAACTTTTCAGAATCGGAAGTGGTTGATAGATTAATTGAGATTTATGATGAAGTGGAGATAATTCCTGGAATTAGTTCAACACAAGTAGCTGCATCACGAGCGAAAGTCCCAACTGACAAGTCCAAAGTAATTACTATGCATATTTCAACATCAATTGAAGAGAAAAAATTAGAATTACAAAAAGCACTGATTGACGGTCTAAGTGTTATACTAGTTCCAAGACCATGGCCAAAAGTTCCTGAAAAACATTTTATGCAATCTGAAATTGCAAAATATTTGAAACAAAATGGTTTTGATACTTCAGAGATGAGAGTACATGTTTACGAGTCAATAACTACAGAAAATGAGACTAGTTTTGAAGGAACAGTTGATCAATTAGAAGGAAAAGAGTTCTCAGACCTCTCTGTAATGGTTTTCAATCAAGCAACACTTGAATCGTATATTAATTTTGAATAGTTATGGGTAAAAAAGCACCAATGTGGGCTCCATCAAAAAAAGAATTAGAGAAAATATTAGAAGTAGATAACGTACATGAATTATTTCTAGTTGGGCAGGTCTGTATCGAGAGAATGTTAGAGAAAATATTAGAAAAGAAATTCAATATTCCTATAGAAGCATTAGATGATCCAATGATTATGTGGACACAAAAATATTTGATACTAGAGAAATCAGGTCTACTCAAAGGTAATGTAAAGAAAAATGTTCGTTTGATTAACAGTATAAGAAATAGATATGCACATAGATTGAAACCTGATGAAAAAGCGATTGGAAATAATATTAGAGAATTAGAGTATCTGGGTGTATCACATACAAATCCAACCACAAAATTTGAAAAGTATAGAATTTGTGTAATTAGTACTTTTACAGCATTAGAGAAATTGTTGTAAATTTATTAAAGAAAAAATCTATCCTGTATCATGAAACCAGAGAAATGCGCATATTGTGGAGATATGGTTGACATTCCATTTGAATGCACATATTGTAAAGATCCATTTTGTGATGAACATAGACTTCCTGAAGACCATCGCTGTGTGAAATTAACAGTGATTAGAGCAAAAAAGTTTGGCGAAAGAAAAGTGATTAGAGATGGAGGTCCTGGATCCAGTAAATTCAAAAAATTCTTTGGAAGATTTCGATAATTTAGTATTCTGCTTTTGTTGGATCAATTTTTGAGCGTCTTGCTTGATAAAATAATGTAACAGCTAATGCAAGCATTACCAAAATTGACATCCATAATGGTTCTACATGGACATTATTCTCTTGTGTAACAATCATTGAAGGAGAAACAACATAAATCACAGATAAGATTATCATAGAAACTCCCTGCACAGAAAGTTTTTTCCATGAAGAAATTTTGATTGCTCTACTGATTAATTCTATTATGCCAAGAGCCAAAAATGGATAGATTGTGAAAGCTAAGAAATCAATTATATCAACTGAGCCAGGATGAGACATGTTATTCTTCTATTCTAACTTTTAATGCAATTCCATTTGAAATTAAAGATTGTGCATTTTCGTTAGGGATTGTTGCAATATCTTCAGGTTTGAATGGACCATATTTTTCTAGATCAACGCCTACAATTTCGTCAAATTCTTTGACAAATCTGACTGTTACAGGTTTTGTTTTGTGTTTTGTAGAAGTGATTTCTAGTAGTTTGGATTTTCCATTTACTATTCCAGATATTATTATGTTTTTTCTTTCATTCATTTCATCGTTTGAATCAATAACAAATTTTTCTTCATCAGTTAGTTTACTATAAAATGTTGTGGACATTGTGGAGATTTTTTCTAGTCTTCTATTTATTAAGAGTTCAGTTAAATTTGTTGCAGTTGAAATTATCTGGTTTTTAGTTTTCTTTGCAATTCCATCGTATTCTTCATTTTTTAATTTTCCAATAAAGTTTGATAGATTTCTAAAAAAATCAGTACTGAGCTCCTGTGGTTCATCAGTTTG
>Ga0206684_1000798_pt1 | contig 12362 bp, 9 predicted proteins | sample M210012015metaG_FD_155467 | JGI IMG/M metagenome (GOLD analysis project Ga0206684, IMG submission 155467) | Ammonia-oxidizing marine archaeal communities from Monterey Bay, California, United States - M2 100m 12015 | ecosystem: Environmental > Aquatic > Marine > Intertidal zone | place: USA...
CTCTGAGTGGTTACTCGAAAGCATTGCCATTATTTCTGATGATGATAATGCTGCAGCTGCAGTTCTGATGGAGGATGCAATATCGGTTAGTAACAACGAATCATTTCGTTTTGCTGCAATAGATTTAGCCCTAGAAAGAGGTGAACCATCTATTGCGGAGAATCATTTAGAAGAAGTATCAGAAAGTCCACAGAGCCTCATCCGTCAAGCAAGGTTAGCACGATTAAAGGGTGATACTTCATTGGCTTCTGAATTAGAATCAATGGCTCTAGAAGATCTTCCTCTAGCTGAGGCAGTAAGACATCAAATGGCATCACTGGTCAGAAAACATGATGATCGTCTTCCTGGAGCTAAGACTACAATTTCTCTGGTCGAAGTTGATGAAATTGATATTTCTAAATTTCCTGAATCCGATCGTTCTGCTGCATCTCTTGCTCTAGATCTCCTTCGTCATGCGGTTGCACAAGACAATGGGGAGGTTGAGGTGACTGCTAATACTCGTTCTTCGTTAGCAACTATGATGGGAGAAAATCATCCTCGACTGGCTCTCATAGATTTAAGGTCACTATTACTTGTTGATTCAACTCGTGCCATTGAGACAGCTAAAGAATTCATTGCGAATGAAGAAAATGAAACTGCAAGAATTCAAGCCATTCATGCCTCACTTGAGGCTACACATCCTGAATATCCTGAATGGCTTATCGCTGAGCACGCAAATTTGAACTCAAACTCACTTCGTCCGGATATCGCTTCTCATAGGCGTCTTTCCGCACAGTGCTGGTATTGGAGAGGAATACTCGAACCGAGCATGCGGCTATCACATTGGAGAGAAGCAATTAGTCGATTCAAGACTGCTGAGTGCAGTACTGCAGCTTCTGACTTACTAACTAGGTTGACACGATCTCTATGAGAATGTCATATTTCAGTTCCAATTAGGGTTCTAGTTTCGGCTATTCCTTTAACTGATCTTACTTCTTTAACAATACAACGTGTGAGTTCAGACTCGTCTTCTGCCTCAACTTTCACGAATAAATCATGAATGCCAAAAACAATCCATTGTCCTGTGACACAGTCGAATTTTGACACCTCATCTCTTACTGAAATTTCCTGACCTGGTTCGGTGGTGATGAGTACAAATCCTACAGCCATTTTCAGACCTCCACTGCAATTAGAGTCTCAGTTTGTTCTACTCCAGGAATCTTTCGAAATTCTCCAATTAGAACCTTAGACATTTCATTATCATCGGCAAAATCAATCCTAGCTGCAAGATCATATTCTCCATAAACAATATGTGTTTCTACTACGTTTTCAATAGCAAGAAGAGCTCTGTAAACATCTGATTCCATCATTGGTTTGGTCTTGATTAGAACGAATGCGGTACTCAATTCAAGACCCTCCGGTCTATCGCGCCCCCTGTCTATTTATGACTCCTACTGCGCTCGATGTGTAGTTCTCCCAACTGAGGGGAAATAATACATCAAAAGAAGTCAGCCGCCGTTTATGCAGTTGGGGCAGAAGGATAGGCGGGGCCTTTGCTTCTGTCTAATTTTTTTGATGCTGGCATCCATATCAATGCCTCTTACATCTAGTGCTTTTTCTACTCGTTCAACTACAGTTTGGTCTGGAAATGTGACTCTAAGTGATGGTTATATTGTAGGTGCACAAGAGGTACTTATTGTTCAGGCCGGAACTACAATACAATTAGGAGCCGATGAAGAAATTACTGTCGATGGAAGAATAAATGTTCAAGGTACATTGACTAGCCCTGTTTTGCTCGAGTCAATAATAGGAAAGCACGATGGAATTGTTTTCAATCAATCAAGTCAGGGTTTAGGGTCTTCAATAAATAATCTAACTATAGTGGATGCAGAATATGGAATATCGATTTATGGTAGTGACCCCATTATATCTGATGTTGTGGTCAACAATGCAGATAGAGTAGCTGTCGATATCTTTGACGGTTCTACTGCAGAAATCAATAATCTTACCATAAACGGTGGTGGTCAAGACTTACATGGTTCGACTACACATTGGAGATACGGTTTTGGTCTATCGGTAGGGGCCAATTCTGCTCCTGTTGTAAACGGCTTAATCGCTGATGGCCTAATTACAAGGGCGCTGAATTACTGGGGCAACTCTGGAGGATTAATTTCAAATCTTGAGATTTCAAATATTTCTGGTGCGACAGTAGGAATTGCAACCGGAATCTGGGTTGAAGATTCAATTCCACTGATTATGGATGTTGAGATCAATAGATGTGATAATGGTATATTTGTCAGACATATTACTTCAGGATGGACGACTAGACCTACATTTGAGAGAGTTGTGATTGAGAATAGTATGTACCGTGGAGTAATGGTTGAGCAGTATAATCACAGCATGTTCTCCAACATTCCAGCCAATGCTGTGTTTGAGGATTTGACAGTTAGAGGAACCGGTGGTCCTGATGCTAAGACCTCGGGTCTTGGTTTTGCTGCTTTTGAGTTGAATACGAGTGGCGTAATTATAGAAAATGCATTAATAGAAAACAATCCTGTAGTAGGTTTCAAGGCATATCTAATTGGATCTTCAACAATCATCAATGATCTTAACCTGAACGATAATGGGAATCCTTCACAGAGTTCCTCAAGTGCTAATCGTGCAGGTTTCTATATGCGCAGTGTCAACTGGGCTCCGACAGTCAACAATCTTGTAGTCACCAACTCTAGTGGTCCGGGCGTAATGATGTCAAAAGGCGGAGCAATTGGTAACAATTGGCATATTGCAGATAATGCAGGTAACGGTGTTGAATTACTCGAATTCCATCCCTCTATCAATAATCTAACAAGTTTCAACAATCTGAAAAATGGAGTTTCGATTCGCGACTCAAGCAATGTAGAACTTGCAAATATAACAACATCTGGAAATGGAATTGGCGCAACAACTGCAGAATCTGGTGCAGGATTATATTTTGAAGAGGCTAATGACATAATGAGTGGTGGAAAAAATATCTCCTGTAATAACTGCGTATCTAATAATGATCAGTTTGGAATAATCGTTCGTGATAGTATTGATTTACAACTCATCTCAGTTGAGATAAATAATCCTAATTTTGGTTCTGCATTAGACATTGATAACACAGGCCTAACTAGAGATGGATTCATTATTATCGATGACTTAAGTATTCATCAAAACTCTAGTGAGTATGCAATACAAATGAATGATGTGAATGCCTTCATCAATCAGATAAACTCGTCAGGAGATAATAGTGGAATCTATTGGAGTGGTGGCGATTCAATGACTTCGACTCTCTCAAATAGTACAATTTCAGGAAATGTAGATTCATGCATTGAAATTGTAAATCATGAAGAATTACTAATCTCAAATCTTGAGATGTTATGTGCTACTGGATTGAAACCATCAATTGATTCGAGCAATGTCAATTTCACGAACTCAGAATTTTTCATTGGCTCGGGTTATGAATCCTCTTTCCATATGATTGAAGATAGTTATCTTCGCTGGATTTCATCTGATTCGATGGGGATTCCTAGTTTTGATTCCACTAGTAATATCATTGATGTGATGTGGTTTGTCGAAATACATGCCATTAACCATATGTTGAATCATATTCCAAATGCTGAAGTTAATTTGTCCTTTGAAAGTTATGAATCACCAGAAAATGGTTCCTTATCATATTACGGCAAAGAAACATTTGGCCCATATGTTGGTGCTAGATGGCTTCCTTCTCAAGGTTGGTCATCTGATAATATCGTCAATGTTGGTTGTGACTACGATGGTGTTCACAACGATTCCGCGGCCGTAACTCTAGACCAAGATCGAGTAGTATATTGTAGATTGGAATTAACTAATCAACCACCTTTCATCATATGGACAACTCCAGAAGATGAATCTGTTTATCCAAGTGGTAGCACGGTTACTTTCAATGCAACCGAGTCTTGGGATTTGGATATTGATAATCTCATTTATAGCTGGACAAGCAGCATTGATGGAGATCTTCTGAGTTCTTGCTCATGGTCTTCTATTAGCAACAATTCCATCTTCTATGCTAATGTGGAGGGGAACTCCATTTGCCTCTCGGACGGATCTCATCAGATTACACTTGAAGTATGTGATATTCACAGTAACTGCGCAATTGAGACAAGGACAATCACTCTATTCAATCAACCACCCTCACTCTCTGTTGAAACATCACCAGGAATCTCTTCTTGGGGCATTATGCATCTTGGAAAAACAGCGAATGCGACAATTTCTCTTGAAGGAAGTTCTGATCCCGAAAATGATCCACTAACATGTTGGCTTGAAACAAGTTATGGCTTTTCAACACCAGAAAATCAAGGGTGTTCAATGCTTTTCGATACAAATTTCCCTGGTGCACCAACTGAATTCAGAATTACTATACATCTTTCTGATGGTGTAAATCAAGATGTCACATCGCCAATCAATGTTAGACTTTTCAACGAAGTTCCTGTTGCTGAATTTGAAGTTGTAAGAGCAAATGATTTCTCATCATCCGCTGTTACTTTAGATGGAACGATGGTCATAGATCCCGAAGGTGATGAAATTAGATTTGAATTTTGGAGCGACATAGATGGTCTCCTCATTTCAAGCTATACTCCAGATGAAAGCGTTGAATGGAATGGATGGTTGAGTAAGGGATTACACACCATAACGATGTTTGCTAGTGATGATTTATCTAGCCATCAAAACTCTTGGACTTCAAGTGAGATGATAATTAATGTCAACAATTCTAAGCCAGTAGCGCTAATCTCAGAACCTTTCAATAATACTCAAACTGATTCTGGGACGTTAATTCGATTTGATGCAACTGGCTCAGGAGATTGGGATGTGTCGTGTACAGAAATACCAGACAATGGTAGTGGCTTCATTTGTAATCCAACTTCTACAATTAGTAGAGATCTTGTTAGTGTAATTTGGGAAAGTGATAGCCTGAGTGAACCTTTTGCTAGTGGCTGGGTTGTAGAAGAAAGATTGCCTAAAGGAATTCATAATATTACATTGACAATTGATGATGGTTCAGGTCAGCCTTCTTCTGATACAATCACTCTGCAAGTCGATGAGGCGGCTCCGATTCTGATTCTTGCCTCTCCAGTTCCAGATGCTCAAGAACTATCTAATTCTCCAGTACTCTTTGATTTCCGTGATTCATTTGATCCAGAGGGAGATTCGTTCACAGTCACGGTTAGTTCAAATCTAATGTCTACTCCTATTCTTAAAGATAAGACGACAGAGAGCTTGTTCACTGAATATATACCTCATGGGGAACATGAATTAACCTTTGAATTACGAGATTCAACAGGTAGAGTTAGTACTTACACTCAGATGCTTACTGTAATGCAGACTGGGCCAATTGCTGAAATCAATGGTCTTATGGATGGACAGTACGTTCCTCCTGGAACTAAGATTACTCTCGATGCATCAACATCTTACGATTATGATAACGATATTGTACTTTACCAATGGTTTTCAAACTCTCTAAATTTACTTGGAGATAAGCAAATTATTGAAGTTATGTTTGAACCTGGGATTACTAGAGTTGATCTATTAGTCAAAGACTCCAGAGGAATCATCTCTACAGCCTCGGTAAACCTTACGATTGGCTCTTCATCACCAACTATATCTGATTTGCAAATTTCTCCAGATTTCATTTATTCTGATGAACCAACTTCGATGTTAATCACTGTTGTTCTCGATGATCCAGATGGGACAACTCAAACAATTAGTGGATTGATGGCTTCTGCAGGTGATGAGATGAGTCTTGAATTCCATGATGATGGAATGGAAGGAGACGAAACCGCTGGAGATAATATTTGGACATATCGTGGCTTATGGCTTTTATCTGATAGCAAATGGGCTCATGTTGAGGTTTGGGCAATTGATGGAGAAATGGTTAGTCCTTTGTTGATAGAAAATGTGAATATTGTTGAGCCGGAAGATAACAATCTGATATCATGGATCTCTGGTAGTGGATTACCATTTTTCATCTTACTATTAGTTCTAGTCTCACTTATCGGAGTGACTGTCCAGAAGCAGCGAATGGACTCAATAAAGAGAGACATAGAGATGATTGAATCTTGGTCTGCTTTTGATATTAGAGAACTTGACGACGAAAATAAGTAATTTTTTTTCAGTCTTAAATCTAATAATTCACCCACTCAGGGGCAAGTTAATGCCCGTTGGGTGTTATGGGTTAATCATGGGAAAGTCCCTTGTAGTCCACTTGCAGACTATTCTGATTGGTCTATGCTTAGTATTCCCTGGATGTTTAGCGACTGATGATTATGACCCTGAGGCAGATGATGATGGAGACGGTCTTCCAAACGGTTGGGAGGTCGAAAGAGGTCTTGACCCATCCAATCCAGAAGATGGAATCGTTTGCAACGACCTAGCTGAGTATTGCCTTCGTTCTTATGATAATTTCACCTTCGCAGAGACACACAATTCATTCTCCACATACGAGAATGGAGTGTGGATGGCGGTCAACCACTACACAGCCTTGCAGGCTCAATGGGATGGCGGGATTAGGGCCTACATGCTAGATGTTCATCACTTATCAAAACAGGATACAGAACCTGATGATGTTAGATTCTGTCATGGTGATCCAGATTCTACTCTTTTCTATCCATGTATATATTCCGAAGTTGACGCATTTACCTGGCTAAGCGATTTAGGATCGTTGATGAATAATAGTAGTGGTGATGTGGTGACTTTGCTCCTTGAGAATTACGTTCCTGGAGAACACGTTGAATACCTTTTCAACAAGACTGGAATGATGGACAGAGCATATGTGCATGAGCCGGGTGAACCATGGCCTAGTCTAGGTGAGTTGGTTCTAAATGGAACCGACTTGGTAATTTATTGGGACTACGGTTACGACGAGAGATATCCTTGGCTTCATCACGCATGGACTCACAGCTGGGACACACCTTATGGAGAGCAGGAACAAACGGACATGTCCTGCAGAGTTGGAAGAGGTGATATCGAGCAGCCAGTTTGGCACATGAATAACTGGCTCAGCAGTATCTATGGTCTTGCAGATCCAGTTAGATCCAATGATGTCAACGATTACGAAACTCTTCTGAATCGCGCTTTGTTTTGCTGGGAGTTCGTAGGTAATAGACCAACTTTCATTGCTGTTGATTATTGGGAAGATGGTGAAATCACCAATGTTACAATCACGTTGAATAAAATGTCACACTGGACTGACGAAGTACCGCCTCATCCTTGAAATCGGATCAATGGGTACCCTATGAGTCACGGGCGACACATAGGGGGGAAAATCACCCACTCATGAGGACGAACCCTTCCGAAGTCTATACCTGTGTACTGAAAAAAATGTTAGTATTAGTGAAAAAATAGTTAGTATTAGCGTTAGAAACGAGAATGCATGACTTAGCAGAGGCCTAAAGTCCCAACATTGACCAGCATTTACTGATTGTGAGCATTCTGGATTGTATGTGTAGCTAATATAAGTTGTAATGGCAAATAGAAGTGAAAGTATTGCTGGCGCAAAAATGGAGACCAGTTCTTTTTTTGTCAGTGTTTGTGCCATTCAACCACCCTACCTTTTGAATGTTTGAATGATGATTTCTTTTGCATTCTTAGAGAACTTGTGTACGTCATATGGTAATGATGGCACATTTCCGTAAACCTCCCCATTTTTCATATCCCCCACAAGCACATTGCCCCCGCCTCCTTTGAGGCGAAACATCCCGAATAATCCAAAATTATCTGCAGACAGTGACTCGGAAACTTCTGTTGAAACATCCTCTACTAATAGGCACAAAAGAAAACATTGCCCCCATATTAGGCTCTTTGAATTCTTGTTTAAAACCTCGAAGTTTTCCTTCCAAATATTCGCGGTTGTATCGTCAAGAACTGGTAACACCTTGACAAGAACATTCCATTTTGTGAGAGTGAAGCGACGATCGCCGACCAAGTCAAATTCAATGTCCATATGATTCGCCGGTTGAACATTTTTCCACCCTACCTCTTCCAAACCACTCTTGATTAAGCCAATCTCACTCTTACTTATTTCTGAATTGCTAACTCTTGGTTCATCGCTCATAGTTGATGATAATTCCACCTTTCGATTCTCTTTGATCAACTTAGCTAGGATACTACCAATGATGAGGATAATGATGCCAGCAAAGCAGCTGATAACTCCGCCGACAAAGACAAGGAATCCTTCGAAACTCGTATCTTCGCGAATCATCACATTGACAGTTTCCCCATTCTCTTCTGTGAAACTAATCTCATACGTGCCACTCTTTGAAAATGGATTGTATATCCCTGTACCTTCCTCTTCAAAATCCAATTCACCGATGTAATGGTAGCCATCGATGTGTCCATCAACATCGAACTCATCGCATTCGCCATCTACATCACAAGGCCAGAAAATATCATCAATATCACTATTGAGAACCTCAACCGTGACGGTTGAACCATCCTGAACAAATACGTTGTAGGTTGCAGCCCACTTGAACTCGCTTTCAAAAGTAGTTGGAGTAGAGTCTTCAAACATCAATGTACCACTCCAATCCTCGCTTGATGGAGAAGAGGAGTCTACACCCATAGGATCCATCATGATGATTGCCCAACCGATAACAAAGAGAATCCCACCAAGGCCAAGAACCAGCTTTGGTACCTTGTGCATGTTCATCGGATAATTACAGAATTAATGAAAGTTCACACGACACATTGTACTATCCTGTGAATTACTCATCTTTATTCGTATGCTTGTCCTCTTCATCACTCTCGAAAGGATACTTGCTGCCAGCTTGGTTGTGCCAAAGCATGTCTACCTTTACCCAAGCCCCTGACCACCCGAATCTTATCCAAAGATAAAGGAAATAGAGGATAGGTAGAAAGCACCCTGCAATAGATAGAAAATCGAGTACATCAACAACCATACTCATACAATTGAGAGAGTGCCCCTCTCTATGATATTTTTTGTATACTCAAAAATTCAAATCCACTAATTTTTGTGAATGATGCAAGGCCGACTCAAGAAGCCAAGTCACTTATCATGCAGATGACGATGATAGGGGTTTGATGCACCGGAATGCGGACATACACTTTGCCGCCTTGATCTTCATGGTTGGGGCAGGCGGTCTCGCCTCCGTCCTGGAGGTGGGGATAGCTGAACAAACGAAAGCCGAGGAACTTGAGGAGGATGACACAGGAAATCCAGCTCCAACGCCATGGTTTAGCAACCCGAACCCCGGATTTCAAACGATTACCGTACATGCATAAGGGAAATATTGTCAAATCATATTACCAAGTTATTGATATCCAGAGTATCATTCGGTTTAGACATGGAACGAACCCAAACGGCGACTTTGCTCGTACTCACTATGATGCTGACATCTGGTTGTTTAGCAGCAATTGATGATATAGTGGAAGAAATTGATGATACAATCGATATCGTAATTGGTGATTATCCTCAAATCGATTTGCCGGAACGAGTTCGTGGTGAAAATGCTGTACTGGAAGAATATGATGACTGCGACACCTTACTGGATGATCTCAAAGACTCTCTACAAAATGAAATGTTGGTTCGACTAGATCAAGAATCCTACTATCACTGGATTGGTGGCGGATGGATGTGGCTGGAAGATGATATTGCTTTCGCTGAGGACGGCGCTACTGGAACTGCTGCAGAAAGTGACGGCGGGAATTCGGCCTCTCGAGAAGGCGATTACTCAGGAACTAATAATCAGGAAGCAGGTGTGGATGAGGCTGACTTCCTGAAGACAGATGGATATCACATCTATATGTTGAATGGAAATCTTCTGGTAATCATGGGAGTTCCTGAGTTTGGTGAATTGACTCTTGAGTCAAACCTAACTCTACAAGGTTATCCAATGCAGATGATGATTGATGGAGATCGAATAGTCATTGCATCAACGATTAACGCTTGGAGTCTCGATGAAAATGATCCTCTCCGTTCAGAATTGATGGAAGAGGTACAATGGGGTGAAGGAGACAATGTCTACACTTACTACCGGGTTCAGAACTTGGTCAAGTATACCGTTGTAGATATTACTGACCGCGCAGATCCTCAAGTAGAGCGTGAGTTGTACATTGAAGGAAACTATCACACTGCAAGGATGGTTGATGGTACTGTTCGTTCGGTAACTCACAACTATGCAAACTTTGACGGTCTACGATACTGGGTTGACCTTCCTTCTGACTACTGGTCTATTGAAGATGAGGATGCAAGGATGGCAGCATGGTCTTTTCATCTTAATGAGACAATCAACAATAATCTCCTAGTCATCGACTCTTTGACAATGGATGATTTTGCTCCTCACATTTACGAAATGACCTCTGCAGGTTTTATTTCACACTCATCCACTTCAAATGACTGCTCGGAGTTTGCTGCCAGTACAGACAGTGTTGCGCGTGGCTTCACTTCGATAATGACAATTGAGATGCTTTCTGAAGATATACAAGTTGAAGTTGATCATATAGCATCTTCTTGGGCTCATGTTTATGCTTCTCAAGATGTACTAATTCTCGCTGAGCCTGCCAATGACTGGTGGTGGTTCTGGAGAAACACAGAATTTGAGGATGCTACAAATATCCATGCTTTCGACATCAGCCAAGCTGGTTCGACCACGTATGTTGCCTCAGGTCGTGTGGCTGGAACGGTTCAAGACCAATTTTCTCTTTCTGAGAGTAATGGAGTAATCCGTGTTGCTACAACTGAAGACATGTGGGGCCGATGGTGGATGGATACCGATAATTGGACTGGTCCTACTAACAATGTGTTCACACTTGAGGCATTTGAATGCATGATTCCTGAGGGGTGTGAAGATGACTCCGCAGAACTACAACAGATAGGTCATATCGGAGACATAGCCGAGGGTGAGAGAATTTGGAGCGCTCGATTCATGGGTGACCGCGCATATCTTGTAACGTTCGAAAACATGGACCCGCTCTGGGTCATTGATTTGTCCGACCCGTCCAATCCAACAATTCTAGGAGAGTTAGAAATCCCTGGTGTGTCAACTTACATTCATCCAGTAGATGAAAATACATTACTAACCATAGGAATTGGTGGCGGTGAGGACGGATTAGGCCTAGATTGGTCAGTGACTCAGATATCTCTGTTTGACGTTAGCGATCCAACTAATCCTACCCTCGCAGATACATTGCCTATTTCCCCTGCTTATACTGATGAGAACTGTGAAAATGTGCGCAGTTGTGGTTGGTCTTGGTCCTGGTCGGAAGCGACCTACGAGCATAAGGCATTCACCTACTGGGCACCAGACAATTTACTCGCAGTACCTCTGTCTACTCAGAGATACATCTACGATGAGATAATCGAAAACGGGGTCACCTATACTCACTACGGTTACGAGTATGTCTCTATGCTGAAGTTAATCGAGGTTGATACCGAGAATCTAACTCTCTCTCTTCATGGTGATGTAAACCATTCAAGCTTCTACAACAACGAAAATGGTTTGTCTAATTGGTGGTATGGTAGCACAACCAGTATCCGCCGTTCAATCTTCATGGGAGACTATGTCTATGCCTTCTCTGCTCTTGGTGCTACAGTTCATCTAACCGATGACCTAACACCAATTGTTGAACTGGAGATTCCAGGCCAAGCGATTACAGAAAAATACTACGATGACGAAGTCGAGGTAGCCGACTCTGAAGAATCTGAATCACCATCGGATGATGGAACAGATCCTGAAGGGTCCTGAGAAATTGCTTAGGATTATCTGAACCTTAGAGGCCGGCCTGTACTTCCTGCGGATGCTACGGCCGTGCCTCTTAGAGGTCCATCTCTCTGTCTTTGGTGAACAACTTGACCATCAACGATCGTATAGATTGGCCAACCAGTAAGTTCGCACCCTGCGTACGGTGACCAGCCAACTCGAGTCCAAGTGTCTGAATCTTCGATGACTCGCCTTGTCTCCATGTCGACTAGAATGAGGTCAGCGTCGTAGCCCTCAGCGAGTCTTCCTTTACCTTCCATTCCATAGACATTAGCTGGTCCTTCACACATCCAGCGAGCAACATCTGTGACTGAGCACATGCCTTCTGAAGCATGTGTTAGCATGCATGGTAGAGATGTTTCAACACCTGGCATTCCCGAGTGTGCCTTTGGGAATCCTAGGTTTTTGTTTTCTAGTGTGTGTGGAGCGTGATCGGTGGCGATACAATCAATCGTTCCATCTTTCAGTCGCTTCCACAAAGTGTCACGATCGTGTGAGTAGCGAATAGGAGGATTCATCTTCATCCGAGTACCAATTCGCTCGACATCGGTATCATCGAATGTGAGGTGTTGTGGACAAGCTTCAGTGGTGATTAGGTCTCCTTTGTTTGAA
>Ga0206684_1000800_pt1 | contig 12354 bp, 9 predicted proteins | sample M210012015metaG_FD_155467 | JGI IMG/M metagenome (GOLD analysis project Ga0206684, IMG submission 155467) | Ammonia-oxidizing marine archaeal communities from Monterey Bay, California, United States - M2 100m 12015 | ecosystem: Environmental > Aquatic > Marine > Intertidal zone | place: USA...
TGCAGTTGAAGAAGCAGTTCAGCTTGCAGAAACCCATGGTGGTGAAGTAACTGCAATTACTCTTGGTCCTGAAGTTGCTGAAGAACAGCTTAGATATGCCGCAAGTGTAGGGGTTAACAACTTAATTCTTTTACCAATAGATGAGCCAGATTGGGATCCACAAAAAACAGCAGATGCATTAACTAAAGCAATTAGTGAAGTAGAAGCTTCTGAAGGTGTATTTGACTTAATTCTTTTTGGAAATGAATCAGCAGATGCGGGTGGTTTTCAAGTGGGCATACGTGTGTCTCATCAATTAGGAAGACCGATCGTCAACGGGATTAAAAATATTGAAGTATTGGATGATGAAGTAGAAGCTCAAAGAGAAATTGATGGTGGGTTTGAAGTTTATAAATTGCCATTACCGGCTGCTCTAGGAGTAAAAGAAGGAATAAATCTGCCTCGTTATCCGACCATGAAAGGCCGGTTGGCTTCAAAGAAAGCGGAACTTAAAACACTTGAGCTTTCAGCTGAAAATGGAGGTCAAAAAAGAAACAAACTTCATCGCCCTGAAGAGCAAATTAGTGAAACCATTATTTTAGGTAATGGTCCTGAAGCAGCCCCCGCAATAGTAGACCTTTTAGAAGAATTGGGAGTGCTTCAATGACGCTTTTAGTCCTTTGTGACCATGATCGTGGCGTAATTTCAGACTCGGCTTATGAAGCTTTAACTTTTGCAAAACCGATTGCCGATAGTCAAGATATGCCGATACAAGCAGTTCTCATTGGCCAAGGAGCAGAAAAAGCAGCCGAGTCGATTATTTCTTTTGGTGTTGAGACGGTAAATATAGCGACTCATGAATTTTTAACTGATTACGGACCAGAAATTTGGGCTGAGTCGCTAACACATATATCTGCTTCAACTTCTGCAAAAATTATTGTTTCGTGTGGCACTGATCGAGGCAATGAAGTCTTAGCTCATGTTGCCGCCCGTTTGAAAATGCCTTTTTTGGCTAATTGTCGAAATATTCAAATTGAGAATGGTTCATCTGCAGCGACACGAATTCAGTGGGGTGGCTCTCTACTTGAAGATGTAACGTCCAGCGCAGAGGTACAAATATTTTCTGTTGAACATCATTGGACAGATCCTAACCCCATGGATTATTCAGGAGATGGAAATGTTGTTGAATTTAAACCTGACTTGAATTCTTCACTAACGAGAACACTTGTTGTTGATCGGGTTGTCCGAACACATGGAATTACGTTAACTACAGCACCAGTTGTAGTCGGTGGAGGTCGAGGTGTCGGATCCGCAGAAGGTTTCGCTTCGCTTGAAGAATTAGCTAGGGAAATAGGTGGAGTAGTTGGTTGTTCACGTGCAGTAACTAACAACGGTTGGCGTCCACACAGTGATCAAGTAGGTCAGACCGGGACTCGAATTGCACCAGAAATTTACATTGCTAGTGGTATTTCAGGAGCTATTCAGCATTGGGTAGGGGCTATGGCTGCAAAAAATATACTTGCAATAAACACTGACCCTGAAGCAAATATGGTTACTAAAGCCGGTTATGCAGTTTTAGGTGATCTTCATGAAGTTATACCAGCTATTACAGCTGAAATCCTTAATCGGCGAAGTGCTTAAAAAGCTTAAATTTTATTAAATATTATTTTCTCTGCTTAGGTCTCTAACGAATACACCAGATCGTGGTTTAGGCATCAGATAAGACGATTTCGGTGGCATCAATTCACCTGCTTCCGCTACTTCCATCAGATCTTCGATTCTCAATGGATGCATTAGAAAAGCAACCCATGAATCGACATCACACCGCTCTTTTACAACATCTTGCCCTAAAGGTCCGGGTACATAGTCAATTAATTTATGAGTTCCCGGGTCACGAACTTCAAAAATTAGAGAAAGTATGTGCTCTTGTAATCTTGCAACATCAAGTTGATCAACCAAATTGGTTTTATTCGACTCAGGAAGAAGCATACGGTAACACTCACCATCTAAATAAACCCCGACTTCGCCAATTTGTTCAGGTAGAGCGTCTTCTGATTTTTTTATTTCACATACCGTACTAATAGCATTTAAAATATCTTGACTATTTCTACCCTCGAGATCACCTACTCTACGATGAAAGGGTAGAACCAGCATTTCATCGTCAGGAAAAAGCACTGCCTGAGTCCATTTCAAAGGTTCATAATTTCCATTTGAACTATTGAGAGCTTCTTCTGCAGCAGCCATTCGATGATGTCCATCAGTTATGTACAAAGTTTTTTCGTTTACAAGTTTTGAGAGTCCTTCTGCTGCTTCACCAGAGACTTTCCAAATAGTTTGTTTCATTTCATTATTCTCGGTTGTGAGAACAGGTTCATCTAAAGTGCAACTACCTATAGCTGCACTAAGGTATTGATCGTTTTTGTATGTTAAAGAGATCGGACTTGAGGAAGCTTCAACTGCTAGCAGGTGGCGTGACATCAGATCAGAACGTTCGGGTCTTACTTCTTCGTGTTTAAGAATTTGAAGACTTTCGGTATCTTCAACTGGCACTAAACCTACAATCCCCGTTTGTGAATGAGTGCTTCCATCGTAAGGAACATCAATCCTATAAATGAAAAGAGATGGCGTGTCAAAAGACTGGTACACATCGGCTTTGTAAAGATGCTCCATAGATTCTTTACAATCATTTAGGAGTCCCTCTATATCATTGTGTTGTGTAGGAGGTAGATCCTCTAATGAACGGGTGATATTAAGAAAACTCAATGAGTTATCTGAAATAATTCCCCTTCTTTGTTCAGGGGTGTAAGAATCATATGGCCCTGTAGTTACTTTTTCTACCCACTCTGGTTTGATAATAAGACCGGGGAACCCTTTTAATCTAGGCATAATTAGCGGGTACTTAATTGGACATGAATAATGTGGTCTATCTCGTTTAGTTGCGCAAGCGCATTTTCTGAAACATCACCTGATACATCAATAATTGCTAGTGCAGCCTTCGAACCTTCGAAAATTTTGTTTTCCATTGTTTCCACATTTATGTCTTCTTTTCTCAAGATTTCAAATACTTCTGCTAAAACTCCAACCTTGTCATAGTGTCGGATTGTCAAAGTTGAACTCCCGATACGTTCTTTGGCCATATTCACACAGTTGATTACGCTTCCTTCACGAAATGCGTCTATAACTCCAATTGTTTCTTCTACTGTTGCATTTTGCGCTTGTTGAGTAGAGGCGCCTATGTGATGAGTGCCTATTACGTTGGGATGTTGGGCTAGTTCAGACGAGAAGTCTCCAGTACCCGTAGTAGGTTCATCGCAAAAAACGTCCAAACCTGCCCTAATACTCTTTTCATTCATTGCTTCTATTAGGGCATTTTCGTCGATAATTTCTCCACGACTTGTGTTGATGAGAATCGAATTGGATTTCATTAGTTTTAAAAATTCTTTGTTAACGAAATTTTTTGTTTCTTGTTCACCTGGAAGATGTATTGAGATCACATCAGATTGACTAATTAATTCTTCAAGCGTATCGACGAGTTTTATTCCGTTTGAACGAATTCTTAATTCTGTTTCAGTTTTTCGTTGAGCTTTTTTTGCAATAACTATCATTCCGAAAGAGCGAGCCCTTTCGGCTACTGCTAAACCAATTTCGCCTAACCCCACGATCCCAAGAGTTTTACCAAACAGTCCTTCGGAATTACTGTAGGTTTTTTTGTTCCATTTGTTTTCCTTGAGGTCGGCTGTAGCAGATGGGATGTGACGATCAAGTGAAATAATAAGACCCATAGTGAGCTCTGCTACTGCGATTGAATTCGTTCCAGGCACATTGCATACATAAATTCCCGAATCAGCTGCTGCTTGACAGTCGATTGTGTTAATTCCGGCACCGGAACGAACAACAAGGCCTAGACAGTCAGAGTTGTCAAAAACTTCAGAAATTACTTTTGTGCTTCTGACTACAAGAATCTCAACGCCGGAGATCTTTTCTGGAATTTGCTCAGCTGTCAAGTCAGGTTCAACAATGCATTCATAACCCTTTTGACGAAGGACTTCAATTTTGTCCTCTGGAAGTGCATCAGCTATAAGAATTTTCATTTTTCCTCCTCAGTGCGCTACAACCGGTCATCAAACGGGAGGTAGGGATCCTCGGGATAAATATCAGTCTAGTCGGTATCTAAGGTTTTCTGAATTAGTTTTTCTTTATCGACTGCGTGGGAGGCCAAGATGCCTTTCTGCGATGTTGTTTCGGTTGATTTCACTTGTTCCTCCATAGATCGTTGTAACGGGAGCATGACGAGCGTCATAGTCAATCCACCCAGATGCCGCTGCATCTTCTGCACCAAAACTTAAAAGACCTTCGGCTCCTGCCATTTGTTGGAACCAACCGACCACCTTTTGGTATTCCTCAGAGGCATATATTTTTGCCATAGAACCCTCAACTCCCGGCATTCCTCCGGTTGCAGCTATCCATGCAGCTCTGAGAGTTAGTAGTTGTCCTACCTGGTTGATTATGGCTGTGCGGGCTATTCGTTCTCTCATAAGAGCGTTACTGATCATTAAGCTTTTGTTTTTAGAAGGTGCAGTTTCAGCCCAGTTGAGTACATGTTTTAGAAGAGGAACTGCAGGGTTTGTTCCTCCCATAACGCCTCGTTCCAATGCCAAAGCAATTCCCATTACTGACCATCCATCGTCTACTTCACCTAAACGCCATTGGTCTTCCACTTCTACATTGTCGTAAAAAGTCGCATTGGTTCTTTCTGAAGCCATAGTTGGGATAGGTTGAATTTCAATTCCTGCAGTAGCCATAGGAACGAGAAACATTGTCATGCCTTTATGTTTTGGCACCTCAGAATTAGTGCGAGTTAATAAAAGGACCCAGTCTGACTCGTGGGCCATGGTCGTCCACATCTTTTGCCCGTTTATGATCCACTTGTCTCCGACTTTCTCAGCTCTCGTGGTGATTGAAGCAACGTCTGACCCATAATCTGGCTCGCTGTAACCGAGGCAACAATTATGTTTCCCAGTAAGTAACTTTTTAAGAATTTCTTCCTGGTGAAATTCTGTTCCAACGGTATTGATGATCCCAGCAACCAGCATGGTTACTGCTAAACCGTCATATGGTGCACCAGCTTTTTCGAGTTCATTGAACAGAAGGTACAACTCCACTGGGTCGCGATCCCCGTAACCTGGCACCGCTCCTGCTAGCAAACCTTTTGAAGCTAGGGCCTCATTAAAACTTTTGTCATTGAATGTCCCTGTTTTATGCATATTTGAAATTATTTCTGAAGTGAGATTATTTTCGATGAATTCTTTAACTTGAGATCGGAAATCAATTGCTTTTTCAGAGAGTTCGAAATCCATTATTCAGCCCTCACTATCTTTTAGGAGAAGGTCAGCTAGGTGAAGGCATTCCTCTGAAGGACTGTTAAGAATTTGAGACCAGGCTCTGGCTCTGCGGTAAAAAAGTTGTATGTCATATTCTTCTGAGAAGCCGTAACCTCCGTGGTAATGAAGACCGCGATCTGTCGCATGTAATGAGGTTTCTCCTGCAAAAATTAGTGACATAGATGCGAGGGTCGCAAAATCAGAAATTTCATTATCGGTCAAATTCACTTCTCCGGGTATTTCTTTGTCTCCTGCCCATGCCGCTTTGTTTACGAGTAGGCGAGCTCCATCACATAAACCTGGTAAATCTGCCAGTCCATGCTGAACAGATTGAAAACTGCCAATTGGTTTTCCAAATTGGTGACGATCTTTCACGTAGTCAACGGTCATTTCGATTGAACTACGAGTTATACCAACCAGAAACGCTGAAATCAGAGTTTTCCATTCGTTCAAAGCTCTATCAAAAATCTGAGTAGCTTCTTTTCCTTCTGCAATGACATTTGCATTTTTTATTTCACGGTGGGCGATTGGAAGGTCACCATGATTTGGTAAGGATTCGTTAGGTGGTTCATCAGTGAGTAGCACTAGGTTGCCTTCATTTAAAGCTATTAATCTGTTTGCTATAGCACCTGTTGGTACTGATTTAGCTACACCGTTTTCTACCGGTCTTACTACCAGACCAGCTATAAGAGTTCCAGTCAAAACTTCTTCTTCCAGCAAGTCCAACTTTTCCAAAACTCTCGATGCCACCACATGATCAATAATCGGTATAGGCGCAATTTGAGATCCGGCTTCCTCAGCAACAATTACAAGGTCAGATAATGAAGCACCTCCACCAGTCGGTGATGAAACACCCATTCCAGGTGCTTCGGTTTCTGATATACGCTTCCATGCTTTTGCGTCAAAACCTAAAGGCATGGAATTCCTAGCACTTTCAGGCCCGGTTTGTTCAATAAAGAAACTAGAGAAAACATCCTTGATAGTTTCTTGGTCAGTATTCATTCCTAGATCCATATATAAATCCTATCTAAGCTCCTTTGATGGGATTGCATGGGGAGTGATACTGTGAGTTTTATGGAACAAAACATAAAAGGCTCAGAAGGTATTGACGTAGACCAGATTGACTCCCAGGTGACAATTACGATTAATCGACCCAATGTGATGAATGCCATGACAACTCAAATGTTTGCTGATTTTGGAAGAATTTGTAGGGAAGTATCTAGAAGTGAAAGTGTGAGAGTTGTTGTAATTACCGGAGCTGGAGGAAATTTTTGTTCAGGAGCAGACGTCGGCGGGCAAGGAAGCCAAGCGAACTCTGGAAAAAAACATGTGCATATAAAGAATATGAGGCAGATAAGTGAGTCAGTTCTCGCCCTAAATGAAATCCCGCATCCCGTAGTTGCAAAGATAAGGGGTGTAGCAGCAGGGGCTGGTATGAATCTCGCATTAGGTTGCGACATTCTCATCGCTTCGGAGACTGCTAGATTTTCAGAGATATTTGCACGCAGAGGATTATCTATTGATTTCGGTGGTTCCTGGCTATTGCCGAGACAAATAGGTTTACACCGGGCTAAGGAATTGGTTTTGCTGGCTGACGTTATAGATTCTGCAGAGGCCGACCGCATTGGCCTGATAAATCGAATAGTTGCCGAGGAAGAGCTTGACAGCACTGTTCAAGATTTTGCTGACCGTTTAGCTTCAGGACCACCAATTGCTCTCTCGATGAGTAAAAAATTGTTAAACGCTGGAATCACCTCTTCTCTGAGTCAGTCCCTCGAAGCTGAAGCGCAAGCGCAATCAGTTAATTTCGAGACAGAAGACATTAAAGAAGCTGCCTTAGCGTGGATAGAAAAACGTTCTGCAGATTTTAAAGGTTGCTGAATATAAACATTCAGATTGTGTTCGGAGGGAAACCCGGACCTTCGCGATCTCGACCTGACATGTCAGCATTTAGCCTTGCTTTTTCCATCAAAGCTTTCACTACATCGTCAAGTTCTGATGGTTCATCCCCCTGAGTTTCACTCGGACCAAGATGCCATCCTTCAGCAATACCAAGTTTGTCACCACGGATGTCAAACACACGACCGGTCACATTCTGCGCTTGTTCACTACAAAGCCAAGTTGCGATTAGAGCAATCCATCTAGGTGACATTGACTCACGAATTTCATCACTAACTCCATCAGTTCCCCCCATTAAAGGTTCGGTAAGACGGGAAAATGCTGTTGGGGCCAAGCAATTAACGGTCACTCCATATTTAAAAAGTTCTTGTGCGGCTATAACACTAAAAGCAGCGATTCCAGCTTTTGCAGCACCATAGTTAGTTTGACCGACATTTCCATAAATGCCTGAAGGTGATGAGGTGTTAATCACGCGTCCGAAGGTTTCACCACCTGCTTTAACAGATTCTCTCCAAAAAACCGAAGCGTGATGAGTCGGAGCAAAGGTTCCTTTTAAGTGAACATTTATGACTGCATCCCAGTCGTCTTCAGACATTGAAAACAACATTCGATCTCTGAGAATTCCAGCGTTGTTTATGAGTATGTCTATTCGACCCCACTCATCAACCGCTTCTTGTATCATCGCTCCAGCAGCGTCAAAGTCAGCAACATTGCAGCCATTGACTATTGCTTCGCCGCCCATTCCTACAATCTCATTTACCACTTCTTGCGCAGGAGTGAGATCTGCACCATGTCCTGATTCATCACCCCCTAGATCATTTACTACTACTTTTGCCCCTTCACTGGCAAGCATAAGTGCATGCTCGCGCCCTATTCCTCTTCCAGCACCGGTAACAATTGCCACTCGGTCTTCACAAGATTTATTCATTAGTGATCTCCATTTATTATTTCTATCTGCTGACGATACAACCCATTATGAAAAATTCATTTAAGAATCTAAAGTCTTTCAAATTTTTCGAGATCCAGAGTCCATGCGGAAAGATTTTCGTAGCCATTTTCGGTGATTAGCACTTGGTCTTCCAATTTCACTCCTTGACCACCTGAGCGAGATCCAACATAAGCCTCAACAGTCAGCACCATTCCCGGAACTAGAACCCCGTCATACCCAGATTCCTCCCAAGCCTCTGGGAAAACAATGTCTGGATATTCATCACACTGACCCACACCGTGAAATAGGCATGAATAATGACGGTAATTTTCAACTGGAGGAGTCCACGAGTTATGGGTTAATTCATAGTAGGTAGTTCCAGGAGTAAGCAATTCCGTGTTTTTGTGCATTTGCTCGACAGCCAGTGAGTGAACTTCGCTCTGTTGTTTGTTTGGTTTAGCGTCTCCGCAGATCCAAGTCCTTGAGATATCTGTCATCATTGAGTACGGACCAACAAAGTCTGTATCGAAGGCTACAAGATCACCTTCATTGATGATATTACTACTCGCCTCTTGGAACCAGGGGTTTGTTCTTTCCCCTGCTGAAAGAAGCCTGCATTCCATCCATTCTCCACTACGTGACAGCATTTCTGACCACATAACAGCCCAGAGTTGATTTTCTGTCATACCAGGTTCCATTGCTTCAAATGTTTTCTGACAGGCAATTCGAGTCGTCTCCACAGAGCATCTCATGGCATTGATTTCATCATGAGATTTAATCATTCGAGCTGATTCCATGATTTGAGTGCCTTCAATCAAATCTAAACCTGCTTGTTGAAGGGCTTGGGTCCCTGCAATTGTGGTGACGTCAACTGCTAAACGACGGTTTCCACCTCCATGAGTTTTAATCAGATCAGCTATTTCTGAAGCAAATTTTTGTGCCTGCTCTTCAACTCGATCTCCTGCAACGAAATAGAAAAAAGGTCTTGCAGGTCTGACTTCAGTAACTAGATGGTTGTGCGCAGACAAAAATTCACAGTTGGGATAATCAAATTGAATAAGCGGGCCATCTGTTGCCAAGAAAACATATCTAGAAGGGTTATGGGTGATCCATAACTGCATGTTTGGTGAATAAGTTGCGTACATCTGGTTCATCGGGTCAAAAAGTAAAATTCCTGCCAGGTCAGCTTTCTCGAGTTCAGAGCGAATTCTTTTCACCCTGTATTCCATCATTGCTTTCTCATCGGGTAATGAAAGTTTTACTTCAGCCCATTCACTTAGTGCAGGTTCACCAGGGCCAAGTACCATTCTGTGTCCCGTGGTTGAAGCCTTACGTATAAGCGGATCGTTGGGGTCTTCAGAAATTTTGTTATGTGCTCCCATGTAATCTAATTTCCTCAGCTACGCATCCGAGACCCTTTAGGATCGAATAGTGGTTCATTTATCCGTTTTGCTTCACGAAGTGTTCCCAATACTTCTATTTTAAATCCTTCATCCACATCTGAAAGCTCTGAAGGAAGGTAACCGAGCGCACATGAGGCTTGCGACCAATGCGCATATCCTCCGGAGGTGGCCCAACCTACAACTTTTCCGTCATGCCAAATAGGTTCGTCACCGAGCACATCAGAGTTGTCGGCATCAACGACAAAAGCGCTGAGTTTTCTCTTTGGTCCTTCTTCCAATACGGCAGCAAGTGACTCTTTGCCTACAAAATTTTCTTTATCGAATTTTACGAAATTGTTCAATCCAGCTTCTAGAGGATCGTAAATAGGTCTGTATTCAGTAGCCCAAGAACCAAAGTTTTTATCAAACCGCATACTGTCCAACGCGCGCAGTCCAAAAAGACTCATATCAAATTCTTTTCCAACATCAGTTAGAAGGTCATAAAGTTGTGATTGAAGTGACGATGGAACCCATATTTCGTAACCAAGGTCGCCTGTAAAAGTTATTCTTCCTACTAAAGATGGGATCATTCCGATTGCCATATTTTGAATGTCTAAGAATTTGAAGCTTTCAGCTGATACGTCTTCGTTTGTAATGGAACTTAGAAGGTCCCTGGAAGAAGGACCTGCAATCGACAAGCCAGTCATATCATTGCCTATTGGCTTGTAACGAATGGTTGGGTCATTGTCGATGTGTTCAAGGAACCATCTCTGGTGGTAGCCCTCAGCAATTCCTGAACCAAACAAAATAAATCTTTCTTCTTCTGCAATCTGGTCAGTAAGGGAGACCACAGTGAAGTCTCCTATAAGTTTCCCTGCCTCGTTTAACATCGGAGCTAGGGCTATTCGGCCATTTTCAGGAATTTTGTTGGTTAGAAGTTTTTCTAAAAATTCTCTTGCACCAATTCCACTGAATTCATGTTTTGCGAAACCTGTTATTTCCATAAGCCCGACATTTTCGCGTACTCCTCTAACTTCTTCAGCTACCACGGGGAAAGCATTAGATCGTTTGAAGGTGACTTCTTCCATAGGTTCTTTTCCAATTTCTTGAAACCAGAGAGGATATTCAAGTCCGTACGCGGCACCCCAAACGGCATTTGCATCAGTTAGTTTGTTGAAGATTGGTGAAGTGTGAAGTGGTCTACCTGCAGGCAGTTCTTCATTAGGGAAACTTATCTTGAAGCGTCTAGTGTAGTTTTCGATTACTTTCGTCAACGTATAGTCAGGCGTAGTCCAATCGCCAAAACGTGAAACGTCCATTCCCCAAACATCAAAACCCGGATCACCAGTAGTAATCCAATTTGCCATCGCCAGTCCGACACCTCCACCTTGGCTGAGGCCAGCCATCACACCACAAGCAACCCAGTGGCCTCTTTGTCCTCTTATAGGGCCGATTAACGGATTGCCGTCAGGCGCGAATGTGAATGGTCCATTGATGACTTGTTTGATGCCGGCATCTGCATAAATGGGGAAATGTGAAAAACCTACTTCGAGTGAAGGGGTGAGTCTTTCCAGATCAGGAGTGAGAAGTTGGGCTCCAAAATCCCAAGGGGTTGATTTAGTTTGCCAAGGCACGCATGCTTGTTCGTAGGTTCCAAGCAGAAGGCTTTTCCCTTCAGCTCTCAAGTAAATTTCGCCGCTGAAGTCAATGACTCCTCGACCGTGACCATCATTTTCTTCAAGCCACGGTTCTATTTCAGGTAGTTCTTCAGTAAGAAAGTACATGTGTTCCATTGCCTGAACCGGTAGTTCAATGCCACACATCCGACCAACTTCTCTAGCCCATAAACCTCCAGCGTTTACAAAATTTTCACAATTTATTATTCCTTTGTCTGTTAAAAGGTCCCAAGTACCGTCAGGTCGTTGAGATATTTCTTTCACCCATGTATTTCTTTCAATTTCAGCTCCTAAAGACCTTGCTGCAGATGCGTAAGCGTTTGTAACACCTGATGGGTCGACGTGCCCACCAACTGGATCCCAAAGAGCACCCACAAAATATTGTTCTTCTAGAAAAGGAACAAGATTTTTTGCTTCTGAAGTTGAAATTATTTCTGTTTCCATACCCAGGTATCTACCGCGGGCATGAGCCATTTTCAGCCAATCCAACCTGTCTTCATTATCTGCCAACATCAGTTCGCCAGTCAGATGGATTCCACAGTCGACTCCAGTTAATTTTTCAAGTTCTTCATAGAGCTTTATTGTGTACCTTTGAAGTGCGGCTACGTTCGGATCTCCATTCAGGGTGTGCATGCCTCCGGCTGCATGCCAAGTTGAGCCTGCTGTAAGTTCTTTTCTCTCCAGAAGTACAACGTCGGTGCAACCGGCCTTAGTCAAGTGGTACAGCACGCTACAACCGACAACTCCTCCACCTATGACTACTACTTCAGCTTTTTCTTTCATGTTTCCCCTCCTTAATAGTCGGTTGGGACGCCACCTTCAGCAACTCTTCTATCAAGATATTCATCTAATTCGGTACGGATATCTTCTTCCATAGGCGGTTCTTCATGTGAGTCAATTAGTTGTTTTGCTAGCTTTTCAGCTCTTTGGTGAGCTTCTGGACGCCCCGACTCGTCCCATGATTCATAATTTCTCCAGTCTGAGACCATTGGACGAAAATGTTCGGTTTTGTAACGTTCTTGAGTATGTTCTGAGCCGAAGAAGTGACCCCCAGGACCTACTTCCGCAATCGCTTCTACGGCTAGGGTCGCGTCGTCGACAGTGATCGG
>Ga0206684_1000801_pt1 | contig 12337 bp, 10 predicted proteins | sample M210012015metaG_FD_155467 | JGI IMG/M metagenome (GOLD analysis project Ga0206684, IMG submission 155467) | Ammonia-oxidizing marine archaeal communities from Monterey Bay, California, United States - M2 100m 12015 | ecosystem: Environmental > Aquatic > Marine > Intertidal zone | place: USA...
TTCTGTAAATGGCTGGTTATTTCCATAAGTATTTTGCATTTTAATAACGTACACCAACTTTGCATTATCACCTAGAGTTTTTTGCAATGCTACCTTTAATATTTTAACATAATGTTCTTCTAGCCATTCATAAAAGAATTTACTTGGCACTTCTACACTTAAAACACCATTTTCTAGCTTAACAGCTTTAATAGGCTCAAACCAAGTTTTATAGGCTTGAGGCTGTATGTTGTCTTTAATAAATTTTAGACATTTTGACCATACAGAGCTAGCAGTTATATTCATGCAAAAAAAATTAAGTTAGTTAGTCCAAACGAAACCTTAAAATTAAGATAAGATTTGAACTAGCAAATATGTAAACAAATTTTTGAAAAAAAAAATTCAAAAGGGTTGTTTTTTAATTTTTTTTTTGTTAGGTCTGTTTTGTATGAAACTAATAAATTTTTTGTAAAAATCAATCATTTTTTGCACGAAAAAATGTAAAATTAAAATAAAGTGCTTTTTCTAGAGAATGATTAAATAAATTTTGTTTGCCATTAGTTATTGTTGTAAATAACTACTAATTCGTTTTCAATAATTAAAGTTTTGTTTTTTGGTTTTATGTTAATTTTTGGTGCTTTTGTGCCATTTTTAAAATTTAAAGGAGATTTAAATTTTCTAATTTCATCCCAAATATTTTCATTTAAAAAGGTGTTCAATGTTTTTGCTCCACCTTCAACAATTGCAGAAATAATATTTCTTTCATATAAGATTTTAGTGATTTGATTTGCAATTGGTTTTTTAAAATCAATTACCTCATTGGATATAATAATTTTTTCTTCTTTAGAATTAAAGACATTAGAATTATTATCTAAATTATTATCTCTACTTATAATAACCACTGTTGGGTTTTTTCCATACCAATCTCTAGTTGTTAGTTCTGGATTATCTTCTGAGATTGTTTTTCTTCCTACTATTAAACACTGTTCTTCTGATCTCCATTTGTGAACTAGTTGTCTAGAATATTTATTTGATATCCAAATAGGTTTTATTTCATCTTTTGTTTTGGGCGCAATAAAACCATCATTAGTTTCAGCCCATTTTAAAATTATATATGGTCTTTTCTTGTTTATATATGTTAGAAATCTTTTGTGATGATCTTTACACTTATTTTCTAATACGCCTAGAGTGACCTTAATTCCTGCTTCTTTTAATTTTTTTATCCCATTACCACTAACTTTAGAATAGGGATCTATTATCCCAATAATAACCCTTGGTATTTTATTTCTAATTATTTCATTGGTACATGGAGGAGTTTTTCCTTGATGAGAACATGGTTCTAAAGTTACATATAGTGTAGATTTATTTAATTGGGATTTAATTTTTACTGAATTTATTGCATTTATTTCAGCATGATTTTTGCCAAAACGACTTGTATAGCCTTCTCCAATAATTTTATTATTGTATACTATGCAAGATCCTACTGCTGGATTTGGATAGGTATTCCCAATTCCTAATTTGCCTAATTCAATACATCTACTAATATATTTTTCGTGTATATTCACATTACAAAAGTAAAACAAAATGCTTCACTACAATGGTTTTAAAATAAGACCTATTCAATTAGAAGATAACACTCAGATTTGTAATGTTATTAAAGGTGTTTTTTATGAACTTAATTTACCCAAGATTGGCACTACTTATGCCGATAAAGACACCGACAGTATGTTTGAAGCATATCAAGATAAAAAGTCAATTTATTATGTAGTTGAAAAAGATGATAAAATTCTTGGTGGTTGTGGAATAAAAAAATTAGACGGATCTGATGAAAATATTTGTGAGTTGCAAAAATTGTATTTTCATCAGTCGCTAAGAGGCAAAGGAGTTGGAAAATTCATTCTTGACTTGTGTTTAAAATTTGCGAAGGAAGTAGGCTATGAGTTTTGTTATCTTGAATCAACTTCAGTGTTAAAAATATCTCATTATTTGTATAAAATTTTTGAATTTGAAAATTTAGAGGGTCCACTTGGCGATACAAGTCATTATTCTTGCGATGTGCATATGATAAAAAAGCTCAAATGACTCTAGCTGATTTTAAAAATAAAATAAAATCTACACTATCATCTATTTATGAAAGTGATGAGCTGAATTCAATATTTTATTTACTATCTGAAGAGTTTCTACAAATCCCTAGATCTAAGATATTATTAGCTGATGAAATTGAACTAGATTCTAAAAAACAAATATTGCTTTTAGATACTCTAGATAGGTTGACAAAGAATGAGCCTGTTCAATATGTTTTAGGTAAAGCAACCTTCATGGATATAGAATTCAAGGTAAATAGCTCTGTATTAATTCCTAGACCAGAAACTGAAGAGTTGGTAAGACTTATGCTTAAAGAGGATTTAGATGGCAAGAAAATATTAGATATAGGGACGGGGAGTGGCTGCATTGCTATTTCCTTAGCTAAGGCTCTACCTAATGCAAAAGTTTCAGCTTTAGATATAAGTGAAGAGGCTCTTAAAGTTGCCAGAGAAAATGCAAAATTGAATAATGTTGATATTAATTTTATTAATGCAGATATTTTGAGTTATAAATCTGATAAAAAATATGATATTATAGTATCTAATCCTCCTTATGTTTTTGAATCACAAAGAAAACATATGTCTAAAAATGTGCTTGATTATGAGCCTGAGTTAGCTTTGTTTGTAAAGAATGATGATCCACTTAAGTTTTACAAAGCAATTCTGGAATTTGCTAAAAACTCTTTAAATGAAAACGGAAAAATTTATTTTGAGATAAATGAAAACTCTAATAATGAGATTAAAGATTTAGCCTATGATTATGATTATTCAAAAGTAGATTTCAGCAAGGATATGTTTGGAAAAAATAGATTTTGTGTAACAATTAACCTTTAATAGTATTAATTTCCCCAAATTTTATTAATTCTATCTTCTTTAAAAGAACCGTGAATCTCTTTAAATTTTTTAAAATTTACAATATTTGATTTATTAATACCACTTCCTGGCATTATTTTAATTCTGTTTTTTGCAATTTTATGTAAGGTTTCAAGTAAATCTAAACCATCAACTGCTCTTTCTTCCTGACCTGAAGTTAATACTCTGTCAATTCCTAATTCGATCAGCTTTTCAATTTCTTTAAAAGGGTCAGAAACTACATCAAATGCCCTATGAAATGTGAACTCCAGCGGTCTAGTTAATTTAACTAATTCTTTTGTTCTTTCTAAATCAATGGTTTTGTCATCATTTAAAACACCTGATACAATCCCTTTACAGCCCATTTCTTTGAATTTCACTATATCCGCTTTCATTAACTCAAATTCTTCATTAGAGTAATTAAAATCACCCTCCCTTGGTCTTATTAATATAAATACAGGGATATTTAGTTCATTAATAGTTTTTTTTGCTATTTCATAATCAGGAGTTAATCCATCTAGATGAAGATCTTTACAAAGCTCTATTCTATTAGCACCTCCTACTTCAGCATTGATAGCAGATTCATATGAGTTTGCACAAACTTCAACAATCATTAATCTATTTTTTCTAGGTGAGTGGAGTAGTTTATATTTAATTTATCGAGCCTGTCAAAGAAAGAGGTAACTCTACTGGTGAATTCTTCAAAATTTGATTTGTTTTTTGACCAAACTACTTCTGATAATGCAAAAATTCTTGGGAATACCATATATTCTACGTATTCGCTAGTTGACATATACTCAGTCCATACATTTCCTTGAGCTCCTATGATATATTTTGAAGATTCACTATCTAATTCTTCAGGAATTGGTTCATAGTTGAAGATTTCTTCAAGTGGGGTGTATCCACCAATAGCTAATGGCTCATTTGTGTCTTTCGATTGATAATGATCTAAATAGCAAGTGGCATTTGGGGTCATAATTACATCGTGCTTCATGTTGGCTGCTTTTATTCCTCCTGAAGTTCCCCTCCATGACATTACGGTTGCATTTGGAGCAAGACCACCTTCTAATATCTCATCCCATCCAATAATCTTTTTTCCCTTACTATTAATATATTTCTCCATTCTAGTAATAAAATAGCTTTGTAATTCATGTTCATCTTTCAAATTTTCTCGTTTAATAACACTTTGGCAATTTTTGCATTTCTCCCAGTTTGTCTTAGGTGCTTCATCGCCTCCAATATGAATATATTCTCCAGGAAATAGTTCTGCAACTTCATCAATAACATCTTCTAGGAAATTAAAAGTCTCTTCTTTAGAACAATAAATATCTTCAAAAACTCCCCATAATGTAGCTACATTTACATTTTCACCTGTACATCCTAATTCAGGATATGCTGCTATCGCTGCTTTTGAGTGGCCTGGCATTTCAATCTCAGGAATTATAGTTATTTCTCTTTCTAGTGCATAATTAACAATGTCTTTTACTTGTTCTTGAGTATAATAACCTCCATATCTTGTTTTGTCATATTTTCTAGGCCTATCTGTATAATGGCCTGCAAGAGTAGAATCTCTGTAAGCTGCAATTGTATTTAATTTTGGATATTTTTTTATTTCAATTCTCCATCCTTGATCTTCAGTTAGGTGCCAATGAAATGTATTGAATTTAAGCATGGCTAGAGCATCAATGTACTTTTTTATAAACTCTACAGAGAATAAATGCCTTCCTACATCTAAATGCATACCTCTATATTTAAATCTTGGACTATCCTCAATTATTTGACACTTCATACTAATTTCTGTATTTGCGTATGTTTTGTTTTCAAAAGTTTCGGGAATTAGTTGTCTTAGCGTTTGTATTGCATAAAAAGCACCTTTATTATCACTAGAAGTAATTGTAATCAGTTTTTTTCCAATTTCTAGTTTGTAAGCCTCAGGACTAGTAAAGTTTTTATCTAATTTAAATTCAATATGATTATTAGATTGATTATTATTTTCTAATGATAAATACTTATGTTTTCCTTGACTTAGAAATGACTTAAGAAAATTAACGGAATGCTTAAATTCATTAGGGTAGCTTATAGAAGTTTTTGTATCTAAAACAAAATAATCATCAAGAAAAATTTGATTGCTAGGAGCAGGTATAATTTTAGAATCATAATTGGTAGAACAACCTAAATAAAAAAGGCTAATTATAAGGTAAAAAACAGATAAAACTATTACTTTCTTGTACATCAATTTAGTATATTAGATGTCTAAAGATATATAAAATTATATTACTATTTTTTGAGTATTTGCAATGGATATTAAAGATAAAATAAACTCGCTTCGAAAAGAGCTTCATGAATATAATTATCAATACTATGTTCTTGATAATCCAGATATTTCTGATTATGAATTTGATCTGAAATTAAAGGAGTTACAAGATTTAGAAAATAATCATCCAGAGTTTTATGATTCAAATTCACCTACACTTAGAGTTGGGGGCATAGTCACTAAGGAATTCCAATCATCTACTCATAATAATCCAATGTTTTCGTTAGATAATTCGTATTCAATTGATGAGCTAAAGGATTGGGAAAAAAGATTAAGAAAATTTATTGATCAAGAAATAGAGTATACATGTGAACTTAAGTTTGATGGTGTTTCTATTAATTTATTATATGAAGAAGGTAAATTAATTAGAGCAGTAACTAGGGGAGATGGTGTTCAAGGTGATGATGTGACAGTTAATGTAAAAACTATACCAACTGTTCCGCTTGTTTTAAAAGGAAATTATCCAAACAGGTTTGAAGCAAGAGGAGAAATTGTAATGCCAATTGAAGGTTTAAAGAAACTTAATCAAGAAAGAGCTTCTAATGATGAAGAACCTTTTAAGAACACAAGAAACACAGCTTCTGGAAGTCTAAAACTACAAGATAGTCATGAGGTGTCAAAAAGACCTTTAGAATGCTTGTTATATTCAATAAAGGAAGAAAACAATAGTTCTTTGAATTCACAATTTGATGTATTAAATAAAGCAAAGGGATGGGGATTTAATGTTTCAAAGAATTATACCATGGCTAAATCAATAGACAAGGTGCATGAATTTGTTAAATTATGGGAAGAAAACAGACATAATTTACCTTATGATATTGACGGTATAGTTATAAAAGTCAATAATTTTATTCAACAAAAAACCTTAGGATATACATCTAAATTTCCAAGATGGGCAATTGCATATAAATTTAAGCCTGAACAAGCTCAGACAAAACTTTTAAGCATATCATATCAAGTAGGAAGAACAGGTTCAATAACGCCTGTTGCTAATTTAACCCCTGTTAAATTAGCGGGTACAGTAGTTAAAAGAGCATCACTTCATAATTCTGATTTTATTTCTAAAATGGATCTTAGAAATAATGACCATGTTTATTTAGAAAAAGGAGGAGATATAATCCCAAAAATAGTAGGTATAGTAAAAGAAAAAAGAACAAATGATTCAACTCCTATTAACTATATTTCAAGTTGCCCTGAATGTAAATCGCCATTAGTAAAAAATGAAGGTGAGGCAAATCATTATTGCATGAATAAGAACTCTTGTTCTCCTCAGATAATTGGCAGAATACAACACTTTATTTCTAGAAAAGCTATGGATATAGACGGATTAGGCGCTGAGACCGTAGCATTACTGGTTAATTCTGAGATAATAAGAAATTACTCGGATTTATATAGTTTAAGTGTTAATGATGTAATTAATCTTGAAAGAATGGCTGAGAAAAGTTCTAAAAACCTTATTGATGGAATTAAGGAGTCTTTAAATATTCCATTTGAAAGAGTATTATATGCGCTAGGAATAAGGCATGTAGGATATACTGTAGCTAAAACTCTCGCAAAACATTATAAAAATATTGATTCATTGATTTTAGCGGATGTTTTGGAGTTAGAATCTGTTGATGAGATTGGTGAGAAAATCGCATCTAGTTTAAAAGAATTTTTCAATGATAAAGAAAATCTAGAAATTATAAATACTTTAAAATTATTTGGGTTACAATTTGAAATAATTGAAAACAGTAATGAACAATCATCAGAAAAATTAATTAATAAATCAATAGTTATATCAGGAGTATTTGAAAAGTATTCTCGAGATGAATTGAAAAAATTAATTGAATTAAATGGAGGAAAAGTCTCATCTTCTATCTCAAAAAATACTTCATTTATATTAGCAGGAGAAAATATGGGACCTAGTAAAAAACAAAAAGCAGAGGAACTAGGGGTTAAAATAGTTTCAGAAGAAGACTTTGTTAAAATTATTTATTCATAGCTAATAAAAAATAGTTTTTTACAGCACTAAAATGACCATTTTAATCTAGCATAGTAGCCATTAATTCTGCTGATAGTATTAATAGGGGCAAAGTCTGTACCTGCATGAGGTATATTAGAATTAAATTCATCATCCATATAGAAAAATTGACCAATTATACTTGCGTCAAGAGAGGCATTAATTTCATAGGAAATATTAGGAGAAAAGAAAAAGAAATTAATTCCTTCACCATAAAGTAGAGTAAACGATGAATTTATTGCAGGTGTAATAAATGTAGAAGCCTGAATTAAAAAACTATTTTTTGAAGGCATTAAATTTTTTGGTGAAAGCACATTTTGTGTTACTGAATGAGGATTAAATTGTTGAGGATCTGAAAATCCATTTGAATTATATAGATGAGAAGCTAAAATGTAAAAACCATTTTTGAATGAGTAATCTATTGAAGTTGACAGGCTAGTAGAATTGGTCTCAGAAGAATCATCTGAAATAAAGTAGGTGATTTCCCCCTTAAATCCTGCATTTTTTATATTTCCAGCCCATCCACCTCCTAATGCTATATCATCATAATAATTTGCTAGCAAAAATTGAAAATCATATCCCATTTTATTTATTTTATACAATGCAGCAATCACTGAGCTGTTGATTTCTATGGTTTGATTTATGAATGTTGATGGCTTATAAACAATATCCAAACTCGATAAATCATCTCCAGTATATTGGAAACGAATGACATCTGATCCAGGTCGTTCTATATAATCAAAATCAATAAAATTATAGGCGTTAAATAGGTCATTTGAATTCCATATAGTATTTATTCCCCAATTAACCCTTTGACGACCAACGCTTATTTCAATTTTTTCTTTTTGATATTTTAGCCACATTCTATCAATCATAGAATGTATTTTAAACTTAGAGTCATTAATAAAATAATGAGATAAATCAACATATCCATCATCAGAGTTAAATTCACCTTCATCAAACAGTATACGGTTCCTTAGTTCTAATCCTATTGAAAAATTTTCTTGTATATAACCCCTAATATTAAGCCTATTATGAATTAAATGATTTGTTTGGGATTCTTGATGATTTAACCCTTGAAATTCTAGATATGAAGGCAAATAGGTTATATATCCCCCTAAGGTAAATTCTGTCTTTTTTTCTTGACCTTGTAATTCAATACAGGATGCTATGATAAGAAAAAATAGAAAAAATTTATTTTTTAATATCCTTAATAATTTTTCCATCTTCTAAAGTTACAACTCTTCTTGCTCTATCAATAACCCTCTGGTCATGAGTAGAGAACACAAACGTTATATTTTCTTGCTTATTTAATTTAGACATAATATCAAGTAATTTTGCTGTAGATTTTGAATCTAAATTAGCTGTGGGTTCATCTGCAAGTATGAATTTTGGTTTTGAAGCAAGCGCCCTTGCAACTGCCACTCTTTGCTGCTGACCACCTGATAGTTCTGCTGGTCTTCTTTTTGACATATTACTCATACCTACTTCACTTAATAAATCACTTGATCTCTGATCCATATCCTGCTTATTATAGCCTTGCATTAACATAACCATTTCAATATTTTCCTTGGCTGTTAGCACAGGTATTAAGTTATAAGATTGAAACACAAAGCCTATATTATTTAGTCTAAATTTTATCATTTGACCTGATGAATATGATGAAATTACTTCATCATCTATAATTACGTTACCGCTTGTTGGATCATCTAGACCACCTATACAATTCAATAATGTAGTTTTTCCTGATCCAGAAGGGCCTACAATGGCAGTAAATTCTCCATCAGAAATTTCTAAGTTTACATTATCTACAGCCTTAACTTTTAAACTGCCTTGTTTATATGTTTTTTTTAAATTTTCTGTTTCTATCATAATTTGATATTTAAATTGATTTTGTTGCTTCTACTGGATTTATTTTAAGAGCTCTTATTGCAGGAAATATTGATGAAATGGATGAAATCAATATTACTAATAAACTCAAATTAAAATAATATTCAATTGGAAGCTTTAAATAGAGTATTGTTCCTACACCAAAGTTCTCAAGTCCAGACCCTACGACACTTAAATCTATACCACTCACACTATAATAATCTATAGTAATATATGTGATCAGAAGACTAAATGGTATAGCAACTAAAGAAAGAAATACAGTCTCAAAACAAATCATTAAGAATATATAAATCTTTGTCATTCCTATAGACATAAGCATTCCTATTTCTTTTTTTCTTTCAAGAATTGCCATGAGCATAGTATTGATAATACCAAAGGATAAGCCGGAAAGGACAATTAACATAAATATGTATAAAAATGAACCTAACATTTGATTTGCATAAGCGAGTTCAACAGCAATTTCATCCCAAGATTTAACATCTAGTGTGTTATTAATTTTCTGTAGATCTAATTTTAATGATTCATTTAAAGAGTTAGTCGTAACACCGCCATCAACAGTTAAAATAGGAATTTCATGATAGCTTTTTAAATCAGGTATATTAGAAAAGATAGAACTATTTTTTACAAAAACATTGTAATCATCAAACATTCCATTTCCAGATTTAAAAATACCCTCAATTCTAAATAACAAGGATGTTATATCTCCATTTACATTTTGGAAAGCTATAACAACCTTAGATCGAAGTTTTAGATTTAGTTTCTCTGCTAACTTTTTGCCAACAACCATTGTGTTTGATCTTTCAGATTCAAAATAATCCCCTTTAATAATTTTAGTATATACATTAGTTACTTTCATCTCAGTTTCAGGATTGATTCCAAGAACATTTACCCCATAGGAACCAGTAGAATTTGATAACATGCCGTTTATTACAACTCTTTTGGAATAGGCTTTTACTCTATTATCTTGTTTTAATTTTTCCTCTAAATACTGAATATTAGAAATAGTATCGCTTAGAGAATATTCTTTAGAGAACTCTTTATCATGTATTTGAATGTCAGCTAGGTAGGTGTTTATTGCCGTATCCATCCGTTGACTATTTAGAGTAATCATTAAAGATGAAATTATTAGTCCTCCATATAGGCCTAATACTATGGAAAGAATTACTACCAGACTTCTTTTTTTATTTCTCCAGATATTTCTCCACCCTATTTTTATTAATGTAATTAGATTCATTCTTTCATAGCTTTTACAGGGTTTAAAGATAAAATCTTAATAGCTGGATAAATTGATATAAGTATCGAAATAGCAAAAATAAAAAGTGCATGAGAGATAGGTATATCCCAATTTATAGAAAAGGGTACTACTGGGTCAAAACCAAATTCACCCATTGCATCACCTAATCCTTCCCCAAAACTTTCCATATTAATTGGATTTTTATTGAAATAATTTGAAATAGGTCTAGTTATTGCTACTCCAATTATTACTCCTATAGAGGAGAGTATAATAGTTTCTAATAATATTATCAGATATAACTTTATTCTATTCATTCCAATTGAGAGTAAAACACCAAATTCGTACATTCTCTCTTCTGTCATCATAAGAACTGTTCCAAACATACCAAAGCATACAATTACATATAATATAAAAGCCATTATTAATCCTCCTACATTATCTGCTGTAATCATTTGATCCAATTCAGGAAGAATTTCTTTCCATGTCATAACTTCATAATCATTAGAAATAGCCTTTTTAATATCTTCTGCTATCTTTTTCTCATCGTAATATTCTTTCTTGTTAACAATAAGGTGAGTAGCAATATTTTCTGATGATATATATTCCTGAGCTGATTTTATGTCCATAAAAATGGTCATCTCATTTAATTTGGGATTTTTTAAATCAATTATTCCATTAGCCACATATTTACCTGCAGCCATCATTCCTTGATAACCTTGGCCAAAAAGAACTAAGGTGTCACCCATTTTGACATCAAAATATTCTGCTATTCCTTTACTTAAAATTATTCCATCAGTACTATCAAAAGACGTTGAACCTTCTATTATTTTATTATCCCAATCTGATATTAGCTGTTCTTTTTCAACTTCAATACCAGTAATTATTGTTCCTTTAGATTTTTCTCCTTTTGAAACCAAAGAAAATGTTTGAAGTCGTTTTGAAATATTATCAACGCCAGTAATAGAATTAATTTCATCAATTAGCCTATCATCTACTTCCATTGAATTATTAACACTTTGTTTTTCCCAATATCCATTAGCATGAACTTGAATATAACCGGAATAAGACTGTACAACTGTATTTATAATACTATCATAGAACCCAAGCTGCATGCTTCTCATTAAAATTACAAGAATTAAGGCTCCTGAAATAGAGAGGGTGCTTATTAAAGTTCTTTTATTATTTCTCCAGATATTTCTCCACGCAATCTTTAGAATCATCTTAAGTTTTTCATATAGTTAGGCATGAAAAATCGACTATTTATATGGAGGTCAAATTCCCATACTAGCCTTTCAATAATGGTTTTATTCCCTTCTTTTTCTAATGGGATAAATTCAATTATTGAAGGTAGTTTCTTTCCGTCAAAATTCTTTACTGCTTTGCCATGCATAATACTTACAAGTTCGTTATACTCATCAAAGAATTGTGTTTTTAATTGCATGTAATCAATTTTGTCTATCCACATGACTAGTTTTCCCCAGACAACAGGAGCATCTTCATTAGGGATGAGTTCAATAATCCAACAATCTAAACCTCCTACTGATTCTTCACCAATTATAGAATTGGAATAGTCATTTTGTATTGATGATCTTTGAACAAGATCATCATTTGTAAAATCTGTTCCCATCCAGTTTTGCATCATCATTGACGGAGGAAGTTTTATTGTTCTCTCTATAGATGGGATATAATTCCATACTTCATTTTCTCTTTTTAAGAAAACTGTTCCTTTTTCTTTTGCAGGGGAAAGTACCACTGAAGCAAAATAATCTTCTCCAATTGACCAACCTTTCATTACCATCTCTTTACTCCATTTGGGACGAATAATTTTTATCATCATTTCTTGATATGACGATTCTATTCCACGTATTTTTTCTTCAGATTTTTTTAGAATTTCATTTGCTTCTTGTGTGAAAGATGTAAGAAAAGAAAACAGACAAATTATAAAAACTAATTTTTTCATATTGTTGTTTGTCAATAGATCT
>Ga0206684_1000822_pt1 | contig 12141 bp, 8 predicted proteins | sample M210012015metaG_FD_155467 | JGI IMG/M metagenome (GOLD analysis project Ga0206684, IMG submission 155467) | Ammonia-oxidizing marine archaeal communities from Monterey Bay, California, United States - M2 100m 12015 | ecosystem: Environmental > Aquatic > Marine > Intertidal zone | place: USA...
AGCGGGGACAGACTGACCATGGATTGGTCATGGGGCAGTCCGTGACCAAGGCAATCATTGAGTTGCAGATATCACACAACAAGCCGATTGGCCTCGGGATAATCGGCCCAGGGGCTGAACCTGAACACATAGAACCTCGGCTGGAACCGCATGCCCGCGCCGCTGTCGGAGCAGTCGCAGCGATGGTCGATTAGTCACAGCCGCGTCGCTTTCAGAGTGAATGACAGAGGCATCGGAACATTGCCTTTCTTGAGTCGCCAGTAGTTGGGCCGAGAAATCTCGAAGAGCTCAGGCCATGGGGCAAAGAAGAGTTCATCGCGCTCGTTCAGAGACTCTATCCTGAAGCCCCCTTCTATCAACGCATTGAAGATGGTGTCGTAGCGGTACTCCCAGCAATGTGTAACCCTCTCTCCTGGCCAATCCGGATCTGCATAACTTCCCTCGCCAATCTCTGATATTGGACCCTCATTGAACAAATTGTACTTTGGGACCAGTTGCGGACCGTCCGACCCCTCTTCCGAATCTAGAATGTTCACCGTGGGAGTGCTCTCCTCAAGATACAGAGTACCTCCCGGCTTGAGCAGCGTTGCACACACCCGAGCCCATTCCTTCAGGTCAGGCAGCCAGCACAGCGCCCCCCTGCCGGTGTAAATGATGTCAAACTGCTCGCCCTCAAGGGCCTCGATTGCCTCGGAGACTCTGCTCACCACGAATCTTGCATCGTCGAATCCGAGGATTTCTGCAAATCGCTCTGCCTCCGCTACCGCATTCTGAGAGAAGTCGAGGCCGGTCACCCGCGCACCTTGGCGTGCCCATGACAAAGTGTCAGTGCCGATGTGACACTGCATGTGTAGCAGTGACTTGCCCTCGACCGAGCCCATCTCCTCAATTTCCCAGGGGGCCAGTTTCGATTCGCCTGCCAACCACTGCTCAATCCGATAGAACTCCGCGCCGCTCCCTTGGGCGTGCATGTGAGCCATAGCATCCCACGATTCGAGATTTTCACGGATGCCTTCCTCGTCATCCGTAGGGGACGGTGCCGACCTCCAATTCATGCACTCTGATAGAGAGAATTCAATGAAACTCTATCGGTTGGACTAGAATCAGTCATTCTTCGATCTTGATGCCTTGTGCTATCATCATCTCGGACTCTAGGACCGTCTGACGAACCGCCATCGCGGTGTCGGGAGTGACAGATATGGAGGTGATACCGCAGTCCACTAGGAACGGCGGGAACTCACTCGGGTGATCACTGGGGGCCTGACCGCAGATTCCTATCTCAAGACCCCTCGAGGTGAATGCTTCGATAGCCGTGCGAATCATCGACTTCACTGCAGGAGCGCGGGCATCGACTTGATGTTGGTAGCCCTCGAGATCGTCCCTAGAGACCGCGTACACCGTCTGCACGAGGTCGTTGGTTCCGATTGAGCCACCGGACAGTTCCATCTTGTCGATGAAGGCATCTGCATCGATGACGTTTGAGGGCAGTTCAACCATTACGAATAGGGGAACTCCATTGCTGGGCCCTATCGCGTGTTCCTCGAGCAGGTCCTTGACCGCCTCGCCCTCTTCAGGAGAGCGGCAGAACGGTATCATCAGCTGCAGGTTACTCAGGCCGAAGTCGTGAAACACCGAGGCCATAGCCTCGCACTCCATTTCAAAGGCGGACTTGAAAATCGGGTCGAGGTATCGCGAGGCGCCTCGCCAAGCGATCATCGGATTCTCCTCCAGTGGCTCAAAGATGCTGCCGCCAAGCAGGTCTCGGTACTCGTTGGACTTGAAGTCAGATAGTCGGACAAGAACTGGCCTAGGGTAGAATGCTGCACAAATCAGCCCGACTCCTTCTCTCAATTTATCGATGAACAGCCCCCTTGGATGGTCGTAATTCCAGCACCTCCTCTCAATCGCATCTATGGTTTCGCGTATGTTCTCTTCAGGCTCCTCGGCGAGGTTTCTCGCAAACGGCTCAATCTCAGGTGGAACTTCCCCGCTATCTAGATACTTTTTGAGAGAGCGATAGTGGATGAAGGCGAGCGGATGGATGCCGATTTCACCAGAGAGAACGAACTCGATGCGGGCCAGTCCGACGCCCTCGACGGGTAGTTGTGAATCGACCAGCGACTTGGTCGGGAAGCCAACGTTGAGCTTGAGCTTGGTCTTCAGAGGGGTCGAGGTGTCGACCTTGTGTTCGACTATCTCAAATGGGTGCTCACCCTCAAAGACATATCCCGTATCGCCCTCAGAGCAGGAGCCAGTGACTATTCTTTGATTATCGAGTTTGAGTGCCCCGGCACAACCAACGATGGCGGGAATCCCAAACTCCCTCGCTATGATTGCCGCATGACTGGTTCGACCTCCTTTACGAGTGATGATGAGTGAGGCCTGTTTCATCATCGGCTCCCAGTCAGGAGTAGTCATCTCGGTTACTAGTACGTCCCCTTTCTCAAAGACCAGTTCGTCCCAAGGTATCTCCTCGGCTCTCTCTCCTCCGGCCAGCCTCTTCTGCAGGGCGCGTCGTCGCTCGAGCACCTCTTTGTACGAGCCGTAGGTCCTGATTGGTCCCGAGCCGATTCTCTTGCCGACGGCCTGACCGGTGGTGAGCACGAAGTCCTTCTTGAGCCGGTCGACCAGTGTGCGGTCCATCTCGTAACGAATCAGGCCATGCGAGGTCTTGGCATGCACCGTCTCGGGCCGGGCCTGTACTATGAATAGACGGCCTTCAGCGCCGTCCTTGGCCCACTCAATGTCCATCGGCATCCCGTAGTGATGCTCAATTCGGAGAGCCATGTTCGCTAGACACTTGCACTCCTCGGTGCCCAGAGCCCAGTCGCGCCGCTCGGAGAACGGAACTTCCTCGACAATGGTCGCCCGCACCCCATCGCTCGCGTAGACCATTCTCTGGTCCTTGCTACCCAGATGTCTGTGGACGATAGCAAACTTGTCCTTCAGAAGCCCCTCTTTCCAGACCGTGTAAGTGTCCGGAGAGACCGTTCCTTGGACGATTAATTCACCGAGTCCATAGGATGCTGCGATGTGAACGACTCCGTCATGACCTGAATCGGGGTCGATAGTGAACATCACCCCTGAGGAGGCCTGATCCGAACGGACCATTTTCATCACTACGACACACAGGGGGCTCGCCAGAGGATCCATGCCTCTGTCGAGTTGGTAGCAGATGGCTCGCTCGGTGAATTGGCTGGCGACACACTTTCGCCAGTGCAGAACCACGCTATTCTCACCATGGATATTCAGGAATGACTCGTACTGGCCTGCGAATGAGGCGTCCTCGGAGTCTTCCGTGGTAGCAGATGAGCGCACCGCTACATCTGTTCCCTTGCCGTACTGCTCGCAGAGCTGCCGGTATGCAAGGCAAATTGAATTCGATATCATCTCAGGAACCGGGGTCTCAAGGACTAGGGAGCGAGCCAGTTCAGCCCGTCCGTGCATTGCTAGGGAGTCATTCTGATCGGCACCTTCGATACAGGCCCTCAGGGCCTCTGACAGAGTCCGCTGAATGATTGCGAGGGCCCGGATGTCCTCTAAGCCGTCAACTTCGGGGACCTGTTCCCAAGTCCCTCGGGGAACTTCCGTTCCCACGAACTCTCTGTAACTGTCAGAAGTTGTGCAGTATCCGTTCGGAATGTCAACACCACTATCCCTGAGGTTTCGATACATCTCCCCCAGAGAAGCCCCTTTCCCTCCAACTGCAAGCGCATCGTCGCGCCCTACCTCGTCGAACCAGAGAACGTGTGATGCTTGCCCCATAAATTCCCAGTTCCCCATTGGACCCCTATGTCCGATTAGCAGTTACACTCGGCGACAAATAATAGTTGAGTTTTCACTGGAGCATAGAAATCTAATGAAATACCCGGAGCAGGGTTGAAGGAGGTCCCGCCGTTGGCGAGCCCGTGGGCAACGAAGTACACGATGTGATAATCATCGGTTCGGGTCCAGCTGGTTACACAGCTGGTCTGTACGCTGCGCGCGCTATGCTGGATCCACTGATGTTCGCTGGCTATATGTCCGGAGGGCAGTTGATGCTGACCTCGGACGTCGAGAACTTTCCAGGATATCCCACTGGAATCGGCGGGCCAGAAATGATGATTCACATGCGCGAGCAGGCTGAGCGCTTTGGACTCAAGATACAGGACAAGAACGTCGAGAAAGTTGACTTCTCGGAGCGGCCCTTCGGCATATGGGTAGAGGGCGAGGAGTATCGTGCCGAGTCCGTAATCATCTGCACCGGCGCGGAGGCCATCTGGCTCGGTGTAGAAGGGGAGGAGGCGCAGAAGGGTAGAGGCATCTCGACTTGCGCAACTTGCGACGGTGCCTTCTTCCGAGACCAAGAGGTCATTGTAGTAGGAGGGGGTGACTCCGCGATGGAGGAAGCGACTTTCCTGACTAGATTCGCTAGTAAGGTCACCATAATCCACCGGCGCGAGGGATTCAAGGCTTCGAAGGTGATGTACGAGCGGGCTGCGAATCATCCAAAGATCGACATTGTAACTCATAGACAGATCAAGAGGTGGCTCTCTGACGAGAACGGCCTCAGCGGGGCGATCCTCAAGGATCCTCGAGATGGAAGTGAGCAGGAAATCGCTTGCACCGGGGCGTTCATCGCCATCGGACACAAACCAATGACTGGTTTCCTAGATGGCGAAGTTGAGATGGATGAATCGGGCTACATACTGCATACCGAACACACGATGACAAGTACTCCAGGTGTGTTCGCAGCTGGAGACGTTGTGGACAAGCGTTACCGACAGGCCATCACCGCCGCGGGCATGGGATGTCAAGCGGCAATGGATGTCGAGAAGTGGCTAGAAGATCAGCATTGAAGCGCTGATTTGGGTCCGCCTTCTTGATTGTGTTCTGAGGGTAGTAAGTGTTTACAGCCGAAGAGGCCATGTTGGGACGGCCTCCTCGTAGAGCCGTGTCTGATGAGCAGAGTGCGCGCTACGCGAGGCATCTGACCCTCCCAGAGGTCGGTACCGAAGGACAGAAGCTCCTGACTGAAGCCTCAATTCTAGTGGTAGGAGCCGGAGGGTTGGGTTCTCCAGCTCTACTGTACTTAGCGGCCGCTGGAATAGGGAGGATAGGAATCATCGACGACGACTCTGTCGACCTATCAAACCTGCAAAGGCAGGTTCTGCACAGTACATCTGCGGTCGGTGAGGCGAAGGTGGTTTCTGCTGAGCGACGACTAAGTGATCTAAATCCCGAAGTCACAATTGAAGCGTATGAGGCGAGGCTCGGAGTCGACAATGCCCTTGATTTGATTGGTGGCTTTGATCTCGTCATTGACGGCTCTGACAACTTCTCAACGAGATACCTCATCAGTGACGCCTGCGAAATACTGGGCAAGCCCTGGGTGTTCGGCAGTATCCACAGATTCGAGGGTCAAGTCACCGCCTTCAATCTCGACGGAGGGGCCAACTACCGCGATCTGTTTCCCGAGGCCCCTCCAACGGAGCTGGCACCAAACTGCGCTGAGGCGGGTGTGCTAGGGGTCCTGCCGGGAATCGTCGGTTCGATACAAGCCACCGAGGCAATCAAGATTATTCTAGGGGTTGGCGAGCCGCTCAGTGGCAGACTGCTAGTCATAGATGCCCTCGGCATGAGGATGCGTTCGCTCTCGTACTCGGCCGACCTGTCCCGAGCGACCGTGACCGACCTCTCTGATTATGCGAGAGAGTGCTCAAACCCAGCAAACACCGACGAAGAGTCGCAGCGCGAAATGCTCGAAATCAACCCGGTCGATTACGTCGAGAGAGTCGCACAGGGATGGTCGCCGTTCCTACTAGACGTCAGGAGGATGGACGAGGAGAGAATCGTCTCGCTAGAGGGTACCTCGTTACGCATCCAGCACAACTTGGTCCCACGACAAATCGAAGAGGTCCCTCGCGACCGTGATGTGGTAATCTACTGCAGGACTGGAGGTAGGTCGGCTGCTGTAGCGCGTTTTCTAGTAGGTTCGAGAAGCTCTGAGGGATATGTGTACAACCTGACTGGAGGGATCCACAAGTGGTCAGATACGGTTGATTCCAGTATAATAAAATATTAATTGTGGTAAATATTATTTGAAACTAACATTTTTTTGTGGTATTAATTAGAAATATTCTACTGATATTCACTGAATTTAGTAATATTAACTCATTTGTGGTTTTCAACTGTTCAGCACAGCGAAGATTTGTTGTATTAGTTCCCTCTCGGCTCATTATGGCAATCATTCGCCAAGGGGTATGGAAATGCCCGTCATGCGAGCGGCATCAAGTATGGAAGACACGCGGAGAGACAGCACGCCTAGACAGGAGGTGCCAACACTGCGGCAACAGAGTCAGGGCCACCTTGAATAGATCTTCCAGCGGCCAGGGGAGGCAGCGCAATGTGCAAATCTGGGAAAGAGAAGCTTCGCTCGACCCTAGGGAACTGGTGACTGAGGCCGAACGCAGAGACGGTGTAATCAATAAGCCAGGAGAAGATATTGGCTCCGTCAGCTCGTCCCTCTCAGAGGAAGCTTCCCAAAGTGATCTTCCGGTAATCTGGGGTGCAGGATGGGAGCCAGCCCATGCCATTGAGTTCTCCAAGCCCATACAATCAGAGGCAGTCAGAGCGGAACTGCTCAGGTTCTTCGCAGAGAGACACGATGGATATCTGGTCGCAGTCGCCACCTGCTGGGACGGAATGGGTGCTCCGGACTCGTTCGAAGGAGAGTCTTTTCACGAGTTCTCTAAGGAGTTTGTCAAGGCTTTTGGAGAATCCCTCCTAGACCGTCTGCTCTCGCCCGAACTAAGTTCCGTACACTCTGCAGAGGTAATTCCGAGGAGAACTGCAGATATCCATCTGAAACGCCGCACTGCTAGACTATTGGCCGACACCGCACTGTGCCTCAGAAGGATTGCTCACTACTCATCCATCACCCTCGAACAGCGCATGGGTTGGCAGAGGATGATGACTCGGACGAGGGCCGTTGACGAGCATCTAAAGGACTTGTTTGCAAATGGTATCGAGACTCCTGATGGAGGGAGTTTTGGGGGCAAGGGATTCCGCTCGACATGGCAAGAGGGGATAGTCGCCTGCGCCAGCGCAATGCGCAGGGCTGTCGATGTCTCCACTGACGAGCGGCACCGTGCTGACGTGATTGCCCCAATGATTCGCGATGTCGGCCTGGCTATTGCCATGGGGCAGACTGCGATAGAGGTCTTCTCCTCCCAAATGGGCAAGTCTGGATCATACATGAACGGCGGACATGAGGGTGCAGGGGGAAGAGATCTTCACATTGGTAACTGGGACAAGGGAATTCTTCCTCCAACCGCTCCACTGCCAATCGCCAGCGCCACAACAACAGGAGTAGCTCTGGCTGCATCTAGGCTCTCAGTAGACCGTTTTCATCTCGCCCCAGTAGGCGAGGGATGCAGTAGCAGTGGTGAGTTCTGGGAGGCCATGAACCTCGCCGGAGTGAGAGGTCTGCCGATATCATTCATGATTCAGAACAATCAGATAGCACTCGACACTTTCGTCACCGGTCAGTCAGGAGTCGAGACATTTGGTGACAAGGGGCATGCCATGGGGATGCCGGCATGGACCATCGATGGTTCTGATCCCGGACTGTTCTACGCATCGACCGCGGTAGCGAGAGAGTTCGCCCTGGACGGTTGTGGATCCACTCTAATTCACGTTGAAACGATGCGTGGGTGCGGCCACGCACACCACCATGACGACCTGTACCTTGGGGCTGCCTCGGGTAACCCGCCCGGATACGTCGACAGGGGGTTGCTGACATACTGGGCTGAGAAGGACCCACTTCCGAACCACAGGGAGTTGCTGATCCAAACAGGGTGCGACGAGCAAACACTGGATGCCATGGAATCCGAAGAACAGGCCAAGGTGGATGCGGCTCGTGAGGAGATGGAAGGTATGCCCTGGCCCGAAGGTTACACAGTAACAAAGGGGATTACCAGTCTGCATGATGCCGCCAGCCACACTGAGCAGTACGAGAGATTCGAGCATGAGGTCGAACTTACCGAGTGCCCTCTGCAACTAGGAGAGGAGGCTTTGGAGTTCTCTGACGCATCCAACGCCAGAACCTACAGCAGAGCCATTCAGGATGCCATGGTCTCGATAGCCGACAAGCACGGTGACCGGGTCGTCTTCATGGGAGAGGATATGGAGATTGCCGGTGCCTTCGGACTGAATCTACCCCTGAAGGCGAGAGGGCACTCGGACAAGCTTCTCGACATGCCCCTGTCCGAGTCGGTAATAGTCCACTCAGCAATCGGTGCCGCTCTCGGAGGGTTGCGGCCAGTGGCTGAAATTCAATTCGGTGGCTTCGCAGCGCTGGCGATGAACGCACTGGTCAACAACGCCGCCCAACTGCGTTGGCGCTGGGGTGCGGAAGTCCCTGTCACAGTACGTATTCCACTAGGAGGGAAGACTCGCAGCGGGCCGTTCCACGCTAACATGATTGAATCATGGTTCATCAACGACCCAGGGCTGGTAATTGTATTTCCGAGTACCCCTCAAGACGCCTACGATCTCCTAATCGAATCGCATGAACTGGATGACCCAGTGATTTTCCTTGAGCACATAGGGCTCTATGGGCTCAGAGGAGGTCTGACAGGCTGGGGAGAATCAATCAGTCAATTGGTGGACAAAGGTGCTGTTCACGAACGTCTCGCCGCAGGTGAGAGTTCACTAGGGAAGGCGCGTGTGGTAAGAGGAGGGGGGGACCTCACCATTGTCACATGGGGTGCAATGGTACACGTTGCCATGAGGGCCGCCTCGGAAGCCTCTAGGAGCGGTGTGGAGGTTGAGGTAGTAGATTTGAGAACCATCTCGCCCTTCGATGCACAGACCTGCGTAGAATCAGTCAGGAGGACTGGCCGACTGCTGGTCCTACAGGAAGCCCAATGGACAGGTGGATTGGGGAACACCATCAGCAGTCGCATTATGGAAGAGGCGTTCTGGTGCCTTGAGAGCCCCCCTGTGGTAATCGGCGCTCTCGACACTCCAGTGCCGTTCTCGCCACCTCTGGAGGACTACACGGTTCCAACAGTCGAACTTGTCTCTAGGCACATCGACAGGATGTGCTCGTGAGTCCCCCTGCTGCCCTACCAAATGGTCATGAGCGAAGTAACTCCCGGCGAGTCAAATGACTGCTCTGAGTATGGCCGATGGCCCCCTAGTATTGCTGGGTTTCGTGCTACTGATGCTTGGAGGGGAGCTTGTCGTCCAAGGAGCCGTCACGATTGCTGGCAGACTACGGGTGCCGCCTCTCTTGGTAGGTTTCACCATCGTCGCCATTGGGACCTCGTTACCAGAACTGGCGGTAGTCCTCGAAGCAGTCAACGAGGGGACTCATGAAATCGCCGTTGGCGGAGTACTGGGCTCAAACGTTGCCAATGTGATGTTGGTTTTAGGTACGGCGTCTCTGCTTGGAGCCGCATCGGACCCGGGACAGGGAATACGCCGTGATGCTACAGCGGTGGCAGTAGCTACGGTAATACTGCTTACTGCAGTTCTGATTGGTGAAATCGCATGGCAGTTCGGCGTCCTCATGCTGCTCGGACTCGCTGCTTACTACTCCTATTCTTACCGTGTCTCCAAGGCAGAAGGGACCGATGTCGAGGACAGTGACACATGGCTCCCCGACTACATCATGCTCGCCGTTCCAGTGACGGTATTTGGTGGATACATGATATGGACAGGGGCTGAGATGCTAGTAGAGGGTGCCACTGGACTAGCAGGCAGTTACGGCATTCGTGAGTCCGTCATCGGGCTATCTGTCGTAGCTCTGGGAACTTCTCTCCCGGAGCTCGCTGTTACCCTTGTCGCTGGCCTCCGTGGCCAGGGTGGTGTCGCTGTGGGCAATGTACTCGGTTCCAATGTCATCAACATCATGGGGATACTAGGTGTCGCTGCGACCTACTCTGGAGGACTCATAATCGCCCCCGAGTTCGCTGCGAGAGACATCTGGGTGGTTGTTCTGACCTCGGGCTTCATCGTGGCCATGCTGCTAGACGAGCGCCATATTGGCAAGCGAGTCGGGGCCATGATGGTAGGTGGCTATCTGGCTTACATGGCCATACTTTACCTCTGACTGTATGGCACACAGGGGTGCGAACCGCTAAGGCCGGGACCCCGGTCCTAGGGTCATGGTAGACTTCAGCCTGTCAGAGGAGCAAGCTATGCTCCAGGAGATGGCGCACGAGTTCGCTGCAGCAGAGGTGCAACCGAACGCAGCGAAGTGGGATCGTGACAGCGACTTCCCTCGTGAAGCCATACGAAAGGCGCACGAACTTGGTCTGCTCACGGTCAAGATACCAGAGGAGTACGGCGGTTACGGTATGGGTTCATTCGAGGAGACTCTTATCTGTGAAGAGATTGGTTGGGGTGACCCGGGTTTCGCCACCGCATCGGGCAGTACGATGCTGGCCTCGTACCCCTTGATTACGGGAGGTACCGAAGACCAAAAACAGCGCTACTTGTCCAAAGTGGCCGACGGCTGCATCGCATCATATTGCGTCACCGAGCCGGATGCGGGAAGCGATGTACAGTCGATTTCCACCCAAGCGGTGCTCGAGGGGGATGACTATGTTATCAACGGCAGCAAAATGTGGATTACAGGTGCCGGTCACGCTGACTGGTTCTTCGTACTGGCCTACACCGACAAGCAAGCAGGATACAAGGGAATGAGTGGCTTCATCGTCGACGCTGACAGCCCCGGGATTTCTCTCGGAAAGAAGGAGGAGAACATGGGGCAGCGCTGCTCGGACACTAGATCGGTTGACTTCAACAATGTCCGGGTGCCTGCGGAGAACCTCATCGGCGGAGAGGAGAACGGAGGGTGGATGAACGCAATGAAGGCATTCGACCTATCTAGGCCTACCATCTCTGCGCACGCCGTAGGCAATGCCCGCGGCGCCATGGAGGAGGCACTTCAGTACGCCAACGAACGAAGTACCTTCGGCAAACCAATCTACCATCACCAAGCGATATCGTTCATGATTGCTGATATGGCGACCAAGGTCGAGGCTGCGAGGCTGCTGACCTGGAGGGCAGCGAAGAAGGCAGACTTGGGCGAGCGAAACACCCTCGAGGCTGCTCACGCCAAGCGCTTCTCCGCCGACATGGCGATGGAGGTCACCACCGACGCTGTGCAGGTCTTCGGTGGATACGGATACTCAGAGGAGTACCCAGTAGCTCGAAGGATGCGCGGGGCAAAGGTTGTCCAGATCTTTGAGGGTTCCAGTCAGATTCAACGTCTCATCATCAGCCGAGAGATGCTGAGAGATTCTTGAAGGTGGTCGCATGGCCGGTGACATCGGTTGCGTGGTCCTAGCAGCCGGTTCGAGTGAACGCCTTGGACAGCCTAAGGCTCTAGTCAAAGTTGGAGAGGGGAATCTAATCGGATGGCTGGTAAGCAGATTGGAGGCCCGAGGCCTCGAACCGTTGGTGGTCACGAATGAGAACATAATCGAAGAGGTGGGGGTTTCGGTGGATTGCAGAGTAATTGCAAACCCCAAGCCGGGAGCCGGTAGGACAGGGACTCTGCAAATAGGCATCAGTCACTTAGGAAAAGACATTGGACAAAGAATCCTAGTCGTACCCATAGACCGCCCGGGATTCTCAGACTCGACCCTAGAAGCGCTGATTTCCTCGGTGGTCACCAGTTGCCCTACTAAGGGAGGCAGGGGAGGTCACCCAATACTGCTGTCCGCAGAGGATGTTGCTAGAGTCATTCAATCTCCGCCATCCACCCCACTACGCGACCTAATAGATCCGAGCCGCATCGAAGTCGCTGATTCTCACCTGCACCTGAATGTGGATCGACAAGAAGACCTCGACTGGCTTGCTGATGCTTTCTTGGGGCTGTGAGAAATACCTTATCAACACCCTCAGGCTCGAACGGACTGATGGACATCATAGGGTTCATGGAAGGATACAGTCCGGTCCAACAGGCACTGATAGCGGGACTTTTCACTTGGTTCATGACTGCCGCTGGAGCGGCTCTGGTAATTTTCTTCAAAGAGCTCGACAGGAAAGTCCTCGATGCTATGCTCGGATTCGCCGCTGGAGTGATGATAGCTGCCAGCTTCTGGTCCCTGCTCTCACCTGCCATCGAGATGTCAGAAGGGAAAG
>Ga0206684_1000830_pt1 | contig 12067 bp, 11 predicted proteins | sample M210012015metaG_FD_155467 | JGI IMG/M metagenome (GOLD analysis project Ga0206684, IMG submission 155467) | Ammonia-oxidizing marine archaeal communities from Monterey Bay, California, United States - M2 100m 12015 | ecosystem: Environmental > Aquatic > Marine > Intertidal zone | place: USA...
ACAATAGCGCCCTGTCAGGCGCTATTGTTTGTCGGCTGGCTGGCTGATTGGATGAAAGGCTATCGGTGCAGGCGTTGGATTCCAGCTTTGAGACCTGATTCAGGGCCAGTTGCAGCAGTTGATTGACATTCGTACCTACAGGCTTTGAATAAGGCTTGATAAAAAAACGGGGGCGCCATGGAAAGCTATCGTAATTCGGACTCTCGACCGCCCATAATGCAACCTTCACCGGTATTGCCTCGGTGGCGCATCCCTCGAGCGGATTGGGACCGCCCGCCCTGGAATCGCTGGACTTTTCAGAACGTCCGGCAAATCCTACCTACCACCAATGTTGCCCGCGGCGCCGGGCCCCTAAGGCCTCTGCAGAGTGACTTGCAGGACTTGTCTGGTGTGTCCTTCACTGGTGTGGATGGTAACCCGATGACAGTTTCCGACATGCTCGATCAGACCTATACAGATGGGTTCCTGATCTATATGGATGGCAGGATCATTCATGAGAGTTATTACAATGGCATGAACCGTCACACCCAGCATCTGGCTCAATCCATGTCTAAATCCATCGTTGCCACGGTAACGGGGATTATGATTGGCCAGGGATTGCTTGATCCGGCGGAACTGCTTTCGGTTTATTTGCCGGAACTGGAAAGCACCGGCTGGGCGGGCGCGAACCTGCAACAGGCTCTGGATATGACAACGGGCGTTCAGTTCATAGAGGAATACACGGATATCGATTCTGATATTGGCAGGACGGACGTGGCCTCAGGCTGGAAACCCATCCCAGACAATGCACCCACGGGATCGTACTGGCCGTCCTGTATCTGGGATCAGATTCTTTCCCTGAAGCAGACCGACGCGGCCCATGGAGCGCGTTTCTACTATCGCTCAATAGAGACAGATGTCATTGCCCATGTCATGGAACGGGTGTCTTGTTTGAAGCTGGCGGAGCTGGTCAGCCGTGAACTCTGGATGAAAATGGGCGCAGAAGATGATGCCTATTTTACCGTTGACAGTGCAGGTTACGCCCTGGCTGACGGCGGCTTTAATGCAACCCTGCGTGACTTCGCACGCTTTGGCATATTGAACTTAGACAATGGCCGGCGCGGTACCGAGCAGGTCATCCCGCTGGCATGGATAAATGATGTCAGAAGCGGTGATCATGGGTTGTTTAATGACGCATCAAGAACAACGCTGCCTCTCGGGCGATATCGCAATCAGTTCTGGATAGAAGACGCATCCGCAGCCAATGTGATGTGCCGGGGGGTATTTGGTCAACTCATTTATATTGCACCGGATGACAATATGGTCGCGGTTAAACTATCCAGCTGGCCCGAATTCCTCAACCAAACACACAGTCTGAATACGCAGGCAGCACTGCGTGAAATCGCCCGGGTTTTTAAGGGATGATGCTTTGCTTGCCAATGCCAAGCTGGACTTAACACCAGGCGGGTAAGTTTACCAGGTATCGATAAAGGGTCGTTTTTTGCCTTCGCGCTGCAGTGGGGCTGGGCTGGCCTTAAGCCCTGATAGGATCCAGTGCCGGGTGTCCATGGGGTCGATGACTTCGTCGATTTCAAATGCAGTGGCAAAATTAACCGCCTTGCCTCGGTCATACATCTGAGCAACTCTTTTTTCGTATTCCTCGCGCCGAGCTTCCGGATCCTCTATGGCCTCGAGTTCTTTGCGATAACCGAGCTTGACCGCACCTTCCAGGCCCATTCCACCGAACTCTCCGGTTGGCCAGGTCACAGTGAAAGTGGATGCCTTGAAACCACCTCCGGTCATAGCCTGGGCGCCCAAGCCGTAGCCTTTTCTTAGTACGACGGCGAAAAGAGGCACGGTGAGGCTGGTGCTGGTGACAAAAACGCGGCTGGCATGGCGTACCAGGGCAGTCTTTTCTATTTCCGGGCCGACCATGATCCCGGGGCAGTCCACCAGGGAAAGAATAGGAATATCAAAGGCATCACATAACTGCATGAAGCGCGCTGCCTTATCGGCACCATCACTGTCAATGGCGCCGGACAGGTGTACAGGATCATTGGCTATCAGCCCCATGGGCCGACCTTCGATTCTGATAAAGGCAGTCACCATACCGATACCGAATTCAGGGCGGAGCTCGAGTACCGAATCAGTGTCAGCAATCAGGCGAATGATATTCTTGATGTCATAGACCCTGAGGCGGTTTTCCGGTACGGAAAACCTTAATCTGCGCTGGTCTTCACACTGCCAGTCTTTCAGCGATCCTTGAAAGTAGGAAAGTAACTGCTTGGCTTTGGCGACAGCTTCCTGCTCGTCTTTTACAGCGATATCGACTACGCCATTTGGGACCTGCACGTCCATCGGACCAACCTCATCAGGGCTGAAAATACCCAGGCCACCGCCTTCAATCATGGCGGGACCACCGATGCCAATATTGGAATCCGCTGTCGCAATAACGATATCACTGCAACCCAGCAGTACCGCATTGCCAGCAAAGCACCTTCCTGTGGTGATGCCGATCCTGGGAACGAGCCCGCTTAATCTGGCGTATAACTGGAAGGCGAGGCAGTCCAGGCCTGCTATGCCGGCTCCGTCGGTGTCCCCAGGCCTGCCACCGCCGCCTTCAGCGATCAGGATGATGGGGATCCTGAGCTGTTCGGCCAGCTCAAACATGCGATCTTTTTTGCGATGGTTCTGCAGGCCCTGGGTTCCCGCCAGTACCATATAGTCGTAGGACATCACCACGCATTGGGTCTGATCCTCGGTTACCAGTGCGCCATTAACGCTGCCAATACCACACACCATGCCGTCACCGGGTGTATTCTGCATCAGGTCATCGACGCTGCGACGTCTGCGTTGGGCAGCAATGGCGAGCGAACCATATTCGATGAAGGTTTCAGGGTCACAGATATCCTGTATATTTTCACGGACGGTGCGATGGTGTGTTTTGCGGCGTTTTGTGACCGCAGTCTCTCTGTTTTCATCCAGGCCATAGCTGTGGCGAGTGTTTGCTTCCTGTAGGTCCGGGCGAATAAAATCAAGATCGATATTGTCGTCAGTGTTAGTCGCCCGGGCAGACACTTCTCCTGGTTTGATGGATATAATCAGATGGTCTTCAAATACGGCTTCCTGGGGATTTGCGTGTACTGATAAAACGGTTCCACTGGCCGTTGCGGTGATAACATGTTCCATTTTCATGGCATCCATAACGACCAGCTCCTGGCCTATGTGGACCTCATCGCCAGGGCTTACCTGGATTTCGATGATGGTCCCCTGGAGTGGTGCTGTGATGGCAAGGCTATGCTCTAAACCAGATTTTGTTAGGCCAGGCTGTTCTTTTTTTACCGACTTTTTGCCGTGGGCGAGAACCGCCAGTGGGTCCATTTGATCGATCTTGACGCCGGCTGTTTTTTTGACAGGCTCGGTTGACATATCGGCGGCGTGAGGTATTTCACTGGCGATGGCTTTAAGATTATTGTCTATGTAGCGAGTGTAGATATCACCCTGCACGAATATATCGCTGTTCAGGATGTATTGCAGAAAAGGCTGGTTGGTTTCAAAGCCATCAATATGGAAGGCTTTCAGGGCCCGGCTGGCTTTGTCTACAGCCAGTCCGTAATCGCTACTTCTGCTATGAACAATGAGTTTAGCCAGCAAAGAGTCGTAGCGGGTTGAAGTCTGGTAGCCGGCGTAGCCAAATCCATCAACCCGTATACCGGGACCTGAAGGCGGGGCGTAGATTTGTAATTGCCCACCCGAAGGTTTGAAAAAAGCCTTGGTAGCCAGTGTTTCCATGTTGATTCTGCATTGGATAGCGTAGCCCTGCACATCTGGAGCCTGGCTGAGACCCAGGGCATTGAGGGTGTTGCCTTGTGCAATGGCGATTTGCAGCTGTACAAGATCAAGTCCGGTAATGGCCTCGGTAACGGTGTGTTCGACCTGCAGGCGAGCATTGGCTTCAATAAAGTAATATTGACTGGGGTCGTCGCAGCTGACCAGGAATTCGAAAGTGCCAAGACCTCGATAATTTGCTTCACCGGCCATTTTCAGGGCGGCTTGTATCATGTCCTGTCGAGTACCTTCAGCCAGCCCCGGGCTGGGCGCGATTTCGATAATTTTTTGATTCTGGCGCTGTACTGAGCACTCTCTCTCCCAAAAATGGTTTACCTGGCCCTGGCCATCACCGATAACCTGGATTTCAATATGCTTGACCCGGGGAATGAGTGCCTCCACATAAACCGCGTCGTTACCAAATGCCATTTTTGCCTCTGACTGGCAGCGTTGATAATTCTTCTCTAACTTTTTCGGGTCATCGACACTGCGCATACCTCGGCCACCACCACCATGTACAGCTTTGATCAGCAGATCGAATTTTCCGTCCAGGGATGCCATAAAGGCGCTGGCATCTTCCAGCGTCGTCTCGCCATTGGTGCCGGGTACCAGGGGTACTTTACAGTGGGCAGCCAGTGTCCGAGCTCCGGTTTTGTTTCCGAACTGTGCCAGCTGCTCAATAGTAGGGCCGATGAGAACGATATTGGCCGCCTGGCAGGCCTCGGCGAACGCGACACTTTCACTTAGGAAGCCATAGCCGGGGTGGATGGCATCGGCGTGGGTTTGAACAGCTGCTGCAACCACGGCGTCAATATCAAGATAAGCCTGCGCACCGGTGCCACTGAGCTGAAAAGATTCATCGGCTTGTAGGACGTGCAGTGAAAGGGCGTCGTCTTCTGGATGGATTGCGATACAATCGATACCCATATCCCTGGCCGTGCTGGCGATGCGGAGAGCAATTTCTCCTCGATTGGCAATGAGTAGTCGTTTCATGAATTGTCTGATGTGTACTGGTGAATGACAAAACTACCCTATGTTTACGGTGCTGTCAGCTTAAGTTTTCGGTCGTTTGTATTCCGAGGCAAATTGTTTCTGGAAGGTTTGCTCTGAGTGAATCATCTCATGGTAGACTCGATTAAAGGTAAGCGTGAGTCGGTTCAACTTATAAGGAGAATATTTTGACTAGTATTGATACGGGTACAGAAGATTTATTAGCAGATGTTACAGCGGGCATTGGTGTCATTACCTTAAATCGACCGGAAGCCCGAAACGCGATGTCGGGTGGCATGAATGCAGCACTGTCGAAAACGTTAGCAGCCTGGGAATTCGATCCGGACGTTAAATGCATCGTGATTACCGGCGCCGGAAAGGGTTTTTGTGCCGGAGGTGATGTGAAGGGGATGGCATCTTCAGGCGATGGCACCGTAGGCCAGAACACGATTGATGGGGCTATTCACGCGCAGCGAGTCAATCAACGCTCTACGGCAGGCAAGCTCTTTAAGATGCCCAAGCCAACCATTGCTGCACTGCCTGGTGCGGCAGCAGGCGCAGGGCTATCCTACGCACTGGCCTGTGATATGCGCATCATGGCGAGCACTGCGATTATGACGACGGCATTCGCTAAAGTTGGATTCTCAGGAGACTACGGCGGTACTTACTTTTTGACCCAGCTGGTGGGTACGGCGAAAGCCAGGGAGCTTTATTACCTGTCAGACAGAATTGACGCTAACGAAGCGCTTCGGCTGGGATTGACTAATTGGGTTGTTGAGCCTGATCAGCTGATGGACAAGGCAATGGAAATTGCTGGTCGCATTTCTGCTGGGCCAACGGTAGCGTACCGTTATATGAAGGAAAATCTCAACCGGGCATTAGCCGGCGAGGTTGATGATTGCATGGACCTTGAAGCAACTCATCATGTTCATTGCGGGCAGACAACGGATCACAAAGAGGCGGCCAAGGCATTTGTAGAAAAACGCCAGCCGACCTTCGTCGGTCGGTAACCTTTAATTGGCTGTTACATAAAAGTTTATTGGCCGTTAAAAAAAGTGCCAGTCTATGCTGATTAGAGATGCCGATTGCAGCATCATAAGAATGCTAGTGGCACTAGACTGGCAGGCGTTAGATCAATTGATAGAGACACTTAAGGCGGATAAAGTTGTTATACGTTAAAGCGACAGGCCTTAGGCATGGATCTATCAGGTATCTCCCTTGATCTGTGAGGTCAGGAAGTGCTTGTGCTGGTTGAATTGTTTGTATCAGCGTCAGTCAAAGCTGGAAGATCGTTTAACACGTAGAATCTTGTTATGATCGCGCGGTAAACAAACTAACCGGAATTCGCTGCATGTCGATTGCTTACCTCAACGGTCACTGGTCCAAGCCAGAAGACGCAAAAATTTCTGTTTTTGATCGTGGCTTTATGTTCGGCGATGGCGTCTATGAGGTGATGCCGGTCTATCACGGGCACATATTCACGCTTGATCAGCATATCGCCAGGCTAAAGCGATCTATGGCAGAAGTTCGGATTCAATCTCCGCTGGATGCTTCAGCATGGAAGGTGCTGCTGGAAGAAGCAGTCTCCCGTAGTGGTGAGCAGAATGCCCTGATCTATCTTCAGGTGACCCGAGGAATAGCATCCGAGCGATCGCATGTCTATCCGGAGGTTCCCCCTACTATTCTGGTAACGGTCACGTCAAGCGAGTTTGATGAACAAGCCATCAAGCCTATCAGTGTGATATGTAAAACAGATTTCCGTTGGTCCAGAGGTGATATCAAGGTGGTAAGCCTGATAGCCAATGGCATGTTGAAAAATCAGGCCATGGATGAAGGTTTTGATGATGCTATATTGATTCGCGATGGCATGGTTACTGAAGGGACTTCTTCTAATGTTTTTGCGGTCAAGGATCGGGTGCTTTGGACCCCACCAAAGAGCGAATACCTGCTGCATGGCATCACTCGTGATCAGACCATCGAGTTGGCAAGAGACCATGGGCTGGAAGTCAGAGAAGAAAACATTCAGGAAAATTTTCTCAAGCAGGCAGATGAAATCTGGTTGACAGCCTCTGGCCTGGAAATTTTACCGGTTGGAAAAGTAAACGGACAGACAGTGGGAAATGGTAGTATTGGTGAAACCTGGTGCCTGATAAAAAAGGCGTTTCAGGAAGAGATACTTAAGGCAATTAAAAAAATCGATTAATATAAGAGAAAAATTCATTGGATTCGTGTGCAGTCCGAGAATATATTAAGTTAACTACAACCTCAGGAGAAACAAGATGGCGTTGAAAGACTCCAAAACAGAACAGAATTTAAAAGATGCTTTCGCAGGTGAGTCTCAGGCAAATCGCCGATATCTGTATTTTGCGGCTAAAGCTGACGTAGAGGGATACAACGATGTCGCAGCCGTATTTCGCTCAACGGCGGAAGGAGAGACTGGCCATGCCCATGGGCATCTGGAATACCTGGAAGAAACCGGAGATCCAGCCACCGGCTTACCGATTGGCGGGACATCAGATAATCTTAAAGCATCTGTTGCGGGTGAGACTCACGAGTACACCGATATGTATCCAGGGATGGAGGCAGCGGCTCGGGATGAGGGTTTCGATGAGATAGCGGACTGGTTTGAGACGCTTGCTAAAGCGGAAAGAAGCCATGCTAACCGTTTCCAGAAAGCACTGGACACACTCGATAGTTAATCGCTGAAAATAGATTAAGAGCGATCCTCTGATCGCACTTCATTGAGGTACCGATGCTGTCAAGATCTGATTTATGGTCTTTGGAAGACTATTCAGAAATGCGCTCGACTTTTCGAAAGGAAGTTCTGGCGCATAAGCAGCATCGCCGTGTCCAAATCGGTGATGCCATGCAGTTAATATTTGAGGATCGGCTGACCATTAAATACCAGATCCAGGAAATGCTGCGGATTGAGAAGGTCTTTGAAGCCGAGGGGGTTCAGCAGGAACTTGATGCTTATAATCCGCTCATTCCTGATGGAGATAACTGGAAGTGCACCTTGCTGATTCAATACGAAGATGTGCAAGAGCGTCAGCGTCGGCTCAAGCAACTGCTCGGTGTGGAAGATAAGATCTGGTTGCAGGTGGGAGAGGGCACGCCGGTCTGGCCAATTGCAGATGAAGACATGGACAGGGCTAATGAGGATAAAACCGCAGCGGTACATTTTCTTCGCTACCAGTTAACCCCTGAAAATATTGCCGATCTAAAAGGTGGTGGGACGGTTACCTTCGGCGTTGAGCATGATGCTTATGCCAGTAATCCAGTCCAGGTTGCTGAGGAGGTCAGGCTGACCCTGATGAGCGATATTGGTTAGAGATTTGTCTATTAACCGCAATTGTACATGCAGGTCCTGTTGGCAGTTCGACCTGCATGCCCAGTTTTTTTTGAACGATTTTTTTATTTGTTGCAACTGCCTTATAAGTGCTTATACGCTAAACTGATTTACTGGAGGTTTGCTATGTCCCGACTCATCTATGTGATGCTGTTGATTGTTCTTGGTCTGACGTCTGGTTGTGGCCTGAATAGCCTGCCGACCTTCGATGAGCAGGTTAAGTCGTCCTGGTCCCAGGTGGAAAACCAGTATCAGCGTCGTGCTGACCTGATTCCTAATCTGGTGGCTACGGTAAAGGGATATGCAGCCCAGGAAAAGGACACCCTGCTTGCGGTCACCCAGGCGCGAGCAAAAGTGGGCAGTATGCAGGTCGACCCGGAGCTCATCAATAACCCGGCTAAACTGCAACAGTTTGAGCAGGCCCAGAGCCAGCTTTCCGGGGCATTGAGCAGGCTGATGGTAGTGGTTGAAAAGTATCCGGACCTGAAATCAAATCAGAATTTTTTAGCGCTGCAGTCGCAGTTGGAAGGCACTGAAAATCGGATATCAGTGGCTCGTCGCGATTATATTGGCGCTATCGAGCGCTATAATACGGAAATGCGGACTTATCCGGGCAAACTATGGCATTCCTGGTTATACAGCGAGCTCAAACCCAGAGATGCCTACTATGCTGCCACCACTGAGAATGCTGAACAGGCTCCGCAGGTGAACTTTTAGTGATACTGCGTAGCCTGCTGTTATCGCTATTGATCTTTCCGGTCAGTGCTGAAGTCCAGTTTCCAAGGCTGGGTAGTCGGGTGGTCGATGATGCTGGGATGCTCAGCTCGAACAGGCGAGTCCAGCTTAATCGGTTATCAGAAGCCCATGAGAGTGCCACCGGTAATCAGGTTATTGTTGTGACCCTGCCTGATCTGCAGGGTATGGCGATTGAGGAATACGGTTACCAGTTGGGTCGACATTGGGGGATTGGTCAGAAAGGCAAAAATAATGGCGTCCTGCTGATCATTGCCAAAGCCGAGCGCCAGATTCGAATTGAGGTAGGTTACGGCCTGGAAGGGCAATTAACTGATGCAGTTGCCAGCAATATCATTTACCAGGTGGTCAGGCCCGCATTCAAGAAAGGTCAGTTCGGTCAGGGAATTGAAGCCGGTGCGCGATCAATTATTCAAGCCCTGGGGGGTGAATATGTGGTTAAAAAGCAATACCGGGAAAGCCGTAATAAAAGACCGATGGGTATGGGCTTTGTTTTAATCCTGGGAGTGCTGTACTACCTGTTGCCGATGTTAGGGGGTGTTCTGGGCCTGGGCAGGCCGCACCGCCGTCGTCGCGGGCGTTATGGTGCAACTGCTGGCTATATTGGCGGCGGCAGTTTCGGCGGTGGTGGATTCGGTGGTGGCGGTGGTGGATTCAGTGGTGGCGGTGGCGGCTTTGGTGGCGGCGGCGCGAGTGGAGGTTGGTAGACAATGACGCTTTTAACCGAAAACGAATTACACAGGGTATCCGAAGCGATTCGCGTAGTTGAGCAGAAAACAGATGCTGAACTTGTGACAGTGCTGGCGACAAGAGCGGATAACTACAGTTATATACCGACCATGTGGGCGGCAATGCTGGCGCTATTATCTCCCAGTCTGGTCTCTATTCTGCCCTTCTGGGTCGAAATGAATGAAATTATGCTGCTTCAGTTAGGCGTATTTATCGTGTTGGCGGTTTTGCTGAGATGGCAGCCCATACTGGTACGTATTATTCCCGGGCAGGTAAAAACCTGGCGGGCCAGTAATCTGGCGCGCCGGCAGTTTCTCGAAAACAATCTGCATCACACCCAGTCTGAAGTAGGTGTACTTATTTTTGTATCAGAAATTGAGCATTATGTTGAGATAATTGCCGATCGGGGTGTCAGCAAACATATAGCGGATGCCGAATGGGCTGCCATTGTTTCGACTATGACCGAAAAAGTCGCTAAGGGAGAAACCTTACAGGGATTTCTGGGTTGTGTTGAAGCCTGTGGCGTGCTGCTGGAGCAGCATGTTCCGTTAACCTCAGCGAAGGATGAATTGCCCAATCATATGGTAGTTATTTGAAATCAGTGCCCGTCCGCTAGTGTATTTTCCTGAGGCTATGTTCGCCGCTGTTAAAGAGTTCGCCGCTGGTAAAGATCTTTGGCGGAAAGAGCGCCGTACTGCATGAATGAATGTATGGCATCGCTGACGCCCTCGGGTTCGTGGATGGCGACTTCGTGCCCAGCGCGCGCGAATACCTGCAGAGCAGCATTAGGGAGACGCTTGAAATCTGCCAGGTTCGCGGTCAGCAGGCCATCAACTGAGCCGGCCAGCATCAGCGTGGGAATCGTGATTGCAGAGAGTTTTTCAGTAAGGTTGATGTCGGCCATTGCTTTGGCGCCATCGATCAGGTGACCCTCTGAAACCCGCATAATGTGATCTACCCGACTTTCAATCCAGGCATCTGTTTCCACTTCAGGTCGAAATCGTGTATCCAGGTAGTTCTGTCTTATGGCAGCTCTGTCGTTTTCCCTGCGATGTTTCAGTCGGGCCTCAAGCATGGCAGCGCTCATCATGCCAGTGCCTTTGCTGGGGATCGGCGCCATGAGAATCAGGCGATTGAGTCTGTCAGAATGGTGTGCTCCCAGAACAAAACCAATGCCGCCGCCCATGCTATGTCCGGCATAACTGAATTTGTTGATTTTCAAGTGATCCATCAAACCAAGCACATCCCGTGCATATTGTTCCAGATTGTAACCGTCAGCGGTGTCTTCGCTTTCCCCAGTCCCTCTGCATTCCATCAGGATAATCTGGTAGTGCTGCTTGAGTTGCTGCGCCACTGGCAGCCAATTCACCCTGGAAGCGGTGTAACCATGATGCAGCAGTAAAGGTTCGCCCTGACCGAGTTGATCGTACCAGAGTCTGGCATTGTTGATGGTGGCTGTTGGCATTACGCTTCGTCCTTTTATGTCCTTGTTGGTGGCGCTGGATTACCTTGGTATGTCCTGAATGAGGCATTGCTCTACCTGCAATAGTCTCATTGAATTAACTGTTTGGCTATGTCGACCTAACCTGGCTCTGCTTGAGCGAGTATATTGACCCTGGGCACGGGGCATATGATAACCCGATAGCCTTTCCCGGATAAGCTGTTTTCTGATGGTCTGGGGTGTGCCCCGTCAGCACTATGTGGACAGGTTAGCCTGGTAGCTTAAGAGACACTTTTGGTTCATCGTTAACCCTTGAAAACGATGATGACAGAGAGACGAAGTGTTGAACAGAGTGTGCGCGATGTTCGACACCGCACCCGTAAGAAATATTCTGCCGAAGAGAAAATCCCTGTCGTATTGAAAGGTTTGCGTGCTGAGTCCATGTTGGCAACATCAGAGTCCGTGACTGTTACCTTACTGTCAGGTGCCGTTACGGCATTGCCTGTTATGTAACTGAGGGTATTTCCTGTATTGCTAATTACGGGCGCTTCATTCCCAGCAGAATTAGTGAAAGACGCGGAATCGGAGTCATACGTTTCGTCCGTTTTACAATTGTCTTTTGCATAGATGGTTACCCTGACAGTGTAGGTGCAGACTGGTTGAGTTAATAGGTTTGAGATATACAGGCTGCTACTAGAGTAAAAGTTATCAGAATAATCGTTATCCTAGTTGAGTGTGCCGTCTTCGTCCGCATCGGTCATGGTCCAGTAGGGATCACGGTTTGAATTTTCTGAGCTTTCATCATCGTCAAATTTGGTGTTATCACATACATCTTGAGGGGTAGCGCCGTTCCACGGTTAATCGCAAGGAATGGATGTGATCGCTGCCATTTGAACGGTAAAATTGATAATCAGATCATAGGTTGATGCAGTGTCATTAGTGCCACGATAAAAACTGTTGAGTGAGACTGTTCCAACAGATCCACTTTCTCCCATTAG
>Ga0206684_1000833_pt1 | contig 12027 bp, 12 predicted proteins | sample M210012015metaG_FD_155467 | JGI IMG/M metagenome (GOLD analysis project Ga0206684, IMG submission 155467) | Ammonia-oxidizing marine archaeal communities from Monterey Bay, California, United States - M2 100m 12015 | ecosystem: Environmental > Aquatic > Marine > Intertidal zone | place: USA...
AATTTAATGAGAAATAAAAACTATCGAGTATTTTTAACTAGAGATGACGATAGATTTGTTCCTTTAAAAGAAAGAGTGAATTTTGCAGAAAGCAAAAATGCCGATTTATTTATCTCAATTCATGCCGATGCTTCCAATTTAAAAAGTACGAGTGGTTTCTCCATTTATACTCTATCAAAGAAGGGTCTCGACAGGGAAGCTGAGAAACTTGCTAGCCGAGAAAATAGTTATTCTACAAAAAAAAATAAATATAGTGAGAATTATTTAAGAAATGCGGTTAATCCAAAGGATTACATAACTAATAGAAATAAATTAAGAAGTGCTCAAGAAAATTCATCAGAATTTGCAACTCTTTTGGTAAAGAGAGTTTCAACAAAAACTAGTTTATTAAAAAATCCCACCAGATATGCTGGTTTTGCAGTCCTTAAATCTTCCAATTTCCCAAGTGTTCTTGTGGAGTTAGGATTTGTTACAAATGATTATGATAGAAAGAATCTAAGAAGTGGAAATTGGTTAACAAATATTTCACATCAATTTGTTGATGCTATTAACAAGCATTTCAATTAATATTAATTTATGAGAAATGATTATTTGAAATATGTTGAGGATATTGAACGAAGTATAGAATTGCTCAGGGGGTATCTTTGACTGGGATTCTTCCTTAGAAAAACTTGAAAGCCTTAATAAAAAAATCGAAGAAGGCAACATATGGAACAATAAAGAAGAAGCTCAAAGCATTATGAAGGAGCGATCAAATTTAGAAAATTCAATTAATCAATGTCTTAAGGTTAAAAACGATCTAGAAGAAATTACTGACCTAATAAAACTTTACGCGAATGAGAAAAATGAAAGTGATGAATTAGATAAAGAAATATTATCATCTTTAGAGGAATTATCTGATAAAGCGAGTATCCTAACTTCAGAAGCAATGCTATCTGGTGAAGCTGATTCTAATTCAGCATTTATAGAATTTCATCCTGGTGCAGGCGGAACTGAAAGTCAGGATTGGGCTCAAATGCTGCTAAGAATGTATAATAAGTGGGCAGAATATAAAGGTTATAAAGTTGAATTAATTGAAGAAACTCTCGGGGAAGAAGTTGGAATTAAAAGTGCAACAGTAAAATTAATAGGTCATAATGCCTATGGATGGTTAAAAGCTGAATCAGGCATCCATCGGTTAGTGAGAATTTCTCCCTTTGATTCACAAAAAAGAAGACATACAAGTTTTGCTAGTGTTTGGGTATACCCTGAAATTGATGAAAATATAGATGTGAATTTAAAAGAATCTGATTGTAGAATAGATACCTATAGGTCTTCCGGAGCAGGTGGCCAACATGTAAATACAACTGATAGTGCAGTTAGAATAACTCATATTCCGACTAAAATTGTAGTACAGTGTCAATCTCAAAGATCGCAACATAAAAATAGAAGCACAGCGTGGTCAATGTTAAGGGCAAGATTATATGAAATGGAGCTTCAAAAACTTGAGGCTCAGGCGCAAGAGGTGTTAGAAAGTAAATCAGAAATAGGATGGGGGCATCAAATTAGATCATATATCTTACAACCATATCAAATGGTAAAAGATTTAAGAACTAATGTAGAGGAAGGTAATCCTCATTCTGTTCTTGATGGAAAAATTGACAAATTTTTGACTGAATCTTTAGCAAAAAAAGTAGTTAAAAATCAATAATTTAAACTTCCTTAAGCTTTTCTATCACCTCATCAACATGACCTTTAACTTTAACTTTTTCCCAGGAAAAGAATATCTTTGAATTTGCATCAATTATGAATGTTGATCTTTGGATCCCCATATATTTTCTGCCATACATATTTTTTTCAACCCAAACACCAAATTTTTTTATAATGTCAATTTCTTCATCAGAGCCTAGTAATATTTTTAAGTTGTGCTTGTTAATAAAATTTTTATGTGTTTTTAAACTGTCTTTTGAAATTCCGATTACTTCAGTTTTTAATTTTTTAAAATCTTTTAATTTATTACTAAAATCTTTTGCTTGATTGGTGCATCCAGGAGTATTGTCCTTTGGATAAAAATATAAAATGAATCTTTTTCCTAATAGATCTTTACTGCTAATAGTTTTACCATTTGATAGAGGAAGAGAAAATGTGGGTAATTTATCTCCGATTTCGATTTTTTTATTCATTTTTTTCCTTATAAAAGTCTTGAAATGAAAGAATTATCAAAAAAAATATTATTTTCTATTTCTTATACCTTTAGTTTTTTGATTTTTACAATATTTTTTTTATTAGTAAATCTTCAATTTAAAGATATTAATTTAAGCCCAGTAACTCCTATTATAAATAAAATTCTTATTTCTAAAAAAATAATATATCAGAATATGAGATTGAATAGAGTTAGTATTTTTTTTGAAAGAAAAAGTAATAAATTAAAAATAAATTCAAATCTAATCATTCTTGAACCTAGCTTTGATAAGCGGATACTAGGCCTAACTAATTACTTAGCTATAAATTTAGATTTAAGTAAACATAAAGAAGATTTTATAACTTTTAAAATATCAAATTTAATAGATTTGTCTCAAAAGAAAGAAAGAATTAAAAAATTTCATTTTTATGGAGATCTTATAATTGTAGAGGATTTTTATAAAATATTACTAACCGGAGAAGCGGAAAATTTACCGTTAAGCGTTGTTAAAATTTTGTGGCCAGAAAATTTAGGAAAGGGGGCTAGAGAATGGACAGTTAAGTCTTTATATAACGGTTCAATTAAAAGGTTAGATATAAAATCAGATTTTCTTATTTCAAAAGAAGGGTATTTGGAAGGAAAACCTATTTTAGATTTGGACTTTACCTTTATTAATATTGATACATTTTACCTTAAAGATTTACCCCCTATTAAAGAAACCGAAGGAGTTGGGCATTTAGATTTTAATTCATTTCATATAATATTAGACCGTGGAATTATAGAGCTTGATGATAAAAGCGTTGTTAAATTAGATGCTGGTAGGTTTGATGCATTTGAAATAAGAAAGAAACATGGGCCAGCTCAAGTTAAAATTAACTCAAGCGCAAATACCGGATATTTTTTTCAACTTCTAAGCGAACATAAAAAAATTAAAAAACTTATACACTTAGACGAAAAAATTTTAAATGGTGATGGAGTTCTTAATCTTCAATTTAATTTTCCTTTAAAAAAAGATTTAAGATTTTCAGAAACTGAAACAATTTTAAATTTAATTTCCAAAGAATTAAAAATTTATAACATGGATAAGGAAGAAAGCATTTTAGGTAAATCTGTAAACCTAAAATTAAGTAATCATAAAAACAAAAAAGGATATTTTTATGGCACTATTAAGACGGATAAATTAAAAATACTTGAACTACCTATTTTTGCACAAATATTAGATATTTCTTTACCAAGCTTAAGTAACATTAGTGTTGGTGGAGGGGATATTTCTTTTAGTCAGTCTTTAATTGATTTTGAGTTGTCTTATAAAAATATTGAAATTTTAGAAGCAGTCATTAAGCCTGAAAGTAATTTGCCAGTTATAGGAAATAGCTTAGGAATCACTTTATCAGGAAATTATATATTTGAGAGTAAATATGCTGATTTTTCTGGAACTATAGTCCCTGTTTCATGGATAAATAACTTGCCTTCCAATGTTCCTATTCTAGGAGAGCTATTCTCAGGAAGTAAGGAGGGAGAAGGATTATTTGGTATAAAATTTAGCGTTTTAAAAGAAAATGAAAATGATTTAAAAATTGAGGCAAATCCTTTATCTATCTTGACCCCGGGAATTTTTCAAAGGATATTTGATTAGTTTAACTTAATAATTACACTTTTTTTCTTTCCGACTGATAGTATTAATTCTCCTTCAGATAAGAAATCATCTAGTTTAATTAAGTATTTTTCATCAGTTATTAGTTTTTTATTTACTTTTACAGCCTTAGATTTGATTAATCTTCTGGCATCACTATTTGAATTGGACAGATTTACATCCTTGTTAGACATTAATTTTAAAAGACCAAAACCGTCTTTAAAATCATTTTTACTAAGTAAAACGCTTTTCTTGCTTAACCAATCAGAGTTTTTTCCATGAACCAATTCAGTAATTTTAGTTGCTAAAATTTCTTTACCTTTTTCTACCTCTTCATCTTTAAATCTTTCTATTTCTGATATTTCTTTAAGATTTAAATCTGTAAATAATCTTAAAAATTTACCTACATCATTATTTTCTGTTTTATCTCTCCAATAATTCCAGAAATCTCTAGGATGAGTTGAATAGTTACTTTTTTCATCAATATAATTTAACCAAATTGCACCATCTTCTGTTTTTCCCATTTTTTGTCCTGATGAAGTAGTTAATAAAGGTGTTGTCAGTCCAAAAATTTCTTCTCCATCAATACGACGCGTAAGATCTATACCGCATATAATATTACCCCATTGATCTGAACCACCCATTTGTAAAACACAATTAAATTCTTTATTAAGCTTATAAAAGTCGTAGCCTTGCATAATCATGTAGTTAAATTCTAGAAAAGAAAGATTCTGCTCTCTTTCTAGTCTTAATTTTACAGAATCTAAAGATAACATTCTATTTACCGAAAAATGACTTCCTATTTCGCGTAAAAAATCAATATAATTTAGGCTATCTAGCCAAGAGCAATTATCTATAATTTTGGTATTCTTAATATCTAAAAACTTATTAAATACAGTTTTAATTCCTTCAATGTTATTATTAATTTCTTCTAGGGATAACATTTTCCTTGATTTATCCTTTAATGATGGATCTCCAATTTTACTTGTAGCACCACCTATTAAAATAATAGGATTATGACCAAAATCTTGGAGTTTTTTTAGAAGCAAAATTTGCATTAATGAACCTACATGCAAATTTGGTGCAGTGCAGTCAAAACCAATATAGGCAGTTACAGATTCATTTAAAAAGACCTTATCTAAACCTTCGGGGTTGCTAGTTTGGTATATATAACCTCTTTCTTGAATATGATTTAAGAATTCAGATTTAAAATTATACATTTTTACTCCATAAAGAAATTAATTAGAAATCGGGACCTATTAACCTTGAGTCTAAATATTTATTTACTTCGTTCATTAATCTTTCAACTTTATTTTCATAAAAGTGATTAGCGCCACTTATATTTTTATAGTCTATATTAACATTTCTTTGTGTTTGAAGTTTTTCAACTAACCTTAATATATCATCTTTTGGGACAACCTTATCATCTTCGCCGTGTAAGATAATTCCTGATGAAGGACACGGCGCTAAGAAATTAAAATCATACATATTTGCTGGTGGGGATATTGATATAAAGCCTTCTATTTCTGGCCTTCGCATTAATAATTGCATGGCTATCCATGCGCCGAAAGAATATCCAGCTACCCAACAACCTTTAGAGTCTGATACTTGTGATTGAATCCAATCAAGAGATGCAGCGGCATCAGATAACTCTCCTATACCTTGATCAAATTTTCCTTGGCTTTTTCCAACACCTCGAAAGTTAAATCTTAGCACTGAAAAACCTTTCTTAATAAAGGTATGATAAAGACTATAAATAATTGGATTATTCATATTTCCACCGAATTGAGGCAAGGGATGTAATATAATTGCTACAGGAGATCTTTTGTTTTCAACAACATTTATTCTTCCCTCTAATCTGCCTTCAGGACCACTATAAATAATTTCTGGCATGTAGTTTTACCTTTTTAATAGTTTAAAATTCAAAAAAAATTAATATTTCTTGACAAAATTGCTCAGGAATAATAAATCCAATTTTAAATCATCAATGCTTTCTAACATATAGTTAGCATTTTGTAATAATTTAAATTAGGTGAGTAAAATGAAATTAACTACTAAAGGAAGATATGCGGTTTTAGCTTTAACTGAGATTGCTCTTTCAGAAAGTGATAAATTAGTTAAGATTTCACAAATTTCTGAAGCACAAAATATATCTTCGACTTATTTAGAACAAATATTATCAAACCTTAAGAATAAAGGCTTTGTTGAATCCGTAAGAGGCCCTAATGGTGGGTATAAATTAGCTCTTAAGCCTGAAGAAATAAAAATGGCAGAAATCATTGAAGCTATCGAAGGAAAAATGGAACCTAAGGGATGTCATAATAAGGATATTTCATGTACTGGAATTTCTGGTAGGTGCTTAAACCATGACCTATGGGATGAGCTTGGAAAACAAATTGAACTCTTTTTAGGTCATATTTCTTTAAAAGATATTGTTGAAGGTAAGGTATTAGGAAGATCAAGAGTTCCTTTATCTGCTTTAGATTAATTATTTAATAATCCTGAGGTTAAATTGAATAAAAAAAATAAAAAAATAAGTAGCAAGGATATAGAAAATTCTTATGAGTTTGGGTTTGAGACAGATATAGAATCTGTTTTTGCACCTAAAGGATTAAATGAAGAAGTTATCACTTTTATTTCTAATAAAAAAGATGAACCTAAGTGGCTTTTGGATTGGCGACTAGAGTCTTATAAAAGATGGTTAAAAATGGATGAACCAGAATGGGCAAGCGTACATTACCCAAAAATTGATTATCAAGATTCATATTATTTTTCTGCCCCAAAAGAATCAGAAAAGCCAAAAAGTTTAGATGAAGTAGATCCGAAGTTAATTGAAACATATAATAAACTTGGAATTCCCCTTAAAGAACAGGAATGGTTAGCTGGGGTTGCTGTTGACGTTGTATTTGATAGTGTTTCTTTAGGAACAACTTTTAAAGAAAAACTTAAAGAAGAAGGAGTTATTTTTTGTTCTTTTTCAGAAGCTGTTAAGGAGCATCCTGATTTAGTAAAAAAGTATCTTGGTAGTGTTGTTCCAAATTCTGATAATTTCTTTGCTACCTTGAATTCGGCAGTATTTTCTGATGGGAGTTTTGTTTACATTCCCCCTGGTGTTACTTGTCCAATGGAATTATCTACTTATTTTAGGATTAATGCTGCAGGAACAGGGCAATTTGAAAGAACTTTATTAATTGCCGATGAAGACTCATATGTGAGTTATTTAGAAGGCTGCACTGCTCCAATGAGGGACGAGCATCAATTGCATGCTGCAGTTGTTGAATTAGTTGCATTAAAAGGTGCCGAAATAAAATATTCAACTGTACAAAACTGGTACCCAGGAGATGAAAACGGAAAAGGCGGAGTTTTTAATTTTGTAACCAAAAGAGGGGATTGTCGTGGTGATAATTCAAAAATTTCATGGACACAAGTAGAAACGGGTTCGGCAATTACTTGGAAATATCCTAGCTGCATATTAAAGGGCGATAACTCTATCGGAGAATTTTATTCAATTACAATATCTAACAATTACCAGCAAGTAGATAGTGGAACTAAAATGTTACATCTAGGAAAAGATACCAAAAGTAGAATTATCTCTAAAGGTGTTTCTGCTGGTTATTCATCAAATACCTATAGGGGACAAGTTAATATCCACCCTAAATCAGAAAACTCAAGAAATTTTACTCAATGTGATTCATTATTATTAAGTGATAATTGTTCAGCATCTACAATTCCTTATATTGAATCAAAAAATAAAAACTCTGTTGTTGAGCATGAGGCTACTTCATCAAAAATTTCTGAGGATCAATTATTTTACTGTCTTCAAAGAGGTCTTAGTGAAGAAGAGTCAACTTCATTAATAATAAATGGGTTTTGTAAAGAGGTTCTGCAGAAATTACCTATGGAATTTGCTGTCGAGGCTCAAAAACTTCTAGAAATTAGTTTGGAAGGTAGTGTTGGATGAGTAAAGAATTGTTAAATATAAAGGATTTACATGTTGATGTGGAAGGAAAAAAAATACTTAAAGGTTTAAATCTTAATATAAATATGAACGAAATTCATGCTATTATGGGACCTAATGGTGCAGGAAAATCTGTATTATCTAATGTTCTTTCTGGAAAAGAAAATTACAATGTTAGTTCTGGCAGTATAAAATTTTGCGGTAAAGATATTATCAATTTATTGCCTAATGAAATTTCTAATCTCGGTTTATTTATGGCGTTTCAATATCCCGTAGAAATTCCAGGCGTGACAATTATGAATTTTTTAAAAACAATTCATGAATCAAAAAGAAAAGCTAATGGGAATGAGCCATTTTCTCCATCAGAATTCTTAAATTATGTTAGAGAAAAAGCAGAAATTCTTGGTCTTGATGACGATGTTCTAAAAAGACAACTTAATGTTGGATTTTCTGGAGGAGAAAAGAAGCGTAATGAGGCTTTACAATTATTAGTATTAGATCCAGTTCTAGCTATTCTTGATGAAACTGATTCAGGTCTTGATGTTGATGCATTAGATATTGTCTCTAATGGAATAAAAGGCATGAATAATAAAAATAATTCCTTTCTAGTAATTACTCATTATAAAAAACTTCTTGAAAAAATTCCGCCAAATAAAGTTCATATTTTAGCTGATGGAAAAATAGTGAGATCAGGAGGACCTGAACTTGCTCACGAAATTGAAAATAAGGGATTTGAAAGTTTTAATTAAATGACAAATTTGGCTTTAGATAACTTAGAAAAAAATTTAAAAAAAGAAGATACTTATAAGTCTGAACGAATTGGTATTTTTGAAGATTTTGTAAAAGTTGGGTTACCAAGTAATAAAGTAGATAGATGGAAATATTTTGATTTATCTTCAAAAGCAAAGAAAGTAAAAAATACAAATATAAAGGATTCAATAATTTCTATTAGCGGAAAGAAATCTTATAAATTAAATTTTTATACAGCTCAAAAAAAAGATATTACTCCAGATATTTATTTTAAACCTAAAGAATTTATTAAAAATGAACCTATGCTTGACTTAAATCTTTCATGTTCAAATCAAGTTAATATTTTGGACATTAAATCTGATCAAGAAGAAATTATAACAATAACAATTGAATCCGATGGAGAGAATTTATATTTACCAAGAATACTTATTAATATTGATAAGGGTATAAGTGCTAAAATCTTATTAAAAAATCTTTCTTCATCTGGCCTAACTAATTTATTGATAGAATATTCACTTGAAAAAGATTCTAATTTAGAAATTTATAGATTTAATAATTCAGAATCAACCTTAGTAGAAACGAACGTAGTTTATCTCAAGGAAAGATCAAATTTAGACTTAATAAATCTTTCAACTCCAAAAGGTTCTTCAAGATTTCAATTGTTTTCACATCATCTTGAAAGTTTTTCGGTAAGTTCATGCAATACTGTTTCTATCCCGTCTGATAATTCTAATGATGATATTTTAATCGATAACTCTTTAATGAATTCTGATTGTGAAAACAAATCAGGAATCAGAGCAATTCTTGATTCAAAATCAATTTGTTCTTTTCAATCCTTAATTTATATAAAAGATTCAGTAATTAGGTCAAAAGCAGAACAAGATTGCAAAGGTTTTCTTTTATCTAATGATTCAGTTATGAATGCGAAACCTCAAATGAATATTTTTAATGACGATGTTATTTGTAAACATGGGGCCACTATAGGAAGTCTTGATAAGCAAGAAATTTTTTACCTCTGTTCGAGAGGCATAAACAAAAAAGAAGCAGAAAAATTACTGCTTAATGGCCATATATCTGAATATATTAACGAAAATTCTATTTTACGAGACTACTTGCCAGGTGATTTTAGATGAATTTTGATGTTGAAGAAACAAGAAAAGATTTTCCAATTCTGAAAAGAAAGATTCAAGGTAATAATTTAATTTATCTTGATAATGCTGCTAGCGCTCAGAAACCAAATGAAGTTTTAGATAGAATAAAAGAATTTGAAAGCAATGATTATGCAAATGTTCATAGAGGCCTTCATACTCTTTCTGTTTTATCAACATCGGCTTATGAAGAATCTAGAATAATTTTAAAAGATTTTTTAAATGCAGAATTCTCAGATGAAATTATTTTTACTATGGGTGGGACGGACAGCATTAACTTAGTAGCTTATTCTTATGCTGAGCAAAATTTAAATAGTAACGATGAAATAATAATTACTACAATGGAACATCACGCAAATATAGTTCCTTGGCATTTTTTAAGAGAAAGAAAAGGCATTAAAATTAAGTGGATTGATTGCGATGAAAATGGAAATATTTCCTTAGATGACTTTGAATCAAATATAAGTTCTAAAACTAAATTTATCTCCATTACTCAAATGTCAAATGTTCTAGGTTCAACACCTGATATAAAGGCTTTAACTGATCTAGCTCACTCTCATAATATTCCAGTTCTTGTTGATGGCTGCCAAGGAGTAGTTCATGAAAAAACTGATGTGCAAGAATTAGATTGCGATTTTTATGTTTTTTCTGGACACAAAGCCTATGGACCGACTGGTGTAGGAGTACTTTACGCTAAGAAAAAGTTTCTTGAAAAAATGCGCCCATGGAGAGGTGGTGGCGATATGATTAAACATGTCCACAAAGATGATATTACTTATGCAGACTATCCTAATAAATTTGAAGCTGGAACACCCAATATAACTGGTGTTATAGGTTTAGGTGCTGCAATAAATTATTTTAAAAGAAAAATTTCTCAAGGTTTATTTGATTATGAAAGAGATATTGCTCACTATCTTCACTCTCAAATAGAAGAAGTAAAAGATATTGTGATTTACGGGAAAGACAATCTATATAGTCCTTTAGTTACTTTTAATGTAAAAGAGGCTCATCCTCACGATTTATCAACGATTATTGATAATTATGGAATAGCAGTTAGGGCTGGTCAACATTGTTGCGGTCCATTAATGGATCATTTAGGAATAAATTCTAGTACTCGAGCATCAATTGCCATGTATACAAATAAGAAAGATATTGATAACTTTATTATAGCCCTTGAAAAGTCTATCTTATTATTTAAATAATTAAGAAAAGCGAATGGAAGAAAAAGAAAATTATATAAAATATGATGAAGTAGTCTCAGCATTAAAGACTGTATATGATCCAGAGATACCTGTAGACATTTATGAGTTGGGCCTAATTTATGATATAAGGCCAGAAAATAATAGTGTTGAAGTTAAGATGACTTTAACTGCTCCAGGCTGTCCAGTAGCTGAAGAAATGCCAAAGTGGGTAGAAAGCGCAATTAAAGAAGTAGATGGAGTAAATGAAGTTAAAGTTGAAATGGTTTTTGATCCACCTTGGGACATGAGTTTGATGTCAGATGAAGCAAGATTAACTTTGAATATGTTTTAATGGATAAGATATGAGTAATTTAAATACAAAACAAAGTCTGATTAATATAACTTCTGAGGCACTTAAAAGGTTAAAAAGCCTTATAAACGATGCAGAAGAAGATGTGAAAGCTATCAAATTAGGAGTTAAGAATGGTGGATGTGCTGGAATGGCATATACCATGGATTATGTTGAAGAGATCATTGATTCTGAAGAAAGTATAAAAATAGAAGGTATAAATATTATTATTGATAACTCAGCTATTTTATTCCTTTTAGGGACCGAACTTGATTATGAGGAAACAAAATTAAATTCCGGTTTTGTTTTTAATAATCCGAATCAAACAGATGCTTGTGGGTGTGGAGAATCTGTTACTTTAGAGCAAGCCGAAATTCCTGTTGAGTTACAGAACGAACTTAACAGTTAACTTATTTACCTTTAAATTCAGCATCTCTTTTATCAAGAAACGCCTGAACGCCTTCTTTAAAATCTTCAGAATTACCAGCTTGGAATTGTAATTCCCTTTCCAGATTAAGTTGTTCTTCGTAGGTATTATCTGAGCTTTCCCAAAATGCTTTTCTAATTAACCTTAGAGACATAGGTCCATTTGCTAGTTCCTTACTTATTTTTAAAGATTCTTCTAATAAGTTAGAGTCCTCAGTTAATCTATTAATTAATCCCCATTCATATGCCTTTTCTGCTGCCAGTCTCTCTCCTAATATTGATAATTCTTTTGCTCTTGCATTACCTATTAATCGTGGAAGTAACCATGTAGACCCACCATCAGGAACAAGTCCAATTCTTCTAAAAGCTTGTAGAAAGAAAGATGATTTTGATGCTAAAACTATATCACCCATTAGGGCAA
>Ga0206684_1000837_pt1 | contig 12014 bp, 9 predicted proteins | sample M210012015metaG_FD_155467 | JGI IMG/M metagenome (GOLD analysis project Ga0206684, IMG submission 155467) | Ammonia-oxidizing marine archaeal communities from Monterey Bay, California, United States - M2 100m 12015 | ecosystem: Environmental > Aquatic > Marine > Intertidal zone | place: USA...
AGGGACTATGGCTGCAAGAGCTGTATTGAGAGATGTGGTTAGGGTCTTAGGAAAGCCCTATGGTTTTGGGGATAGGTTAGCAAAAGCAATTCCAGATGTACTTGGTATTTCTTTAGAGGAAGCTTATAAAGACAAGCAATTTAAAGAGCTCATAGATTCTAGCGAAGAAAGCAAAGAAGTATTTGACATGTCTTTAAAATTAGAAGGCTTATCAAGAAGTGTTGGAACCCATGCAGCGGGAGTCGTTATTGCACCTACTGCTTTAACAGATTTTACCCCCCTCGTTGTTGATCAGGAAAAGGGAACCGTAGCTACCCAGTTTGATATGGGAGATGTTGAATCTGCTGGCTTAGTTAAGTTTGATTTCTTAGGACTTAAAACTTTAACTGTTATTAATAGAACTTTAAACAGAATTAACGAGAACAGAAGTGGTAAATCATTAGATATTAATGATTTACCTTTAAATGATGAAAAGACTTTCAAACTCCTTCAGAGAGGAGAAACAACTGGAGTTTTTCAACTTGAATCCCGAGGAATGAAAGAATACTTAAAGAAATTAAAACCTAATAATTTTGAAGACATAGTTAGTATGAACGCACTCTATAGACCGGGTGCCCTTGGGACGAATATGCCGGGAGCACCCGGGATGAATATGGTGGATTTGTATATAGAAAGAAAGCATAAAAGAGAGGAGATTCCCGCAGGTCATGAATCGGTAAAGAAAGTCTTGAGCACTACGTATGGAGTAATTGTTTATCAAGAACAGGTTATGCAAATTGCTCAAGAACTTTCTGGGTTTACTTTAGGTCAGGCAGATATTCTTAGAAGAGCTATGGGAAAGAAGAAGAAAGATGAAATGGAGAAAATGAAGAAAGATTTCATTGATGGAGCGGTGAACAAGAAAGTAAACAAAAGGTACGTTGAAAATTTATTTGAACAAATAGAACAATTCGCAGGATATGGATTTAATAGATGTCACTCTGTTCCTTATGCCTTAATTGCTTATCAAACGGCTTGGCTGAAAGCTAACCATCCTTCAGAATTTATGGCATCTCTTCTTTCTTCAGAGTTGGATTCAACGGACAGAATACAAATGTTTGTTGATGATTGCCGATCTATAGGCTTAGAGGTTCTAAAACCTGATATTAATGCAAGTTTTTATGAATTTAATGACCTAGATGAGAAAACTGTCCTTTATGGTCTAGGTGCTATTAAAGGCATTGGGGAGTCTTTGGTGAATACAATTATAGAGGCTAGAAAGGAAGGCCCCTTTAATGATTTTTATGATTTTTGTAGAAGAATAGGCAGTAATAGATTGAATAAGAGAATATTAGTTAGATTGATAGGCTCTGGAGCTATGGATTCACTGGGGAAAAGGGAAACCCTGTTTAATTTGATTGAAGCTTCATTAAAGAGAGCAGAACAGTCAGTAGAAAGATCAGAGAGTCAAATATCAGACTTATTCAGTGAAGACCTTCATCAAGAAAAAGATATGGATTTACAAAGTAAAACCCCAGAAGAGTTTGACACCCTTTCTAATGAGTGGAGTTCATTAGGCTTCTATTTAGAATCTCATCCCATAGAAGGAAAAAGAGAGGAAGTTAGAAAAATGTGTGGGTTATTTATATCTGAACTAGAAGAAGCGCCGCACACTCAAAGGGTGGCAGGAATGCTAATGCACTTAAATGTACGTCAAGGAAGGCATGGAAGATATGCCTTCGTCACTATAGATGATTCTTCAGGTCGATTAGAGGTTTCAGTTTGGTCAGAAGCATTTGATACTTATAGAAGTGTTCTTAGAAAGGGGCAGATTATAGTAGTTGAAGGTGTTGTTGAGAAAGACAGTTATTCTAACGATAAGAACAATCCTTCTTTCAAGATGATAGCAGAGAGAATCCTTTCTTTTGATCAAGCAAGAAAAGAATTCATAAAATTTGTGACGATTTCAGTTGGTAGTGACTTTAAAGGACTTGATTCTTTAACTTCTCAATTAAAAGAGCTATCCACTAATGGTTCAGGTAGCCCCATAGTTATTTCTTACTCAGGCAATAATGCTAAAGCTGATATTCAATTACCCAAAGAACTTACAATAGAAGTAAGTGATCTTTCATATAGGACTTTGGAAAGCATATGTGGAAAGGGTAATGTTGATTTGGTGTATTATGCTCGACCTTATATTCATTAACAGATTGACATGCCAAGCGACTATTTAGATTTTGAAGAGCCTATAGCTGCTCTAGAGAATAAGATTCAAGATTTACAATCTTCAGAAGAGAATCTGGGGAATGATTTAGCCAAGGAAATATCTAAACTAAATGATTCTATTATTAAGTTAACTGAACAAATCTACAAGAATCTCAATATTTGGCAATGTGTTCAGGTAGCCAGACACCCTCAAAGACCCCATTTTATTGATTTAGTGGATAAGATCTGTTCAGAATTTGATGAACTTCATGGAGATCGTCATTACGGAGACGACAGAGCTTTAGTAGGAGGACTGGCTACAATAGGCAATCACAGATTAGTTCTAATAGGACAGGAAAAAGGAAGAACAACTGATGATAAGATCAATAGAAACTTTGGCATGGCGCAACCCGAAGGTTATAGGAAAGCTGGAAGGTTAATGAAGTTAGCTGAACAATTTAGTTTACCTGTGGTAACTCTTGTTGATACCCCTGGAGCTTATCCAGGAATAGATAGTGAAGAAAGAGGCCAAAGTGAAGCTATAGCTAACAATTTATTGCTTATGTCTTCTCTTAAGACTCCTATTTTAGTAAATATTATAGGTGAGGGGGGATCAGGTGGAGCCTTAGCCATTGCCGTGGGCGATCACATCTCGATGATGAAGTATGCTACATATTCTGTTGCCTCCCCTGAAGCTTGCGCATCTATAGTTTGGCGAGACTCAGATAAGGCATCAGATGCTGCAGAAGCCATGTTGATGAATGCTGAAAATATTTTGAGGTTAAAGCTAATTGATGAAATTGTAGATGAGCCTCTTGGAGGAGCACATAGGAATCCAGACCAAGCAGCTCTCCTACTCAAAAAATCCATAATTGAAAATCTAGATAATTTAAAGTCAATACCAATTTCTTCCCTGATTGAAACGAGATATACAAAGTTAATGTCTTATGGGAATAAATAGATTATGTTTGACCCAGATCATTTAAAAGATATTAATTTTGAGAAATACAATCGAATAGCAATTGCTTTTTCTGGCGGGTTAGATTCTTCAGTATTACTTCAAGGTTTGGCTTCTATTCCAGAGTATAAAAAAAAGCTTTGTGCAATACATATAAATCATGGAATAAGTCCTAATAGTGAGTCCTGGCTTAATCATTGCGAACAAGCCTGTGCTTCAATGGGAGTAAATTTTGTTCCATTAAAAATCAACTTAGAAGACAACTTAAAGGTAAGTGAGAACCTCTTGAGAGAAGCTCGTTACGAGACTATTTTATCTTGGCTTGAGGAAACAGATGTTTTGTGCACTGCCCATCATCAAGATGATCACATCGAGACAGTTTTATTTCGAATATTGAGAGGGACAGGTATTAAAGGATTATCAGGAATAGAAAAGTTCTCTCAAATTGATGGCATTGATCTAATAAGGCCTTTAATAAGTTATTCTAAAAAAGACCTTTTAGATTACGCAAATAAATTCAAGGTTAACTGGATAGAAGACGAGTCTAATGAAGATTTATCGATTTCAAGAAATTTCATCAGAAGAAAAGTTATTCCAAACTTGAAGAACGACAATTGGCCAGAATATAAAAAATCTATTTCTTACTTATCAAGCAAAGCAAAAGAAGCTAATGAAATTTTAGATGAAATAGCTTATTTTGATTTAAAGTTATGTGCCTCTGAATCTCTTGATAAGCTTTCAATACTTAAAATAAAAGAGTTAAGTAATGCGAGAGCAATGAACGTTCTATTTACTTGGTTAAGCTTAAATACTCATCTTGGAGTTTCTAATAAATTAACGGATCAAGTTTATAAAAGCATTATTCTTGCTAGTGAGAGCTCTAATCCTGTTGTTACTTTTGGAAAGAGAGGCGAAAAGGGATCATTTCAAATTAGAAGATTCAATAATTTTCTTCATCACTTGCCTTTAACCGAAACAGAATCATTGAGTGATAAAAAAGTTTGGAAATGGAATTTTAATAAGCCTTTGGAACTGCCAACTGGAACCCTTTCTATGCAAGTCACTTTAGGTAAAGGTATTTCTACCCTGTTAACTAAGTCTGGTATTTCTATTAAAGGAAGGGCTGGAGGAGAAAGATGTAAACCTGAGGGTAGGTCTAAATCACAAAAATTGAAGAAACTTTTTCAAGAATATGGAGTACCTCCTTGGGCCAGAGATAGGATACCACTGGTATATGTAGGAGATCAGTTAGCCGCAGTTTCTGATTTGTGGGTATGTGAAGAGTTTGTGGCTAAAAAAGATGAAAGAGGAATTGTATTGAGCTGGACAGACAGTCTTGATAATCAATAAGTCTAACTCAGGTTGTAGATTTAACTTCAGTTTCTGCATTTTGACTTTCTAACTGAGCTCTTAATTCTTTATGTTTTTCTTTTGTTAAAGGATAAAACCATGTTAAGAAAAGTGCTGGAACAAAAAAAGCAGCGCATCCAAGACAATAATAAACTCTTAATGCAAGCATTGCTGAGTCAGTATTTTCAGTACCGGGAACAAAGCCTGAAAAGGCTACTAATATGGCTGCTGCCCAAACAGCAATCATTGCTGAAACCTTTGCTATCATTCCATTTAAGGCAAAGAAAGTACCTGCTCGTCTGCCTCCCGTCTTAAGAGAATCTAGATCTACTACATCAGCAAGCATAGAGGCAGGAAGAAATTGTAGTCCACCAAAACAGAATCCTTTGATAAGGAATAAAGCATGGAATTGATTAAAATCTCCTCTTTCTAGAAAGAAACATAAAAAACTAACTGTACCTGTTCCTACGAGAGTAATACAAAAAGCTTTGTGCTTACCTAAAGTTTTCCCTAGCCAGAGCCAAAAAGGTATACCTATTAATCCAGCTATAAAGTATCTGGCATAAGACGCTCCTACAGTTTCAATTCCAATAACGTCTCTAACAAACCATAGAGATAAAGTATTTCTAAATGACTCTCCTGCTATAACTAGGAATATGATTAATAAAATCCTTATAAGAAGCGGGTTCTCTGCAGCATATTTAAGACCTTCAACTAAAGGAATCTTTTTTTCTACTTTAGGCATTGGATCCGGAACTTTCCAAAGTGCCAACCCAGCGAATATTGGTAACAAAATTACAATACCTAATCCCATACTGGCCAGGATGTCAGTCATTTTTCCGGATGTTGAAAAATCTTGAAAAATAAATATAGCCGCTATCATTCTTTTGATAGAGTCAGAAAAACTAATTCCTTGTCCTGAAACTTCTATCGCAAGAGGTATTAGGGCTGAAATCAATAAACCAATTAGGGTCCATCCCTCTCTTCCACCAACAACTCTAGATCTCTGGTGGTAGTCAGGTGATATTTCAGCTCCCCAAGCACCATAAGGAATACCAATTATTGTTGAACCTAGATACATGAGCATCATCCAAATAATAAAGTAGGCGATTGAAACTTCAGTTCCAGGTATAAATAACTTATATATGGCTAGCATCATCAAAGGAACACCTAGAATAATCCAGGGCTTCCTTCTTCCGATTGGTGTTCTTGTAGAATCACCTAATTGACCAAGAATTGGATCGGTAATGACGTCAGTGAATCTCGCAATTAAAAGTATATTAGCAATTATATAAAGTGGAATGCCGACGACTTCAGAATAGAAAGGAATTAACCAGATAGCTATAGGATAGCCAATCATAGCGAGTGGAGTAGCTAATCCTCCATAAGCTAAAATATTTCCTCTTGTAACTGATGATGAAGAAGTCATCCTTTCCCCCTTAGAAGGGTAATTAGACTATATTGAAAAAAGAGTTTTAGCTAGAAGATATTTTATTTAATCCGCTAATAACTGAAAGTAAGCTTGCAATCACTGTATTTGCATGCATTCCTACTCCCCATGAAGATTTCCCCTCACTTTGTATTTCTATATAAGCTACAGCTTTCGCATCAGAACCGGTGCTTACAGCATGCTGGTGATAATCTGAAACCTTGACTGATAAATCCAGATCTTTTTTTAAAGCATTAATAAATGCATCTATTGGGCCGTTGCCAACTCCATCTATAGAATACTCTTCCTTGTCTTTAAGCAGTTTTACTTTAATAAGGTCCTCTTGTAATTTATTTTTCGAAGAAGATTCAATTTTATGTTCAATAAAATTAAAACCCTCACCATCGTTAAGGTATGTGTTTTGAAAAGTTTCCCAAATTTCAGAAGCGGTTATCTCTTTACCAGTTTCATCAGTTATCTTTTGAATGATTTGGCTGAACTCAATCTGTAGTCTTCTTGGCATGCTCAATCCATGGTCTCTCTCTATCAAGTACGCCACTCCACCTTTACCCGATTGACTATTAACTCTAACTACTTCTTCGTAGGTTCTTCCGACGTCAGAGGGATCTATTGGTAAATAAGGAACTTCCCACAAAGGATTGTTTGTATCTCTCATAGAATCAAATCCTTTTTTTATAGCGTCTTGATGGGATCCTGAAAATGCAGTAAAAACCAGATCTCCAGCATAAGGATGTCTCGGATGGACTGGAAGTTGGTTACAGTACTCCACTTCTCTCATGATTGGGTTGATGTCAGAAAAATCTAAATGAGGATCTATACCTTGGGTTAGCATATTTAAGGCTAAAGAAACTAAATCTACATTTCCTGTTCTCTCACCATTACCAAATAGTGTGCCTTCAATCCTATCGGCACCTGCTAGCACTCCCAACTCAGTAGCTGCGACAGCCGAACCTCTGTCATTATGGGGGTGAAGGCTGACTAACACATTTTCTCTACCTTCAAGATTCCTACACATCCATTCAATTTGATCTGCGTAAATATTTGGTGTGGCTAGTTCAACGGTTGCTGGTAGGTTAATGATTGATTTTTGATCAGGCGTAGGTTGCCAAATGTTATTAACAGCATTACAAACTTCTGCTGCGTATGGAAGCTCTGTTCCTGTAAAGCTTTCAGGACTGTATTCAAACCGCCAATTTGTTTCAGGCTGTTTAATAGAATTCTCTAAAACCCACCTGGCACCATCTTCTGCAATCTTTTTTATGCCTGTCTTATCACTTTTAAAAACAACGCGCCTTTGAACAGTAGAAGTTGAGTTATATACATGAAGGATGGCATTCTTAGCTCCTTTTAAAGACTCAAAGGTTCTTTCTATTAACTCTTTTCTTGATTGGGTAAGAACCTGGATGAATACATCATCTGGAACAAGACCTTCTTCAATTATTTTTCTTACAAAATCAAAATCAGTTTGAGAGGCTGCAGGAAAACCTACTTCAATTTCTTTAAACCCTATCTCTAGAAGAAGCTTAAACATTCTTAGCTTCTTTTCTTCACCCATGGGCTCTATCAGAGCTTGGTTTCCATCTCTTAAATCCACACTGCACCAAATAGGAGCTTTGGAAATTGTCTTTTCTGGCCAAGCCCTTCCTTCCAACTCTATTTGTGTAAAAGGTTGATACTTTGAAATAGCCTTGTTAATTACTTTCTTCATTTTTATATAAGTTTACCTAAAATCCATCCTTTAAGGATGGTATCTTTAGTTTAATTCGAGATATTATTAGAACTACAGATAGATAGATGGACCCGGCAAGCTCTGTTAGACAGAGACCGGGCAAGTAAGTCGAAGGTTTAAAATGTTCAATACATCTAAAAACATGGTAGCGCAGTATATATAGGCAATTAGAAGGGTCAAGTTAACTAAACTAAAAACGTTTTACATGTCTGAAATAGGTTTGAATAAATTAAAAAGATTAGGATACCAATTTTGGTCATCTAAAAGTCCACAGGAGAATTTATCTGAGGAGGGCATAGTTTTTTATGTTTTAGACAATAAAACTCTGATCACAGGTAAGTTGAAAGAATTTAATGAGTACCCAAGAATCATTTCTTCAATAGGTAGAATATTAGGTCTGACTGATAACGAAATAAGAAAGATAGATAAATCAGAGTTATCTGTGAATGAATTTAATTTAGTAATAGATTTTGCTCAAGAATTATCTTTTAAAACAAAAAAAATTATTAAATTTGATTCATTAAAATTATTAATAAAGGACAAAGGACTTAAAGAAAGTTTTTACAATGAATTACGAGGATTGAATTAATGGTGAGCCAAAGCATCAATACTAAATACAGGTACATGCAAGAAGCTGACATAGAAATTAGCAGAGATATAGAAATTAATTCAAACCCAGTTCCTTGGACAGAAAAGAACTTCTTAGATTGCTTACGAAAAGAATATTACTGTTTGATTCAAGAGTTTGATAATGAAGTTTCTGGTTTTGCTATACAAACTATATCTTTAGATGAATCACATCTTCTGAACATCGGAATTAGAGAAGAATTTAGAAATAAAGGGTTAGGTCAAGATCTATTAGATCAGATTGTCCACGCATCAAAATCAATGGGGAGTAAAAAGATTTTTTTAGAAGTTAGAGTTTCCAACGAGCCAGCTATAGAGCTCTACAGTAAATCTGGATTCAAGAGAGTCTCCATTAGAAAGAGCTACTATCGGTTACCCGATGGAAGGGAAGATGCTTTAGTAATGGCAAAAAAGCTTAAAAAACCTTGGAAATTATTTTAATTTTGAGCCTCTAGTAAATCAGAGATATCTGAAGATAATTGTTCCGGCGATGTTCGCGAAGAAAACCGCTTTATTGGTTCTCCGCTCTTATTAATTAAGAACTTAGTAAAATTCCATTTTATTTTCTCTGAACCCAATAACCCAGGTTTACTGGAAGTGAGAAATTTAAATAAAGGATGAGCCGCAGGTCCATTAACTTTTATTTTTGAAAATAATGGAAAAGTAACATCATATTTTGTGCTACAAAATAGTGAAATTTCTTCGTCTGAACCCGGTTCCTGACTCCCAAATTGATTGCAAGGAAAACCAAGTATTTCTAACCCCTTTCCTGAATATTTTTTATACAGATCTTGTAGACCTTGGTATTGAGGGGTGAATCCACATTTACTAGCTGTATTTACTATCAAAAGAGCCTTTCCAGAATAGTCAGAAAGACTGATTTCCTCTCCATTTACATTTGTGCAAGAAAAATTATAAATATTTTTTATTTCATCCATAGCTTTCTAAATTTAACCGTGCCCATTATAGTTTTAAATCTGAAAATATATCGATAAAGGTTCTGGAGGAAAATATGGAATATAGAAAGTTAGGAAATACTGACCTAGAGGTAAGTCTTATTTGTTTAGGGACCATGACCTGGGGGCAGCAAAATACTGAAGCTGAAGGACATGAGCAAATGGATTACGCACTTGAAAGAGGGATTAACTTCTTTGACACAGCAGAAATGTATGCTATTCCTCCAATGGCCGAAACTCAGGGAAGTACTGAGAAAATAATAGGAAGTTGGTTTAAAAAGAGTTCTAACAGAGACAAAGTTATTTTAGCTTCCAAGGTAGCTGGAAGAGGCAGAATGGATTGGTTGAGAGGGTCTGAAACCAAGCTTGATAGGGAGAATATAGAAAAGGCAGTAGAAGAAAGTTTGAAGAGACTTCAGACAGACTACATAGATCTATATCAACTGCATTGGCCTGATCGTCCAATTAATCTCTTTGGAGGAGGTTTGGGATACAGACATATTGAGAATGAAACAGTGGCTATTTCTGAGACTTTAGGAGTACTAAATGACTTAGTAAAAGAAGGAAAGATACGATACGTTGGTTTATCCAACGAGACCTCTTGGGGATTATCAGAATTCTTAAAATCTTCAGAATTAAGTGATTTACCAAGGGTTGTTTCAATACAAAATGCCTACAACCTCCTTAACAGAACCTATGAACAGGGCTTATCCGAATTCTTTTATAGGTCTTCTGTTGGACTCCTTGCCTATTCCCCGCTAGCGCAGGGTTATTTAACTGGAAAATATTTAGATGGTGCAAGGCCAGAAGGAGCAAGGACTACTCTATTTGAAAGAGGGAAAAGATATGAGACTAAGCATGCTGAAAAAGCTATTAGAGCATATGTAAATTACGCGAAAGAAAGAGAAATAGATCCTTCTATATTTGCAAATGCTTTTGTTAATTCAAGAGAATTTGTAACTTCTAACATCATAGGTGCAACTAACATGGACCAACTTAAATTAGCGATTGATAGTTATGAAGTAAAACTGACAGAGGAAGATTTTAAGACAATAGAAAAAATTCATTATCAGTGTCCAAATCCTTGCCCTTAGTCGATATAACTATGCCAAGTGAATAAAGATAAAGCCCTAAATATCCTTTTAGTCCTAGGAGTTTTTGCGGGTATCTCATTGGCTATTTTTTCTTCCATCCAGGATACAAATTTCGGGGCTGATAATAATTGGGTAGCTAGGGTAGGGGATATTGAAATTAGTAGAGAAAAATATCTCTTACAACTAGAAGGTTTAAATCTAGACAAAAGAGTGCCTCTGAAAGAAGAAGACAGAGTCTTTGTCTTAGAAAGAATGATTGAAGAAGAGTTGCTTATTCAAAGAGCTAAAGATTTAGGCATGTTCTCAACAAATACAATGATAAGAGGGGCCATTGTTCAGCAAATGATTAATATGATTATTTCTGAAAACTCTTTGGATATAGTATCCACTTCTCAATTGAAAGAATTCTATGAAGAAAATAAAGGCTTCTTCACGAGTGCAGATAGATTGAGGTTAAAACAGATCTATTTCTCTGATGAAAAAGGAGGAGCACTAGAAAGGGCTCATAATGCTTATCTTCATCTTGTTCAAAGTAATAATCTAGATGAAATAGATAGTAAAAGCGATGAGACTGCCTTAGAGGTGCCCAATACATTAATGACCCTCTCAAAGGTTAGAGAATACATAGGGCCTTCTCTAATGCAGATAGCAAAAATGCTCAAACCAGGGGAATTCACTTCTCCAAAAAAGGTAATTGGAGGCTACAAGATAATTGTTCTATTAGAAAGAAGAGATGCATCCCCACCTGATTTTAAAGAAATAAGAGATAGGGTTAAATCTGAATATCAAAAAAGGAAAGACGATGAAGCTTTAAGAGATTATTTAAATCAACTGAAGAAGTGGTATGAGATTGATCGTCAGCCAAAGATCTAGTTTTAGAATCATTTCAGGTCTATTAGTAATTCTTCTTTTTACTTTTTCTCTAGATGTATTTTCTCATCAAAGAAGCGAGTCCTACTCTAAATGGAGTGTTGAAGAAGATGAAAATCATACTTTAGTGAATGTTGCATTTACCATTAGGCTATCAAATTTAAATAAATTAGAAGGCCCTTTAGTAGGAGAGTGGGAAGATAGGATTTCTGCTTATATTATTTCTTCTTTTACAACTGATTCTGATTGTCTTCAAGAGAGCAAGCACAGAGTAATGACCTCTAGAGCTGATGATATTTTTAGAGTCTCATGGACTCTTTCCTGTAATCAAATGCTAGAGGAGATAAAGACTAATGTATTTTTTGATCGTGATCCTACTCATTCCCATATTGCTAGATATATCTACGATTTAAATTTATCTACTGAAAAACTATTTACAACTCAAACAAAAGCTTGGAATCTTAAAGATATTTACTCCTCTAAAGAAAGTTCTGTAAATTCTTCTTTTAAAGAATATGTTCTCCTAGGTATTAAGCATATTTCTACGGGATACGATCATCTAGCCTTCCTTTTTGGCTTACTTCTTTTGAATCAAAGGCTTAAAAGGCTTGTTTTAGCAATTACTGGCTTCACTCTGGGCCATAGCCTTACTCTGAGCTTGGCAGTGCTTGATTTAGTGAGACCTGTAAATAGTTTTATAGAAGCTCTTATAGGATTTTCAATTGCTCTTCTTGGGCTAGAATTCTTGATTCGACATAGTAAAAGTAACTCTACTTATGTTAAAAATATCTCTTAT
>Ga0206684_1000882_pt1 | contig 11650 bp, 2 predicted proteins | sample M210012015metaG_FD_155467 | JGI IMG/M metagenome (GOLD analysis project Ga0206684, IMG submission 155467) | Ammonia-oxidizing marine archaeal communities from Monterey Bay, California, United States - M2 100m 12015 | ecosystem: Environmental > Aquatic > Marine > Intertidal zone | place: USA...
TACCCTAATTCTCCAGAGTTCTCAGGAAATGGTATGATAGGTCCTATAAGGTATCATAAGATGCCTACTATAGAGGAAGAGCCTATAGTAGCTAGTCAATCAAATGGAGCTAGAACCTCATCCGTACGGATAATAGGAGTTAAGTTCTCTGGGTTCGAAGTGCCCTCTGAGTACGTAGATTTAGTTCAGGGATTCATTATAACTAGAACTAATAGAACAGGCCAAGAGACTCAATTAGCTCAAGGTATTGCTAGACCTATGTTTAGGCAAGAAGCTTACAATGACCAAAACTATTCTGAGGATCTTATGACTATTGGAGATGGGTTCACTACCTATACTCAGTATGTCAATGGTCTGGATGATCGAGATATAGAAACTACTGTTTACAGTCCTATAATGACTACCCAGTACGGAGACTCACTAAAAAAGAACTCTATAATTACTAACTTTTCATTCCTCGCTCCTGATATAATTCACGGCCTATACAACGAGACTGAAGGTACTCACATTAAGCAGAGTTACATATACAAGTGTGATCCATACTTGCTCCATAGGAGGAGTGCTCAGGATGCGCCTGCAGGGGTAGGTATGCAGTTAGATGAAGAAGGAGATAACTTTAGGAACATTACCCATGAGATGACTATGGCGTTCTTTAAGGATGTAACAGGTCCTCCTACTCAGCAGATGCTTGATGAGTACAATGATTACAATGCCGCAATACAACAGTCAACTATACAGTTAGATTCTAATAAAAAGTTTGTAGGAGCTTTTGGAGTACCTAAGCAAAATGCAGCAGGTGGAGGTAAGGAAAATACTTTCATCTCTAAAGATGACAGACTAGCCGCTATGGCTTCTTCAGATGGGTTTGTATGGATGAGTAGTGTCCAAGGATTACCTTATTACAGACCTGGGGTTAATATGGCCGCTGATGTCCAGGCCAATGGGAGAGGTCTTATGTGGAACCAATCTATGAATCAAGACAATTGCTGTCTGTATTTGAACACTGTAATGTTTACCCAAGGATCGAATAGAAAAGAATATTCTTATGCGATCGGTGATGTAAATGCAGATTACTCTCTAGTGGTTCACACTTTAACTAGAGAATCCTTCTACCCTTATGGATCGTTATCTAATCAAGTAGGACAGTTTATAGGGTTTTTAGAAAATGACGGAGAAGACAATGTTAATGGTGTTACTTTATTTAATGGTGATACTTTTATATCAAAATATGGACTCACAGTAAATGATGAGGCTAAATTTAATTACTTATCTACTGACAACAAAGGGGAGCAGCAGAAGTACAATGATCAAAGAATGTACCCACCAAACTCTTCAGGAGTTATATACTTCTGGCTAGAGTCTAATAATAACTACAATCTAAGGCATTTTGTAGAGCCTGAAAGTTATAGTACTGGTAATATTTCATCTAGTGGTACGGTACCTTTCTTCCCTGCTTATTCAGTTCTTTTGAGTAATCAATCGGATGTAGGTATACTAAACCTAACAGCAGTAGACTGGCCAAGACCTGGCTACGCTAGTAGATACAATAACCAGTATTCTATATCGGCAGGAGCTAAAGCTTATGCTATAACTCCTCCTAAAGATACCAAGTCTAACAGGGAATTTACCAATAGGATCCTATATTCTTCTACCGCAGTAGAGGGAGAAAAGCTAGATGCTTACCAGTTCTTTGGAATAAATAACTACACTGATATACCTCTATCCAGGGGAGTACTACAAGATTTATTCGTAGGAGCTGATAAAGAGCTATACACTGCCACTCCTCAAGTAATATGGAGAACATTCTACAATACTCTAGCTACTCAGTCTACGTCGGCAGGGGAAATTGTATTGGGTAACGGAGGAGCTTTTAATAGACCTCCAATAGAACTTACAGTACTTGATGGTGGGTATGCAGGAATATCTCACTTTTCTCATAGAGCAATTACACCATTAGGTGTTATATTTGTAGATAGTAAATCAGGTATAATATTCAAAATGGGTGAAGGCATGCAACCTATGTCTTCAGTTCTAGGGATAAAGTTTAAAGACCAATTAAGAGAACTACCTAATGATCAAATAAGGGTAGGAGTAGATGCAAAATATGATCTAGCTTTTATACGATATGGAGATAGAACTGTGTCCATGGATTACACAACGGGAACATTTCCGTCTTTCCATAGCATGGCTCCTAGCTTATTCATATCTAGAGGGCAGGATATGTTCTCATTTAACTCTGATACGAGCAAAGAAGTAGGACTGTTTATTCACAATGTACCATTTGTAAATACATTGTATGGAGATAGGTTCTCAAGTTCTATATCGTTAGTTCACAATGATGGTCCTGATATGTCCAAGGTGTACAGAGTAATGAAATTAATTAGTAACTTAAGGTTATCAAATGGCAACACAATTCACAATAAGACCATTACAAGCGTTAAGTTTTACAATAGACAAAGAAATACAGGGGCTCATGATGTAAAAATCAAGTCATCTTTCCTAGAACAGCCGGGATTTATGGAGGTTCTCACAGAAAGAACTAGAGATGAATTCCGTATAGCAATTCCTAGAGACAGAGTAATAAACCCTGATCTAGCAGTTTTAGACCCTTCCAATCTTCATGGAGAGAACGCTAAGTTCTTACAGAAGATGAGAGGTAATTATATGATAGTAGATTTGGAGTACGATAACTCTGAAGGCCAGATTTACTTTATAAATGTAGATTTTGAATTAGATTTAAACAACAGGTAATGAGTGTACTAGACTGGATAAGTAGCGGTAAAAAAGATGAAGCGGGAAACGCTATTAATGCTCCTTTATCGGGAGCTGCAAAGACTGGTATCGTAGGCGATGTAGTCGGAGACACGGTAAACGCTGTAGGTACTTTTAAGGGCATGTTTGCAGAAGCTAAAATAGGTTCTGCTAGACGTATGGATGAGAGAGGAGTTTACGACAAGAGTTCTACAGGTAATATTGGAGCCGGTGCTGCAGCAGGAGCTAAATTAGGTAAGTCTGTCGGAGGTGTTAAAGGTATGCTTGTAGGAGGACTTCTAGGAGGTATTGGGGGTCTGTTTGCAAACAAGAAAAGACGTAGGAACTTACCTACGTGGCAAGACCAGGAGAACAAGATAAAGGCTTACGACAGAAAACTAGCTACTAACAATATAGTGTCGGAAGACGCTCTTGCTAAACAACAACCTATTATGGCTGAAGATGGATTGAAAGTTACCGACCAGAAGATGGTTGAGGTAGAAGCTGATGAGCTAGTTCTTAGAAAAGCTGGGAAGATCTATCGTAAAGTAGCGGATTTCAAAGGCGGTAAGACTCACGAACAGGGAGGAGAACCGTACATGGCTAAGGAGGGTGATATTATTATACCTGGGGCCATGAGACAGAAAGCTAATAACATGCTGAAGTATCGAAGATATAATGCTATCAACGGATTAGTAGCAGCTCTTCCTGAAGATACTGATGAAAGATTCATGAAAGCCGGGTGTAGATATGTCAAGCAGAAATACAAAGAAGGTACCAAAGCTATCAATGTTTACGAAGATGGTACTAAAGGAGTTAAAACAGACGACAAAGATTTACCTTATGGGTTCTCTGCTAAAGAGGCTAGTGCTAAAATATACAGAAGGCTGATAGACGAAGGGTTCGAAGATCATGCAGCTAAAGCTATAATAGTTAATGTTATGCATGAAAGTGCTCAATTTACTAAGCTTACTGAAATGGAGGAGAACGTTCATGGGACATTAGGTTACGGAATGGCTCAATGGACAGGAGAGAGAAGAACTGAGTTCGAGAACTTCCTAGAGGAAGAAGGAAAGGAAGCAGGTGATTTAGAAGCAAATATAGATTTCTTAGTCAAGGAGTGGAAAGGAGAAACTGGACACGATGTGGGAGTTTCCATAGAGAAGCTTAATAATATGAAGGATCTAACTGAAGCTTCTAATTACGTATTAAAAAAGTACGAAAACCCTGCCGAAGAGCACCAGACTGAGAAAGCTCTACAGAAAAGAATGACAGGAGCAGAGGGAGTTATAGAAGACTTAAGTCCAGAAAAATCTCTAGATCAGATTCAGAAAGAAATGATGGGAGGCTGGAGTATGGATAAGTACGCTGATGCTCCTTACAAAAAGTATGGAGGAAAAGATGCTAAAGAAAAACGTAAGAATGAAATCAGGGACTGGTGGATGAACCAGGACAAGGTTACTACTTCAGCAACTAAGAAAGGTCAAAAGATAGCTGACTCTAAAGCAGCTTTCAGACGTGGAGCTGCAGCAGGGAATCCTATGATGAGCTATACCGGAGCCTCGGATGAGGAGAGAGAAGATATGAACTGGCTTGAAAAAGCTGGAGACACAGTAGGTTCTGCATTATCAGATATGGTTTTCACAGGTTCCAGTAATGTAATGGGAATGCTTGCTAGAGGCGCCGCTGAAGCAGGTCTTACAGATCCTAATGATATTCCTTTACATATGAGAGAAGATGGATATGGGTTCTCTGATGATAGACTTCAAGCAGCTCTTCAAGATGTAATATTACCTGCTCTAGACGGAAAAAGTAATTTTGACCTAGGAGATACAGGAGAGGTTATGTCTAAGTACACATCCAACCTATTGTTCGGTGAGGAGTTCGCAGGTTCTGATTTATATAGAGCCGCTGAATTCATGAAAGGTATGAATGAAAAGCAGAGAGAAGCTTTTGTCACTGAGATGAGAGGAAAACTTTCTGGGGATGATCTTAAGCTTGTAGAGGCTTTAGCTTACTTCCCGGAGGATTTTAAATCCGACAATATAGATGCTGCTTTTACTTACGATATAGTTTCGACAATTGCAACTCTTGGGGCTAACCCTGCAGGACTTGTAAAGGGAGGTATTTCCACAGCTAAACTAGGTAAAGGACTTATTACCGCTATTGCAAAAGGAGGTGCTAAAGGCGCTAAAGCTGCTTACAACGCACTAAAAAATCCCGCAGCAAGACAAGCTTTAAAAGCACAACTAGGTAAGGCGGGTACTAATATGTCTGAGTTCTTTAGTAACATGATGTCTGATTCTAGGTTCAAAGGGATGGAAAATCCTTTAAAGTACTCTGAGGAAATCAAAGCAGCTATACAGGCTGAAGAAGGTGCCGAGGGAGTTTCTAGATGGCAGAAAGCTGCTGACTTCTTAAAGGGCTATAAGAACTTACCTGCAAAGGCAGCTAAGAGGTTCGAGAAAATGGCTTACGGTAGGTCTTATGATGAGATCCAAAAAGATATGGATCTTATACAAGAGACTACTGGAATGTCTTTCAAAGAGCTTAGTGCTATGACGGATAAAGAAATATCAAACATATTTAAAGGTCGTGCGGATGAACTACAAGGTTCTCTTAAATCAATCGACACTGAGATGGGTAAGATATGGCCGGAGTATAACAAGAAGAAAGAGGCCCTAGAACAGATGAAGAAGTCTATGCCTGATGGTGCTCCTGATATCAAAGCTCTAGAAGACGAGGTGATAGCTATGGAAACTAGGCTAGGTGACCTGGCAGTAGAAGCTGAAGGATTGGCTGAAGGAGCTGGATGGATTCAGAACAAAGGTCTTATGGAAGCTTTCGGAGACGTTGGCGGCTTGTCTGATATTAAGAACATAGAGAAAGAAACTTCTGCCTTACAAGAACAAATAAAGGCTGGACAGAAAGCAGTACAAGACGGTACAGCCAAGTCTAGAGAGTACTATGAACAGCTAGCTAAGACACAAAAAGCAGAGACTGAACTTTCAGGAGAGCTAGGAAAAGCTAGATCTAAGTTTATGGGTCTAGTCAATAAGCGTGGTAAGAAAGTAGGAGAAATAGAAAGTTTCGAAGAACTTGCTGAAGAGTTCCCTAAGATTGCAGCTCAGCTAGAAAAGAATCTAGGAAACATAAGGGACGCTAAAAACTTGTGGAACTTGCCAGAAGCTCACAAAGGAATTAGAGCCGCTATTAATTCTATATCAAGAGAACAAGAAGATCCTAATTACGGGGAGCCAGAGTTTACTGTGGTAGATCCTAAAGACACTGAGTACAAAGATATGGACAAGCCAGACGCGCAGAAACCATTATCGACTGAGTGGGACGAAGAGAAGCTAGGTAACCTAGATGATCTGGTAGGAGATATCAAAGGTACTAACCAGAGTGATCTACGTGGCAAAGACGCTATGGAGATGAGTGGGACAGGTTCTCCGACCAAAGAGATCACTGAAGATCCAAAAGAAAACAGTATCTTAGATGGAGTAAAAAATGTAGGTAGAGTAGCAGGGGATGTTGCTACAGCAGGATTAAATGCTATTGCTGATTATGCTCCAGCTATACACAACATAAAACGAGGTCTAGAAGACCAGCAAATGGTAGACAGACGTACTATTACTCCGGTAATGAACAGGTACCAAGATAACAGTCAGGCTACTAGAAATATGATAGATGACGCTTTCACAGCTTCTCTAGGTAATGCAAGGAATTTGTCTTCAGGTTCTGCCGCATCTTTTAGGGGTAATGCAGAAAAGGCTTGGGCTGACAGATTAGCTAGAACTAGTCAAGTTAACCAGGGTGAATCTGCTAGAGCGGATCAAATAGCTCAAAGTAACGTTGCAGCTATAAATCGTTCTAGAGAGTTTAACTCTCAAGTACAAGCTAAAGCAGATGTTTTAGACATGCAGGCAGAAGCGGCTACTAAAGGGTTTTTAGCTCAGGGTATGCAAGATGTTGCAAATGTTGGAGTAGCTAGAAGACGTGACGCCAATGCAGCTAGATCTCAGCAAGTAGGTCTAAACGCTATTGGAACAACTAATTTTCTAGTAGACGAAGAAGGAAATATTAAGACAAGGAATTAAAAAAGCTCGATATGGCTAACCCATTTGAAAAACCATTACAATATAATCCTCAAAGTACTTTCGTAGGCTTGCCTTTAGAACTTATGGCTAATCAAGTAGCCCGAAGACAGCAGGACTACGATAGAAATAAAGCAGCTTTAGGAGGGCTAGAAGATCAGCTATTAAGTATAGATGTTGCGCAAGGGGATGTCCAAAGACGTGATGAGTTAATAGCAAAGTATGAAGATCGGATAAATGATTATGTCTCAAGTTCTAATGGAGACTATTCCGGAGCTACTGGAATAGTAGATCAGCTTGTAAGAGAGGTAGGTAGAGATGTTAAATTTGGGGAGCTAGGTAAAATGGCTAGCAATAAAGCCGCTATGGGTGCCTATAGTACTCAACTTGCTGATGACCACAGAGAGGGTAAAGTCAGTGAAGCTGCTTATTCTTTAGGTATGGAATCTTTACAAGGGTTTCAGACTACGCAAGGAGAGGATGGAAGGTTCTCTGCATTCCAAGGATATCAGTACACTAAGCCTTACGAGCTTAGGGAGACTATGACAAAAATTGGTAAAGATATAGCTGAGCAGCACAATTCTCAGGGGATGAAGACTAAGACTAGCTTAAGAGTAATTAAAGCTCTTAAATCTGCCTACAGTAACGATCCTGCAATGCGACGCGCATTCATGGAGGACTTCAAAGCATTCGGTTCTGTAGACAAGGATCTTATTACTAAACTCGTAGAGGAGGAAGGTAAAACCCAAGAACAAGCACAGCAAATGGCATTTGCTCTAGGTTTAGAATCCTACGCAGGTAAACAGATGAGTCAAATAGCTAATGAACAAGCGTATGAGGAAGTAGCTAAACGTACAGGAGGATCTGTTCTACAGTCAGCTATGACTTTAAAAGGAGTTCAAAATGCTTTTGGATCAGGACAATTGTCGTATAAAGAAGGATCTATGTCCTTTCTTAAGGGCGCAACAGATTCTATTATAGGTATAGGTTTAGAAGGCCACAATGAGTTTGTAGAGTCGGATGAAGGAAAAAGGCTTATAAGTAGACTAGAACCTCAGCTAGGAGATTTCCCTTCAGAATACCAAGATCAGGTAGACTGGTTTGAAAATGCAGGAGAACTGAATAGAACTATGGATGTAACTTTAGTACCTCTTAAGAGTGATCCTTCTAGATTCGTAGATGATAATGGTGTTCTTCTCAATAACAGAAGTGCTATAAGAGATGGAGATACCGGTCAATTACTAGATGCAGACCAGATAGCAGATCTTAGTAAGGTCAATGAAGACGCTCCAGAGAGAAAGCTATCCGCACATAGTAGAGTTCAAGGAGGACCTTACCACGGGTTCTTAGCCCTTACTGATGGTAACGGTAAATTCTACTACCAAGAACCTAGTGATCCAGCAATCTTAAACTCTCCAACATATACATTAAACATGCTAAATAGAGCTTCTAAAAGTTCTACTGGTATGACCAGAGGAGTTATAAGAAATGTAGAGGCTTTAAATATCCCTCCAGGAAATTACGATATTACAGAAACAGTTTCTGATGGTGAATATTCTGAGTATATTGTAGATAATGGCCAATCTAAATATAAGGTGGTAAAACAAAAGGGCCCAGCGGGTCCAGAATACGTAACCGTTAAAATGAAGACTAATGACTGATGATACTTTAGGACAAGAGCAAGTGGAAAGAGATTCTGATCTAACTATGCTAGAAGGCAAAAACGTAGGGGGAGCTACCACTACTTCAGGAGCTCAAGAGCCTGCTCCAAAGCCACCTAAAGCTCCTAGAACATATACACCTCAAGAAGGTGAAGAGGTCATTAACACGTTCTCTCCTATAGCCGCTAATCCTCAAGAGGGTATGGAAAAGTACATGGCTGATATGCAGAATGCTGCATCTCATCAGCTAGGTAATTTTGACCCAGGGTTAGACATAGGTAAAAGTGAAATTGAGTCTCAAAACAGCGTAAGAGCAAGAAACCAGAATGAGGCTATCAAAGGTGTTAAAGCAGTTGGAGCCGGTGTTGCTCAAGGGGTTTTAGCTATCTCAGAACAGTTAGGATATCTAGCTGATTGGGATAAATACTCTGACATCATAGGAGGTGTATCAGATTACTCAGGTAATGCATGGACTAACTGGATGAAAGAATTGTCCCAAGACGTAGCAGAGTCTGAGACCTTTAAAATATATGAGGATGAGGGGGATGCAAACAGTGCATTATCTCAAATCTTCAAGTGGAGTACACTACAAGGAGCTGTAAGTTCTGCTGTAGGTTATGGTGTTACAGGTTTGGGAGCAGCTAAGCTAGTTTCTCTCTTAGGTTCTACTAAGCATTTTGCAGCTATGGGACGAGTAGCAAACATGACGCTAACCGGAGATAAGAACTCTGGAGCTATTCAGGCCATAGTTGGTCCTGCAGCTTCTGGTTTAGTATCTCAATACTTTATGGGTAGTGTTATGGGAGCGGAGACTTATGATTCTATAATGCAAGGTATGGATCCTAACATCTACAAAGGTGAAGGAGAAGTTCCTAAAGGGATGATATCTAAGCTAGATGCGCAAAAAATAGCATCACAACAAGCTAGAGATGTAGAACAGGATACTTTATCCCTGGCTCTTCTAGGTTATGTGAAGTTTGGTAGCTTGTTTAAAAGACAAAGAGCTATCGATGGCATAGTAAAGAAGCCTTCTTTCCTTAGAGATCTAGGTAAAGTAAGTATAAAGGGTGCACCTTCTGAAGGGTTTGAGGAAATGGTAGAGGAAATGATCTCTATCGAATCTGAGAATGATGCTTACGGAATGGCAGGTATGGAACAGGAATTCGGAGATTCTACAAGTTCTATGTTATCTGGTGATTACTGGCAGAGAGTAACTAAGATGGCCTTAAGTTCTAGGGTTATACAAGCAGGGGCTATGGGTATTATCGGTGGTCCTGTGCAGTATTCTATCATACAAGGGCCTATGGCTACTAAGCAAAGAAGAGCTCAGCGCAAGGTTTATGATGGACAGATTGCTCCTAAAGAGTGGATAAAAGAACTAAGGAATAATCGATATAAAGATTTTGAGTTAGGCGAAGGTGCTATTAAGCAAGCTATTGAAAGCGGTGAAATAGGAGACAGTAACTTTACCAAGGATCTACAATTAATAGATAGTATCAATGAACAGATAACCTGGGGTACTATAGATTACTTTAAAAACGATATCCAAGAAGTAGCAGCTATGTCTGAGGAAGAGGTAGCCAAAGCTGGTATATCTGATGGGTTAACTGATCATAAAGAAGCGGCTAATGCTGCTTTAAAGTACGTAGCGGAGGCTGAGCAGTTGCTTAGCTTTTATGGTACTAGGGAAAATAGATCAGAATTAGTGTACAAAAACCTAGCTGCCCTAAGAACTAGAGAAGAACTAAATAGTATTGCTCTTGAATTAAAGGAGACTAGTACGGAATTAAAGGATTCTTTCTTGGAAACTAATACCCTACCAGATGGGTATGATATTCAAGCTGATCAAAAAGGCAAGTTCCAATTAGTAAGAACTAGAGATATAAAGCTTGAAGGGGTAGAGCAGGTAAAAGCAGCTAAGCAACAGGAAGCATCTCTAAAAGATAAGCTAGACAAGTATGTAAATAACTCTTTGAAAGGGAAGAGGCTACAAAAGAATGCGACTAGAGCCAAGAAGTACGATGATCTTCTAGCTAAAATCGATAAGAGTATTGAGTTCTTAAGTTCTGAAGCCGGATTAAAGGAGTGGAGAAAGCAGAAAGATGCTATGGCCAACCTATCAAATAACCTTGAGAAGGCCACAGAGAAAGAAAAGACAGCTGATGCAGCTAAAGTTGTTGCAGGTAAGAAGAAAGGATTCAAATCTCAGACTGAAGTAAGAGAAAAGTTAGTCAAAGATAAAGGTGTGGCTATCAACACCGATGTAAATAAGATAGTAGAGGACAGAGGTAGAGAAGATGGAGTAGACAAATTGCAGGCTATTAAGCCTAAGACCTTTACCGGTACTGATAGCGAGGGTGTCAAAAGGTTATTTACTCCCGGAGATGTTCTAAGAGACAATGAATACGCTGATGTATACTACAAAGTCCACGGACAAGTGGGTGCTTCTAAAGGCCAGGGTAAGAGTAATGCTGCAGTAATTTATCAGATAGATGCTAAGTCGGGTAAAATGATAGGGGATATGTTCGCATTACAGGACAGTTCTATTGTAGATACTAGAGTTAGGCAGCTTGTAGGTCAAGGAATGACTCAGACTTATGACTATGAGTTTAATGAGCAGTGGAGAGAATACCCTGAAATGACTGTAGATCTAATGCCTAACAACATTAAGACTGTCTCTAATAAAGTAGAGTACGCTAAGGATGGTAAGCTTATGTCTCAGAACTTTCCTGCTTATGTAGTAAGTTCAGGTAAAGCTCCTGATTGGTATACTAGTGGAGACTATGATACTGACTTTGCCAATAAGCCAATAGAGTCTCAGAATGTAATGTTCACTCTTAAATCAGATGATAAAGGACAGTCTTACATAGATGTATTTAGACTTGATGGAGATACTCCAGTAGGAAAACCTATTACTCGTATAGAGAACCACGTAAACTATAACTTTAAATCCTACTTAGCTGGTCTAAATAAAGCTGGAGGATCTATGACAGTAGCACTTATAGGTTCTTTCTCCAGTAAGTACAACATCAAAAAGAACTTAGACTCTAATCGTAATCCAGTTTACTCCACTCCTAACAAATTCAAGGACAGCGGCTCATTACCTAACAACAAGATTATAATAGCTCAGACTAAAGGTAA
>Ga0206684_1000886_pt1 | contig 11620 bp, 9 predicted proteins | sample M210012015metaG_FD_155467 | JGI IMG/M metagenome (GOLD analysis project Ga0206684, IMG submission 155467) | Ammonia-oxidizing marine archaeal communities from Monterey Bay, California, United States - M2 100m 12015 | ecosystem: Environmental > Aquatic > Marine > Intertidal zone | place: USA...
TCTCAGCCTCACTCAGATCAGGCGCCTCAACCCCCTTCTTGACTTCCTCTCTACTCAGGCGCTTTTCCTTTGGTAGGCAGTCACCAGAAGCAATCAGGCGTCGGACGGCAAGTCTCAGGGCCAACGAGGCGGCTGTAATCGAGGCGCACCGTGTGCCACCGTCGGCGTTCAGTACGTCGCAATCTACAGTCAGTGCGATAGGCCCGAGCTCCTCGAGGTCCACTGCACCTCGCAGAGAGCGTGCTACTAGTCTCTCAATCTCTTGGGTCCTGCCCTTGGCACCGTTTCGCTCACGGCGGAATCTGGTGTTGGTGGAGCCTGGAAGTAGGGCGTACTCGGCGTGAACCCAGCCGCGTTCGGCGTCTCGAGGGAACCAGCGCGGCAACCCGGCTGCCTTGGTCGCGCAGGCCAACACCACGGTGTCGCCCTGTCGGTACATCAGTGAGGCAAGGGCGTTGGGAGTGAAGTCTAGAGCGACCTCGATTTCCCTCATCTCATCATCGCCTCGATTACTACCCGTATCGCCAGACTTCAACTTCGCCATGGACCGGCGAGCGGTGAATCCCGCATGAATCATTCGCGTCGGGCATGTGGTGGTCGGAAAGCATCCACGACCGAAGAATCAGTAGTGATGTAGGGCCCCCCAATGAGGTCAACGCAGTAAGGGACGGCGGCGAATACCTCGTCTAGTATCTCTCGTATCGAGCGTGGGGAGCCTGGCAAATTGAGAATCAAACAGGAGCCGCGGATACCCGCAGTTTGTCTCGAAAGCACGGCTGTAGGGACATGACGTAGCGAGATTGCCCTCATCTGCTCACCGAACCCTGGAAGCATGCGCTCGCAAACCACCTCGGTAGCCTCGGGAGTGACGTCACGAGGGGCCGGACCAGTCCCTCCAGTAGTGACCACTACCGAGCAGCCCTCTCGGTCAACAAGCTCCTCGAGTGACGACTCGATTAGGCCCTGTTCATCAGGGACGAGGCAGCGCACCACTTCCCAAGGAGATGTCACTGCTTCGCTGAGGAACTGCTCTATGGCCGGCCCGCTGAGATCCTCGTAATCACCCACGCTGGCTCTGTCGGATGCAGTAAGCACCCCGAATCTGCACACCCGACTAGCCACCATCAGCCCTTGACAAGAGGTTCTGTGAATAAACGCCGCCGCCGCTCGAAGGCCACTAACAATGCACATCTTCAAAGACCGCCGCGTCAAACGCGAGGCCCCGGAGGCGATGAAGTGCTGAGTCTACCCCAACACGCACAAACAAACGTTGCCCCAGCATCGCTGCCCGAAGCTTCCCCGGAGGCTGCCGCACCAGTGGTTTATGTAGGCTCAGACCTCATGCACTGATGTAGGTGAGCAAATGACGGAAGATGGAAGATATACAGCACAGGCGAAGATAGTCAAACAGGAGTGCCCAGACGCGGACGACAGCGAGATAACTGAGGAGTTCCGACGCTACGAGGAGGAGTTCCTGATTCCTCCTGAGGATGCTCTGCGTTCGGTGGTCAGGAAGTTTCAGACTGCAGCTGGGATGGAAGTTACCAAGATTGCGGCTCCTGTTAAGGCTGAGAAGAAGGTCAACCGCTTCTCCGAGTTAGGTGCTGATGACCGCAACGTCACCATCGAAGTCGCGGTAATCACCTACACGCCACGTATTCAGATGGTCCGTGGCGAGGAACGGCAGGTAGCCTTTGGATGGATCGAGGACAATCCATGGGAGGGCAGCGACAATCGCGAACGTTGGGATTTCAAGGACTGGGGCGAGCAGGGCGAGAACCTGGCGCCCGGATCAGTGGTACGCCTCGAGGGCGCATCGGTCAACGAGTGGAATGACAAGCGCTCGCTCAATATCAACCGGACAACTCGTGTCACCGTCCTCAGAGAGGGCGGCACCCCCGTGGTGCAGGCCAGCAGTGAACCTGTTGATATCGCCACTGCTTCGGCGAATGAGGGCTACGTCAACCTCGTAGCGCGACTGATATCGGCCAAGCCGGATGTTATAGTCAAGCGCGATGGGAGCGGCGAACTCGAGGTCGTCCGCGGCAGACTCGGCGATGCCAGTGGCAGCATTGGATTCTTGTCTTGGGTCCCCCTAAATCATGAGCCCGGAACTCTGCTCAAGATTGACGGCGCATCGATTAGGAAGTTCCGCGAGACTCCTGAGGTCAACATCGGAGACCACACTAAGATAGAGGTCTACCACGATTCGGCATTCGCCAGTATGGAAGACCTGTCTAAGGCCAACAAGGTCACTATCTCGGATCTACGCAGTGGCATGCGCGACATTGAGGTCACCGTGCAGGTCGAATCTTGGATTCAACGTTCCTTCACCTCTGAAGACGGCACCGAACGAGTCGTCCGCAGCGGTGACGTCATGGACCCGAGCGGCCGTTCCCGTCTGACCGCGTGGTGCGAGGTTGACCCCGAGCCGGGAGACTTCCTGCATTTGACCGGGGCGAGGGTCCAATCCTGGCAGGGTTCACCTGATCTGGTCATCGATGACGCCGCACAGGTTTCGAATCTGTCCGATGCTCCATGGGAGTCGATAGACCCAGAGCAGCATTGGGTCGACATAGATCTCACTTCCATGGTGAGTGGTGGTTCACGCCGAGGCATCCGGACCAGCGGGACGATTGTCGCAGTGCGCCCCGATTCAGGCATAATCGAGCGCTGTCCTGAGTGCAGACGCGTCCTCAGGGACGACGCCTGTGCAGAGCACGGCCCGCAGCGCGGAGAGGAAGATCTGAGACTCAGGTTCGTCATCGACGATGGGGTGTCTAACGCTTCTCTCCTGCTGTCGAAGGCCGTCTCCGAAGCGTTCCTAGGAGTTGATCAGGAATCCGTGAAGGAGCAGATTTCCAAGGAGGGTCGAGATGGTTTCGTAGCCTCACTACGCCAGCGCGTGCTGGCGCAACGCCTCAGTATCAAGGGGCGCTCGATAGTGGACGATCAGGGGGCGATGCTGCTTGCCGACGAGGCAGAGCAGAACCAGATATCCCCTGCTGAGGCAGCCAATCAGGTGATGCAGCGCTGGGGGGTGGTCCTGTGATTCAGGAGTCACCGAGACGCATTGCGCGTCAGAGCGCCGTGAGACTGTTCGCGCAGGAGTACCGAGATGCCTCGTTGACCGAGGAAGGCTCTGGAGAGTACGACCCGTCGTTCGTCATCACGAAGATAGGCGCCAAAATCAACCGCGTTCTAGTCTGCGGGGTCATTGACCGTATGGAGCGCCGTGAGGGTGACAACGGCCCGAACTACTCCGGTCATGTCAGGGACCCGACTGGAAGTCACATGTTCAACGTGGCTTCATTCCAACCAGAACTGCATCCCGATTTCGAGGAGTTGATGGCGCGCTTCGAGAGTGGCGACCGCTTTCTCATGGCACTCGTCGGCAAGGCAAGGTGGTTCGAGACGGAAGACGGTGGCATGTTCACCTCGTTGCGCGCAGAGGAATTTACAATCATAGACAGGGAGTGCTACACCAATTGGCTGGTTGAGGCAGCCGAGGCCACTCTACGACGCATCAACGCTCACTCCACCTCTCTAGAGGCGGATCCGACTCCCACTGCACTCAAGGCAGCCGGAGTGCCACATGACCTCGTGGACGGGTTGATACTCGCTCGCGGCCACTACGGTGACTTCGACCCCGAAGGCTACCGCGTCGGTGTCCTGCAGGCCCTCTCTATGGCGACCGGCAGGACCAGTCTGATGGAGGCGCCGCCGCAACCCACCACCACAACTCCCGACGAGGCTGCCTTGCAGGCACCGAAAAGCAACGAGGCTTCCGCTGAACCCGGCGACGCTATCGAACTCATCGTCGATACAATTCGCTCACGCGATGCTGGCGAAGGCGTCGAGTACAACGATCTGGTGACTGCACTCGTTCACGGCGGCCACTCTCGAGAGTCAGCCGAGGACGCGATAGATCAGGCCCGTGACCAGGGCGAGGTGATGGAGCCACGCTTCGGCTTCTTCCAACTGGTGCCGGAGTGATTACTCCTCATTGGGCTCGGAGATAAGCGTCTCTGCATATCGCATTCTCTCTCTGACTCGCTCCAATGTCGCCGCTGAATCGATCCTTTGTCTGGGCCCATTGCCTATCTCAGCGCCCTTGATCTCAGCGATGTTGGTGGCTACGCCAATCACTCTTCTACGCACCTCCTCTCGTTCCAATGGCCATCCTCTGCGCTCTGCGAGTCTGATGAAGAGAGCTTCCTCATCGTCTCCCCATCTCCCTCCGTGACCCCTGAGGATTGTTCCGACCATCCTCTCAAGATCCTCCACTCTAGCCCGGATGGTCAGAAGGGCGCCTTGTATCGAGGGCTCGACCTTGTCAAGCTCGAGGACCAATGCGTCTCCGGCGTCCTCAAGAACTGCATTGGGTGAAGGCGCTTCAAACTCCGACTCCTCGTCGACCACCTCTGACTCTCCAAATCCGACCACCTCCTCTTCAGGCTCATCGGACTCCGCTTCAATCACCTCAACATCAGATGCATCGGGTATTCCCGTTCGCCATAGGCTGCGCTTGATCCTTCCCCACCCGTTGGCCTGACTGGTCAGGACTCCCGCCACATGACCCATCAGCACAGTCCGGTTTCCCGTCAGCGGCAGCTCCAGCCTCTGACAAAGCTCGTGAAGCTCGTCCCGCTCCATCTCGGCCAGACGTTCTACAGTGAGTCTGCGTGAGTCGAAGTTCAGATGCATCCACAGCCTCTGACGTCTCTCTTTATGAGATCCGGATGACTTTATTCCGAACAGTTTCAGCACACCACCTATCTCCTTGTGTGACATTGATTGGATACCTTCCCAAGACAAATCAGAATCACTGAGGATTTGGTTGCGAATCAGTCTAGCACGCAGTACTTCGACCGATCCACTCTTGCTCAGGCCCGCATCTTCAGCCCTTTCTCGCAACTCGATAAGACGTCCTCTGTACAGGGCGTCTAGTAGCACTCTGTCAATCTCCAAAGCAGCACCCTCTTGACCCCTCAAGCATCCAATGGTCATATCGCTTACGCAGCACCACAGGTGCTGGGAAGGCGGTTTAGGGTGAAATGCCTCTAGCCGCTACTCGACTAGGTCGATGTAGGCGAGAGCATCGACGTCCTTGTAGAAATCCTTCGGAACCTCTCTTGAAGCCTCTCGTAACAACACATCCCAGTCCCGCAACAGCGAAACCGTGGCGTGCTCAAAATTGGCATGCCTGACTATTCGGTCGAGACCCAACGTCTTGCGACCGTTCTTGGAGACAATCTCCAGCCGAATTTCAACATACAAATCGTCACTGAGGACCTCCCCCTCGGTATCGTGACATGACTGCTCGAGAGTGATATCTTTGTGCTCCTCTGCTTGCTTCATCAGAGAGCGGACATGGCGATGCCTCACTAGAATTCCAGTTCGCTCCAGCATCTCCTCGCTCAGTCCCGATATCATCAGATCTTGGACCCGCCACGAAGTATTTCCCTCTGGCTCAGTAATCTGCTCCGAGATACTGATTGGAAATCTCCTTCTGGCCATCAGAATCACCAGATCGGCGTATGGAAGGGGCAGGAAATGGGCACCCCCCCGGTCCTTGGGGTCGGGTAGGAGGGCGTGTCTGCGGCCGCTTATGTCAAGCTCGTCATAGATGGGTCTTGAGGTGATGTAACCGTCGATATCGTCACTCCGTCTCAACTCCTCCATCCATTCTACTAGGGGGATCGGATTACTCGGAGGTTCATCGAGGCCGACTATCGCAGCGAAAGCCATGGGTCCGAGGATTCTGATGCCTCTACGAGCCCGCCGGAGTTGTCTACGAACCATCTTGGAGTCGGACAGTATGATGGCTGACTTCGGTTGGTAGTCGATCTTGTTATCGGAGACAAGGACAAGGTTGGGGCGTCGAGGAGCTCTCGCCCCGACTACCTCGCAACCGGCTGCCAGCATCTCCGCTTGCCTGCCGTGGAGCAGCCTAGCAGGCATTGCCACCATGTCTAACTCGCCGTCCCCGAGCAGTGCCAAACCCTCTGAGAAATCGTTTATTGTTCGGCTGTCTATGGAGATTTCAGGAGCGTCTCCGGAGGCCGAAAGTATCGCTATGTGCTCGGATACAGGGCAGTCTGGTGAATCAATGGTAGCGAGTGTAAGTTCGTCCATCATCGTCCACCTCAGGGGAGGGGGCACGCACCGTACCCGTTCAGTCGGCGCGCACACTTGTTGATAAGGCGACCCCTGCCAAGAAAGGCCGAATCACATGGTCTCGATGACCCCAATCAGCGCAAATCTCGACAGACACAGAGATGTCATCGAGGAAGCGCTCGAGGAATTCGTGCAGCTGCGTATGGCTGGCTCCGAGGCCCCAGCGATGAAACTGGCTAGCGACATCCTGTTAGCAGGAGGTAAGAGGTACCGCCCCATCATCGCCCTCCTTGCCTTCGAGGCTGCCGGTGGCGATGACACATCTAAGGTCCTGAATCTCGCAATGGCTGCGGAGATAATCCACACAGCAACTCTTGTTCACGATGACATCTACGACCAGTCGAAGATCCGCCGCGGCAAGCCGACCCTGCATACTTCCATCGGACTACCTCAAGCCATCATCGCCGGTGACTACCTGTTCGCACTGGGGTTCAGTTTAGGGGGGCTCCACGATGATCGAGTGGTGGAACGAATCGCTGAATCCTGCGGCCGTATCGCCAATGGTGAACTGAAGCAACTCGAGCACGTAGGCAACCTCGCCACCACTCCAGAGGATTACTACGCCATCGTCGATGGCAAGACCGCCTTCCCCTTCGCTTCTGGTTGCTGGGGTGCTGCGATATTGGCAGAAGCTCCCGAGCCAATTGTCTCTGCGTTGGAGGTGTTTGGCATGGAGTTTGGAAGGGCCTTCCAGATGGTTGATGATCTGCTGGATCTGACTGGTGACTCTTCCATGGGCAAACCGAGGGGAACCGACGTCCACGATGGCAAGATGACTCTACCCCTCATCCACGCACTGACCATGCTGCATGGGGCCGAGCGCGAGCAGTTGGCCGACGTGCTTCAGAACTTCAGCGACGAGCGGTGGGAAGAGCTGATTGAGTTGCTTGATGCATCAGAATCCTTGTATTACGTGAAACAACTCATTGAGAATCACATCGAGCGTGCCATGAATGCGCTTGAAACTCTGCCTAGGACCGAAGCGCGCGACATGATGTTCGAGTTAGTCAGAATCTCCGAATCGCGCCGGAACTGAGCCCATGCATCCGCCCCGCACCGACTGGGACGCCATAGTGATAGGAGGAGGTCCGGCGGGCAGCACCGCCGCTCGCTACATCGCCGAAGGTGGGGCCGACGTGCTGGTCATAGATGGTAGGGATTCGATCGGCTCGCCGCTGCAGTGCGGCGAACTGGTCCCCAGCAATGCCGAGATGTGTAGGTTGTGCCCCGACGTTCCCGAGATTGACGACCTTCTGAGGACTCCCGATTCGGCAGTCTCTATGCGTACCAGTGAGATGAGGCTGATCCCACCTTCCGGCAAGCCGTTGTGCTATGATTTCGAGGGTATAGTGCTGGATCGAGTTGCCCACGACGAGGCCTTAGTCAAACTCGCTGAGTCGAAGGGTGCACAGTACTTGGTCGGCAGTAGGGTCGAGAGCGTGGACGGTGAGGCAGTACGTCTCAGAGACGGTTCGGAGTACACCGCTAGGGTAGTTATCGGAGCCGGTGGTCACAACGACCCCTTACGTAAGTCCGAGTGGGAGGTCGAGTCACTCATCATCCCTGTCAAGTTCGTCCTTATGTCCGGAGACTTCGAAGACGCCCTAGAGCTTCACTTCGGCTCGATGGCTCCAGGCGGGTACGCCTGGAAGTTCCCCAAGCGGGGCGGCGCTAACATCGGCCTCGGAATTCAGACGGCCCTAGCCCGGGGGAAGAGTCTGAATGAGTACTCCGAGGAATTCATCTCGAGGTACGATGGAAGGATCGAATTCAGGGGAGCCGGTTCATTACCGATGTCAGGCTCGATTGGCTCCTTCGTCAAGGGCAACCACCTGCTCGTAGGCGATGCAGCTGGCATGGTCCTCCCTTCGAACGGCGCTGGAATAACCATCGCAATGATTGGCGGGCGCATCGCCGGACAGGTCGTTGAAGAGCACCTTCGCGTAGGCACCCCACTCAGTGAGTACGAGGTGAGATGGGATAATCAGATGGGCAAGGTGATGCGCAATTCGAAGCGGGCATTCAGGCTCGGGAGTCTGTTGTTCCGCTCACCTGATTGGTTGCTTAATCTGACCTTCAACAGATTGACTAAACCTCTCATCTGGCGTGCAGTGACCTGCCGTTCTCTACTAGGTTAAGGTGAAGACGCATACCAGATGGTGGCCATACCAGGGAACACCACCTTTGCCCGGACGTTGACGAAGCCAACCTCTTCAAGCATCTTGACGTAATCTCTCGTGGTTCCGAAACTGGCGTATGTCTTCGCCAGCCACCTCCAGGGGTGGTCGCTCCTCCTGAAAATCAGTCTAGCGTATGCTCCGACCCAGATTCTCATCCATAACCATCCAAGGACGCCGTGGAGGCGATTCATCTTGGCGGGGTCCACTATCACTAGGGTACCACCGGGCTTGAGCACTCTCAGCACTCCCGCAAGGCCCGCGCGCTTGTCGTACCAATCTCTGAATGAAAACAGCGAGCAAACCGCGTCAAACGAACCAGCCTCGAAAGGCAACTCCTCTGCCGTCCCCTCTACGAACTCGACCGCCGAGTCTCCTCTAGCAGCTCTCTTCGGACCGACACGGGCCTCGGCAATCCTGAGCATCTCGGGAATTGGGTCGAGACACACTAGATTCCTACCGACGACATCCTCTGCGAAGCTCCCCGGCCCGCATCCGACCTCGAGGATGCGACCATTCCGAGGGAGTCCATCTCTAACCATCCTGCGCCATCTGGAGACCTGTCCCAAGGTGGCGAATCTGTTGATTCTGTCATACGCCGGAATACTTTCCTCAAGATTGCGCTGGAGTTCATTCCACTCCTCAGCACCAATCTTCTCGGTATCCACGTCTTGCCCTCCAGCCTCCTGTATTTGGTTGAATCCCGCAGATATGTTCCAGTAAGACGAAGGAATGAGAAGGTCAAGGTGATATACTGTTCGACATTCACGCATGTCACCGAAGGTGACACTATGGGACGAGCAGAAGTACTCCGCACCATCAAAGACTCAGAGAGCGAAGCGGAGAGGATCCGCATCGATGCCGCAGCCAAGGCGAGCGAGACCATCTCAAACGCTCGCGTCTCGGCATCGGAAACATTGAGCACAGGACGGCAGAGTGCCGACGACGAGGCCGCTTCGATAACCAGTGAATCTCGCGCTTCTTCCGCGAAGGAGGCGACTAAAGTTTCCGCAGAGGGAGATTCCAAGTTAGAGAAGGTCGCAGTCAACGGCAAGAAGAACCGCAAGTCGGCTGCCGAAGTAGTGCTCTCTGCCTTCCGCAAAGCCTGAGGCAACTGATACGAGGTGCAATATGAGTCAGTTCACCACCGAGGAGATGTCCCGGCTGGTCGCTGCTGGCACCCGAGACCAACTCAAGACAGCGATAGACGTAGTCGCAGGCCTGTCTATGGTGCACATCAACGATTACAGCAGCACAGAAGAAGGGCTGTCCATGGGCTCTCCGACAGATGAGTCCGAGAGTATCAGTAGACGACTCACCAAGATGCGAGGAGCGGCTTCAAATTTGCAGGCTGCAGATCAGAGGGAGCTGCTGTCAGCACCAGAGGTCCGTAGGACGCTGTCGGGGCCCATTGACGAAATCGTCGACTCAGCATTGGAGCGTTTCGAGGAATTAGACACGCTTCGAAACGAATCCTCTCAGATCGATGAGGAGTTGGAAGTGCTACAGATGCTAACACCTCTCAGCCTCGAACTTGATTTAATGGGGGGCTATCAGAACGTGACATCATTCATCGGCACCGTCTCTTCATTGACCAAGGCCAGACCCGCTCTGGCTGGCCTAGGGGACTCTGCTATCCACATGAGCAGTGAAGTGGGAAAGTCGTCAGTCGTAGCAGTGTTCTGCCGCAACACGGATGCCCCTTCAGTGCATGAGATGCTATCCAACGAGGATTTCCAAGCTATATCTATCCCTGATTCCGAGGGTCTGCCTTCGGATAGGATTCTACAGTTACAGCAGAGGAAGGCCGAGATTAACGAAATGACAGAGGAATTGGAGTCGAAAATCTCTGATTGGTCCGAGTCAAACGGTGGCATGCTGTTTGGTGGCATGGAACTTCTTGAGAGGGATTTAGAGCTCGCCACTGCTCCCGTCAGGGTTGCTGTGAGCGATCACGCCTTTGTCCTAGATGGATGGGTCAACTCCGAGACATCGCCCGAGGTCGAGGCCGCATTGTCCAGCATCTGCACCCATGTCAGCATCGAGAAGTTCACCCCGCCTGCACACAGTAGTCACCTCCATCACGACGAGGACGTGTCCGAACTCCCTCCCATCGCATTTTCTCCTAGGAACTACAGCAAACCGTTTGAGATGCTGACCGATGTGATGGGTCGTCCGGCCTACGGTAGAATCGACCCCACCTTCTTCATGTTCCTGACCTATCCATTGTTCTTCGGACTGATACTCGGTGACATGGCCTATGGCCTAGCGGTGATGGGCATGGCTTGGTTCATCTGGCGACGTTTCCCAATCAATCCAATGATGAAGAATGTTGGAGGATTTCTGTTCACCATAGGATTGTCTACAGTAATCTTTGGTTACATATACGGCGAATTCGCCGGCTTCGAATTCCTGCCCCACGGTCACTGCGACATCGAGGGAGTAATCGGAGTCGCACAGTGCGATGCAGCACATGGGCACTACGGCTGGGATAGTGCACACGCGCCTTGGTGGGTAGCATGGATGACAAATCTGTACCCGAATGGTGGCGAATTCTATGCGGTCTGGGAAGGGCCACTAAACCTCATCCTCGCTTACCCCTTCCACCGAGTCTCATCCAACCTCGAGAACCTCATACTCATCACCATCTACATGGGCGTCATCCATGTTTTCCTAGGACTCGTTCTAGGCTTCCGTGACATCTACAAGGCCCACGGATTCGTCGATGCACTGTTCGAGAAGGGCTCGTGGATGACTGTCTTGATTGGCGGCTTCATTTTCGCATATGCATTCCTAGTGGATTCAGCATCTGACTTCCTGATGCCTGGAGCAGCTATCACGGGAGTCGGCGTAGTGATGGTCATGGTACTGCTCGCGCACTATGAAAAGATGGGCGTAATAGGAATTCCACTTGGGGTCTTAGAGTCGTTAGGAATGCTGCCAAAAGTAGTCTCCTACGTCAGGTTGTTCGCAGTCGGAGTAGTTGGCGTGAAGATTGCCGCCACCGGAAATGAGATGATTTACGAGGGAATGGCTCACACTCTGTCAGACTTAGGTCATGCTTCGACTATTGACATCATGTTATTGCCGGTAATGTTTGTTGGCTGGCTACTTGTACAACTCTTCGCCCTAGTGCTGGGCGTATTCAGTCCAAATATCCACACAGTGCGTTTGCACTTCGTCGAGTGGATGATGCAGTTCTACGAGGGGAGCGGCCTGCCCTTCGAGGCGTTCGGTTTCAAGCCGAACAAGGTAGAGGTCGA
>Ga0206684_1000887_pt1 | contig 11615 bp, 10 predicted proteins | sample M210012015metaG_FD_155467 | JGI IMG/M metagenome (GOLD analysis project Ga0206684, IMG submission 155467) | Ammonia-oxidizing marine archaeal communities from Monterey Bay, California, United States - M2 100m 12015 | ecosystem: Environmental > Aquatic > Marine > Intertidal zone | place: USA...
AGCCCCCACGGCCCGACCAGCAGGGTGATGAACGCCAAGTACGTTCCGGCGAAGTTCCCGGCGATGAGGAAAGCAAGTGCGTTACCACGCGGGTAGTACCGGATCCGGTACAGCGACAGGTCGAGGATTGCGTCGTCCCGCTTCGAGGATCGCACCACCACCCCCACCATGGTCACCGGCGCAGCCACGAGGGCGACCACCGTCCCCACTCCAGTCCAGCCCCACGACTCGGCCTGCACGATCCCGGTGGCCAACGCGGCCGATCCGACCACCAGAAGTAGGACGCCCCCCAGATCAGGTTTGATCCGGCTCGACTCTGCGGCCGCCGGTCGATCCACGGGCAAAAACCGGAGTCCGAGAAGCACGGTGACCAGGGCGATTGGCGTGTTGAACCCGAACGTCCATCGCCACCCCACGGCACCGATGACCAGGCCCCCGACCACCGGACCAAGCACGAGGGAGATCCCGCCGAGTCCACCGAAGGCTCCCACCGCGGTACTCCGGCGATCGGCGGGGAAGGCGTTCAGCAGGATGGCCATGGCCGCCGGCCCCTCAAGGGCCAACCCTGCTGCCTGGACCACCCTGGCCGCCACCAGGAATGGAAGCGTGGGCGACACGGCAACCAATACTGATCCCACGGCCAGAAGGGTCACTCCCGACAGGAACATCCGGCGCCGCCCGAACCGGTCCGAGAGCCAGCCGCACGGAATCAGGAGAGCACAGAGGGTGATGGCAAAAGCGTTGAGCACCCACGAGGTGGCCGCCGGACCGGAATCGAAAGTTCGCTCGATCTCGCCAAACGAAACGAAGGTCACCGAGTAGTTCATCGACGCGGCCACCACCGAGCCGGCTAGCAGGGCATACGTCCGCCAGGGCGAGAGGCTGGCTTCGACAGCGCGGGTCTCCAGTCCGCTCTCCGGCCCGCCCCTGGTCATCCCGGCAGTCTCGTCGGTTCCGAGATCTGCGACGACACGGGTTGACAAGACATTCAGACGAAACCATTGTCGCCTTGTGCCGGCCTCTCGGCAGACCCATTTCCTCCAATCCAGAGACGAGACCATGTCCGACAACTACTCCAAGGTGCTGCTCGAAGAATCCGAGATGCCGACACAGTGGTACAACGTCATTCCGGACCTACCGACGCCGCCACCTCCGCCGCTACACCCCGGCACCCTCGAGCCGATTGGCCCCGATGATCTGGCACCGCTCTTCCCGATGGCCCTCATCATGCAGGAGGTTTCCACGGACTCGTACATCGACATTCCCGGCGAGGTACTTGACGTCTACCGACTCTGGCGTCCGAGTCCACTCCTGCGGGCTCGCCGCCTCGAGAAGGCCCTGGACACACCGGCAAAGATCTTCCTCAAGTACGAAGGCGTCAGCCCCGCTGGCTCCCACAAGCCCAACACCGCTGTCCCCCAGGCGTTCTACAACGCCCAGGAAGGCGTAAAGCGACTGACGACCGAGACTGGAGCGGGCCAGTGGGGCTCCGCTCTCGCCTTCGCTACGGCCCAGTTCGGGCTGGACTGTGAAGTCTGGCAAGTTCGGGCGTCCTACGACCAGAAGCCGTATCGCAAGACGATGATGGAACTGTGGGGCGCGACACTCCACGCCAGTCCTTCGAACCTGACCGAGGCAGGTCGCGCCATTTTGGCAACCGACCCCGACAGTCCGGGGAGCCTCGGTATCGCCATTTCCGAAGCCGTCGAGCAGGCAGCACAGAGCGAGGAGACCCGTTACGCCCTTGGGAGCGTCCTCAACCACGTGCTGCTCCACCAGACCATTATTGGAGAAGAGGCGCTTCTCCAGTTGGCCAAGGTCGGCGAGACTCCCGATCTCCTGGTCGGGTGTACCGGCGGTGGCTCCAATTTCGGCGGCCTCTCATTTCCGTTCCTCCGCGAGAAGCTCGCGGGCCGAATGGACCCAGTGATCCGATGCGTGGAGCCGGCAGCATGCCCGTCTCTCAGCCGCGGCGAGTACCGGTATGACTTCGGTGATACCGGCCAGCTGACCCCACTGGTCAAGATGCACACGCTCGGCCACACGTTCATCCCGGACCCGATCCACGCGGGAGGGCTCCGCTACCACGGCATGGCGCCTCTGGTGTCCCACATCTACAACCTCGGCCTCGTCGAGGCGGAAGCAATCCACCAGACAGAGTGCTTCGCAGCAGCGCTGCAGTTCGCCCGGAGCGAGGGCATCGTTCCTGCGCCCGAGCCCACCCATGCCATTGCCGCCGCCATCCGAGAAGCTCTTCGCTGCAAGGAAACCGGCGAAGAGAAGGTCATTCTCACCGCCCTGTGTGGGCACGGCCATATGGACATGGCCGCGTACGAGAAGTACCTCGCTGGCGAACTCGTCGACTACGAGTTTCCGGAGGCAGCCATTGCCGAGGCAATGGCAAACGTCCCCGTCATCAACTGACCCTCACCGGGCGCGATCCTCGACGGGTCAGTCGTCGGAAGCATCCAACCGGTCGACTTCGGCCCCGATCGACGTCGAGTCACCGTGCCCGGTGTGGACGGCGGTCACCCGGTCCAGCACAAACAACCTCGAGCGGATGCTCTCAATGAGGACGCCCAGATCCGAAAACGACCGGCCGGTGGCCCCTGGGCCACCGTTGAAGAGCGTGTCCCCCGAGAACACCACGCCGAGGGTGGGCACGTGGATGCAGCAACCGCCGGGCGAGTGACCGGGCGTGTGCAGGATCGTCAACTCGTGGCCGGCCACTCCGATGGTCAGGCCGTCCCGCAACGGGTCGTCGATGCGTCGATCGGGGTGGACGACGTCCCACAGCATTCCGTCGTCGGGGTGCAGCCAGATCGGGGCATCGGTCGCTTCGGCCAACTCCACGGCCGCGTTGATGTGGTCATTGTGGCCATGGGTGCACAGCACGCCCCGGACCCGCCGACCTCCGACCGCCTCGGCGATGGGTCGATAGTCGTGGGCGGCATCGACCACCACCACCTCATGGTCGTCACCGATCAGCCAGATGTTGTTGTCGACCTCGAAGTCCTCGCCGTCCAGCGAGAAGATTCCGCTCGTCACCACGTGATCGATATGCAGGCCCATCGTCGGCTCAGAGCACCACGACCGAGCGCAGTACCTCGCCACGTTCCATCTTGTGGAAGGCCTCCTCGACCTCGTCCAGGGCGATCGTCTCGGACACGAACCGGTCCAGGTCGAGTCGCCCCTGCAGGTAGAGGTCGATGAGCATCGGGAAGTCCCGGCTGGGCAGGCAGTCGCCGTACCACGAGGACTTCAGCGTCCCGCCTCGACCGAAGACCTCGATCATCTGTAACTCCAGGGTTGCTTCCGGATTGGGCACCCCGACGAGGACCACCGTGCCGGCCAGATCCCGGGCGTTGAACGCCTGCTGGTAGGTGACCGGGAGGCCGACCGCATCGATCGCCACGTCAACGCCGTTGCCGCCGGTGACGGCACGGATGGCCTCCACCGGATCCTCGTTGGAAGAGTTGACCGTGTGGGTGGCCCCGAACTCCCTCGCCATCTCGAGCTTCCGGTCGTCGAGGTCGACGGCCACGATGGTGTGTGCACCGGCCAGTCGGGCCCCGGCGATCGCCGCGTCGCCGACGCCGCCGCAGCCGAAGACGGCGACCGAATCGCCCCGACCCACGTCGCCGGTATTCATGGCAGCTCCAAGGCCCGCCATGACCCCGCAGCCAATCAGTCCCGCCACCTCGGCGGGAGCCGCCGAATCGACCTTGGTGGCCTGACCAGCAGCGACAAGTGTTTTCTCAGCGAACGCCCCGATGCCCAGGGCCGGCGAGAGTTCCTGGCCGTCCAACGTCATCTTCTGCGAGGCGTTGTGGGTGGCGAAGCAGTACCAGGGGCGCCCCCGGCGACAGGATCGACACTGACCGCAGACGGCCCGCCAGTTCAGAACCACGAAGTCGCCAACGGCCACCTCGGTCACGTCGGGGCCGACCTCCTCGACGATGCCCGCCGCCTCGTGGCCGAGTAGGAACGGGAACTCGTCGTTAATGGCACCCTCCCGGTAATGGAGATCGGTGTGGCAAACCCCACAGGCCTTCACGGCCACGAGGACTTCGCCGGGCCCCGGATCGGGCACCTCGATGGTCTCGATGGTGACCGGCTGTCCCTTGGCTCGGGCCACCACGGCCCTGACGCTGTGCGGCATCGAATGCTCCCTGCGATCGGTATGACGCCCATCGGACGTCAAGGTCTGGACGACCGCAGGACAGTAACAGGGCGGGCCGATTCACCCCCCGTGCCCCAGCGGTCAGCGCTTCTGGTGGCGGTCGGCCAACAGCGCCATGGCTCCGGTGAAGCCCGCCAGAACCAGAAGGAACACCACGGCACTGACTGCTATCGCGCCGGTCGCCGCAGCGATCAGCAGGCTCAGGGCAGCAATGAGGGGAAGCCACGGAGGGCGGTTCATCACAACATGTTGGCAGACCATCCGGAGGTTCGACCGAACCTAGGATCGACATCGGGGACGGATCAGTATCGGCGAGCGAGTCGGAGGGAATGCCATGAAGGTGGCCATCACGGGAGCGACGGGTCTGGTCGGTTCGCACTGCACGGCCGCGGCATTGGCCGCCGGGCATGACGTCCGGATGGTCGTCCGCAATCCCGACAAGGCCCGGTCGGCACTTGCCATTCAGGGTCTGGCCCACGATGTGGCCGAGGTCTTCGAGGCCGACCTGACCGACCACGATCGTCTACGCGCCTCCCTGGTTGACGTTGACGGTCTGATTCACGCTGGAGCGGTGTTCAGCCTCGACCCCCGTCAGGCCTGCGTCATGCGGGCGGTCAACCCCGCCTCGACAGCCGCCATCCTCGACGAGGCTGTCGCCCGGGGCCTCCAACGGATCGTTCACGTCTCGTCCATGGGCGTCTATGCCGCGTCCCTGATCGACATCAACCCCGACAGCCCGGTAGGGCCCGAGTCCGGCGCCTACACCGCCTCCAAGATCGCCGCCGACGCCGTGGCCGTGGCCCATCAGGACGCCGGCCACCCAGTGGTCGTCGTCTGCCCGGGCGGCATCCTCGGACCGCTGGATCCCAGCCCGGAGCTGAGCGACTCAATGGCCACCATGCGCGACTGGATTCGGATGCGGACCACGGCGATTCCCCGGACCATCCGCTTCGGTTTCGTCGACGTCCGTGACGTGGCAGCGGTCTGTGTCGGTTCACTCACCGGTGGCGAGGCACCTGCTCGCCACTTGCTGGCCGGACACATCAACGCCATGGTCGACATGTTGGGCATGGCCGCCGAACTCACGGGACGGAAGGTCCGGGTCATGGGCAGCCCCTTATGGACCATCACTCTGGGCGGAATCGTCTGTGATCTGGTCAGTCGAACTACCGGCAATCAGATGCCCCTGACCGGCGAAACGGCTCGGATCACGGTAGGCAACGCCAGGGCCGGCGGCCTTCAGAACGTGGACCAGACCAGTGCGACCGAAGCCTTCGGTTTCCCCGCCCGGACGATCACCGAGACGCTGACCGACACCATCCGCTGGATGTCTACCGCCGGCCACCTGACGCCCGACCAGGCCGGCGATCTGGCTAGCTAAACAGTTGGTTGACTGGTTGGCCCACGAACTACCCGATCAGAATCCAGCGACCCGGGCCGTCAACGCTCTCGTCATGGTTCACGACATGACCACCCATCGGCGGGTACCTGGAGATCCACCAGGTATCGGGTGACCGGTTCGGTCAGACACCACGAGTTCGCCAGGTAGGCGCCATGTCCCTCGGCATTCGACGAGATCACCACGGCGTCGCCTAGAGCAGCGACCAGCGCACCCGCCCATATTGGCGGAGTCGCCGGATCCCCTTCGAGGTAAACCACCAACGCTGGCACCACGAGGTCTGCAGGCCCCACGTAGAGCGGATCCACTGCCGCCGGCAACGGGTGACACCCGGTCGAACCGGCGAACGCCGGACCGAAGTGGGTCAACGAGTCGGCAATCGCCACCGAGGCGCCGAAGATCTCGCTGGGCGGAGGCCGTTCGGGGTCGTCCGCACAGTCCACCAGAAACATCGCGTCCATCGAACCGTCGTACGAGCCATCGTCCCGGCGCCCCAGGAGCATGTCGCCCAGATCCTGAAGGATCACGGCTGAACCGGACACCACGACCTCGGCTAGGCCCTCTCTTAGTATCGGCCAGGTCTCGGGCGAATACAGTGCGGCGGCCACTCCCAGGTAGAACTCGCCATGGGTGACCTGTCGATCCCCCGCCGGAACCGGAGACGCCGTCACTGCGGCCACCGCGTCGGCGAACGCCTGCTCAGCGCCCCCCACGACTCCCAGTGGGCAATCCGGCTCAGCGTCGCACGCCGCGGCAAAGGCCGACCAGGAAGCCTCGAACCCGTCGGCCTGGATTCGGCTGGGACGACTCACCCGTTCAGCCGGATCCACCGGCCCATCCAGAACCATGGCCCGGACCCGGTCTCCGAACAGGGCGGCGTACACGGCACCCAGACGGGTCCCATAGGAATATCCCAGGTACGAGATCTGTTCCTCACCCATGGCCCGGCGTAGCACGTCGATGTCTCGGGCCACGGCATTGGTCCCTACATGATGGGCCAGGTCTCCGCTGCGTTCTAGGCAGTCAGCGACCAGATCCTCGGCATCGGCCACTACCTCCTGAAGGCCAGTTTCGGGTCCCAGCACCATGATTTCGTCGTCGAAGTCGTCGACGCACGAGACGGTCGTGCTGGCCCCCGATCCCCGAGGATCGAATCCCACCAGGTCGAAACGTCCCAGAAAATCCGGATCGGCCATCGCTGGACCCATCCACTTAAGCATCTCGATACCCGACCCACCCGGACCGCCGGGATTCATCACCAGCACCCCGATCCGAGGCTCGGCGACGGCCCGCATCAGGGCCACGGCCACCTCAATGACCGGTCCTCCCGGAACCGCGTGATCCATCGGAACGATGAGAGTGGCGCATTCGGTGTCTCCACACGCCTCCCAGATCAGCGGCTCGGGGTCAAATCCATTGACCCCCGACTCGGCCGTTTCGCCGCAGGCTGTAGCCGTAGCCATCAGGACCATGAAGACCACGACTGATCCGAGCGGTACCGAACGAATCATCGGGTCGGATCCCCTGCGTAATCGGGAACCCGTCCGGCTCCGGTCACGCCGGCCAGGCCTCCCGGAGGCGTCGCCACGACTCGCCCAGCGCCTCGGGCAGTACCCGGACGTTGGCCACCGTGGTGGTGAAGTTGGTGTCGCCCGACCAGCGGGGCACCACGTGAACGTGCAGGTGTCCCGGGATCCCGGCACCAGCCGCCCGGCCGAGGTTCACGCCCACGTTGACCCCACCGGGCTCCAGGGCCGAGTTCACGGCCGCCACCGCATCCCGGACCGTCGCCCACAGTTCGGCGTGCTCGTCGTCGGTCAGTTCGGCCAACTCGCCCACGGCCCGCCGGGGCAGCACCATCAGGTGTCCGCTGGTGTACGGATAGGCGTTCATCACCGCGAAGCACGTCGGCCCCCGTTGCAGCACCAGCGTCTCGTCGTCGGGATGGCCACCATCAGCCAGCACCTCGAACAGTGTGCGGCCCTCCCCGTCATCAAAGGGCGCGTCGGACTCCTCGTTCAGTCCCGACACATAGGCGTGTCGCCAGCCGGCCCACAGGCGATCCAGACCGGTCAGGACGTGGTCTCCCCCGCTGGTCCCGAAGCCACCAGCGCACCGGACTCCACTGCATCGGCCAGCCGAACCAGGAAAACGTCCAGCGAAAGGTCGCGCTCGGGAGCAGCAGCCCCCCGGGCGTTGTCGCCCACCGTGCCGTGGGCCGCGTCGTCGTCACCCACCACGAGCACGTGGGGGATCTTCCCGACCTTGCCGGCCCGTACTCGCTTGCCCAGCGGCTCATCCGCCGGGTCCACGGTGGCCCGTCGTCCAGCAGCCACCAGACGGTCGCGTACCGACTCGGCGTAGGCCTGATGCTCATCGGCCACCGGCAGCACCCGCACCTGCTCGGGAGCCAGCCACAGCGGGAACGCTCCCGCGTAGTGCTCCAGCAGTACGCCGAAGAACCGTTCGATCGACCCCATCAACGCACGGTGGATCATCACCGGACGGTGCCGACCACCATCGTCGCCCACGTATTCCAGGTCGAAACGTTCCGGGAGGTTGAAGTCCAGCTGGATGGTCGATAGTTGCCAGGGTCGCCCAATGGCGTCGGTGACGTCCACGTCGATCTTCGGCCCGTAGAACGCACCGCCACCCTCTTCGACCACGTAGTCGAGGCCTGCCGACTCCAACGCCTGTCGGAGCCCGTCGGTGGCCATATCCCACAGGGCGTCGTCACCCACCGACTTCTCATCGGGGCGGGTCGACAACTTGGCCTGGAAGTCCTCGAAGCCGAAGGCCCGCAGCACACTCAGGGTGAACTCCAACAGCGAGGCCAGCTCGTCGGGAATCTGGTCGGGCGTGCAGAAGATGTGGCTGTCGTCCTGGGTGAATCCGCGGCTCCGGAGCAGACCGTGGATGGCCCCCGAGAGTTCGTAGCGGTACACGGCCCCCAACTCGAAAAAACGGCGGGGAAGGTCCCGGTAGCTGCGTTGGGAACTCTGGTAGACGGCCACGTGGAACGGACAGTTCATGGGCTTCGGGTAGTAGCTCGCACCATCCAGTTCCATGGGCGGGTACATGCCGTCGGCGTAGAAGTCGAGGTGCCCACTGGTCTCCCACAGCACTGACTTGGCGATGTGGGGACTGAAGACGAAGTCGTAGCCGCCCGTCTCGTGACGGGCCCGGCTGTAATCCTCGATGATCTTTCGCACCAGAGCGCCTTTGGGGTGCCACACAGCCAGTCCGGGTCCGAGCGAGTCCGGCCATGACACCAGGTCCAGCTCGGCAGCCAGCCGGCGGTGATCGCGCTTTTCCGCCTCGGCGAGACGGTGCAGGTACCCCTTGAGTGCCTTCTTGTCAGCCCAAGCAGTGCCGTAGATCCGCTGCAACATGGGCTGCTTCTCGTCACCCCGCCAGTAGGCGCCGGCCACCTTCTGCAAAGCGAAGTGGCCCAGTCGTCCGGTGGACGCCACGTGGGGCCCGGTGCAGAGGTCAACGAAACCCTCTCCGTTGCGATACCAGGTGACCGATCCGTCGGTCGAGGCCTCGCCGGCCATCTCTGGGTCCGCCCCACCGGTCGTAACCTTCTCGATGATCTCCCTCTTGTAGCGGTGATCGGCAAAGAGTTCGAGAGCCTCGGTGGCTCCCGCCTCGAATCGCTCGAAGGGTTGGTCGGCGTCGATGATCTCCCGCATCCGGGTGTCGATTGCCCCCAGGTCATCAGCGGTGAAGGAAGCACCGTCCGGAAGTTCGAAGTCGTAGTAGAAGCCATCCTCGATGGGCGGGCCGATGGCGTGGGTAGCGCCCGGCCAGAGATCCAGGACGGCCTGGGCCAGCACGTGGGCGGTGGAATGACGGAGCGTGTGGAGGCCCTCATCACTGTCGGCGGTCACCACCGAGACGGCGTCACCATCAGCCAACGGTCGACCCAGGTCGCGGCCCTCGCCGTCGACGCTGACGATGACCGCCGCTTTGGCTAGGCCGGGGCCGATGTCTGCCGCCAGATCGGCACCCGTGGCGCCTTCGGGCAGAGTTCGCGGCGAACCGTCGGGAAGGGTGATGGTGAGATCGGGCACGAAAAGGTCTCAGTCGTCGATGCCGGTCAGCCGAAGGGCCACCCGGGTGCGGTACCGGCTGTTGAGTTGCAACAGCACGGCGGTGAAGGCCTCGATGGCCATGGCGTTGGATAGGCCGCCGGCGTCCAACGGTCGGGCTCCCGGGATCTCGGCGATGATCTCTGAGACCGTTTCGGTGGCCCGCTGGTGGTCGGAACAGACCAGTACGTCGCTGGCCAGCTCGGTGTCCAGGTTGCCCAGCTCGGTCGCCGCCACATGGTGCAGGGCAGCCGCCACGTAGGCATCGGGCACCTCGGCCTGGACGCTGGCCGACACCGACCCGCGCGGCGGCACTAACGGCTGAAACTCTCCAGCCACCTGGGCAATGGCGTTGGACATGCAGATCACCACCTTGCGGTGCAGGTGATCGGCCACCGATCGGGCGGTGGCAGCAGCGGCGTCCCATGGGGTGGCGATCACCACGACCCCGGCGTCCGCGGCGCCTGCGTTGTCGGCCGATCGGATCGAGAGCGACCGGTCGGGCCACTTGTCGAGGATGGTGTCCCGTACCTCCATGGCCCGGTACTTCGAGCGTGACCCGATCACCACGTCGTGTCCTACTCCGGCGAGCCGTGTAGCGAGGGCATGTCCGGCGGGGCCTGTTGCCCCGAGCAGTCCGATCTCCATCCGGCGAGGCTACCGGGGCCGTCCGGTAGCCTCCGAATCGGTTCCCCGACGAGTGCATCGGTTCCCCAACAGAGAAGGACGGATTCCCCGTGGGCATCCTGGATGACAAGAAGTTGCTGATCACCGGCGTGCTCACCGACGCCTCGCTGGCCTTCTCCGTGGCCCGCCTGGCCCAGGAGCAGGGCGCCGAGGTGATCCTGACCGGCGCCGGACGGGGCCTTCGCCTGACTGAACGCACGGCACGCAAGTTGCCCTTAGAGGCCGAGGTCCTGGAGTTCGACGTGACATCAGCCGAACAGGCCGAGTCCCTCCGGCGGCATCTGGCTGATCGGTGGGGCCGGGTGGACGGCGCCCTGCACGCCATCGGATTCGCCCCCGAGGTGTGCCTTGGGGAGGACTTCATGGCCGCCCAGTGGTCGGACGTGGCGGTCGCCATGGAGATCTCTGCGTACTCGCTCAAGACGGTGGCTGAGGTGGTCGCACCGCTCATGACCAACGGGGGCTCCATCGTCGGGCTGGACTTCGATGCCCGGTTTGCGTGGCCTGCCTACAACTGGATGGGCGTGGCTAAGGCGGCGCTCGAGTCGGCGTCGCGCTACCTGGCGCGGAGTCTCGGGCCCGATGGTGTCCGGGTGAACATGGTGGCCGCCGGCCCCATCCGCACCATCGCCGCCAAGAGCATTCCGGGTTTCTCCGAGTTCGAGGAGGCCTGGAAGAAGCGGGCGCCGCTGGGTTGGGACGTGAACGACACCGAACCCGTCGCCCGGGCGTGCGTGGCGCTCCTGTCGGACTGGTTCCCGGCGACTACCGGGTCGATGGTCCACGTGGATGGCGGCTACCACGCCATCGGCGCCTGAGGTCGTAGGGCCTCAGTCGTAGAGAGACGTGCCCATGGGCGTCCGATCGCTACAGCGGGAATCCACAATCGGGTAGGCATTCACGGCGTTTTCACGGCCACCCGGGTGGTACTCAAGATGCAGGTGCACGCCCTGGGCGTTGCCGGTGTCTCCCATCGATCCGATCACGTCGCCGGCCCGGACCTCTCCGGCTTTTCCAAATCCCGACATGTGAGTTCCGAAGTAGTAGTCGCCATCCTCGGCCACCAGGTCAAAGGACCAGCCGCCGATGGTGTCCCAACGGTGGGTGACCACGCCGTCCACCGGTGCAAGGATCGGGGCGTTCCTGAAGCTCACCAGGTCAACGCCCTCATGACGACGGTTTCCCGACCTTCGCTCGCCCCAAGAATCATAGAACTTGACACGACCGTCGACCGGGCAGATCCAGTCCGACG
>Ga0206684_1000890_pt1 | contig 11581 bp, 9 predicted proteins | sample M210012015metaG_FD_155467 | JGI IMG/M metagenome (GOLD analysis project Ga0206684, IMG submission 155467) | Ammonia-oxidizing marine archaeal communities from Monterey Bay, California, United States - M2 100m 12015 | ecosystem: Environmental > Aquatic > Marine > Intertidal zone | place: USA...
CTTGGTTTGGTTTTGGGGTAAATGTAAAAGAATAAATTTTTTGATCTAAATATGGGCTCCCAATGACTTGGAATTGATTTGTCGTGCCACGTCCCACACTTACATTGGTTCCCTCAAATAAGCAAAGAGATGGATAAAGAGATATTGATCTGTCATTAGGTAAATTTGGGGAAGGTTTTATCAATAAGCTATAATTATAGTCATGTTTATAATTTAAGATTTTTATAACTTTTAGATTGCATTTTACCTTGGTATTTAACCAACTTTCTCCATTTATCATTTGAGCATATTCTCCAATGGTCATTCCATATACTATAGGAACAGGATGCATTCCAACAAAACTTTTATTTTCATTTTCAAGTACCGGCCCGTCAATATAATTTCCGTTTGGATTTGGCCTGTCAAAAACCAGTAATGGAATATTATTTCGTGCACAGGCCTCCATTACATAATGTAAAGTAGATATATGTGTATAGAAACGCGTACCAACATCTTGGATATCAAATATCATCAAATCAATATCAATTAAATCATTATCTGATATTTTCCCATATTCTCTATCCTTTCCGTGAAGTGAAATGATTTCTAGACCTGTATTTTGATCCACTTTATTTGTGACGTTTTCACCATTATAATTTTCACCTTTATATCCATGTTCTGGTGTAAATATTTTTGAAATATTGATATTTAATGAAAGAAGTGAATCAACTAGATGGGTATAGCTATTATCCTTTTTAAAAATGACACTTGTATGATTGGCTACAATGCCAATATTTTTTTTATTTATATAATCTATATATCTGGATATTTGATTGGCTCCAACAATAATATCCCCAGTAGTAATTTCACTTTTTTTATTCTTGTTCTCTATGTTAATCGAATGAATATTGCATATATTTGATTGAAATATTGTTACTATTAATAAGTATCTTATAAAGTAAATTAATTGCATATTTAAATTTTGAATTTCGAATATTTTTTAGCGAAAAGAATCATAACTACAAAGCCCTATAAAAGTAGTATTTCAGGCCCAATAATAAAAATCGGAATTATTGCCATTGCTTTAGGAGTTATAGTTATGTTAATTTCTATTGCAACAGGTTTGGGCATGCAATATGAAATTAAGAATAAAATATCAGCATTTAATGGAGATATTTCAATTTATAATTTTCAAACTACAAATTATGAAGATTCATCTATTCTATTAGATTTTGACGAAGATCTCTATACGAATCTTAGTAATACTAACGGGGTAGTTAGTGTTCAGAAAATTGCTACTAAGTTTGGACTAGTTCGAACAAAAAAAGATTTTGATGGTGTGTTTTTTAAAGGAGTTGATCAAGATTATAATTGGGAAAGAATTCAAAAGTTTTTAATCGAAGGCAATTTTCCAAATATTTCAAATTTAATTTCTAATCAAATACTAATATCAAAATTATTGGCAAATAGATTAAACTTGGAGGTCGGGGATAGCTTTCAAATGTTGTTTTCTAGAAACTCCGAATCTTCAGCTATTAGAAAATTTGAAATTACTGGTATTTTCTCATCTGGATTTAATGAATTGGACAGTAAATATATTATTGGTGATATTTCACATGTACAAAAAATCAATAAATGGAATGATAATCAAATAGGAAACTTGGAAGTTTTCATTGATAATTATGAAAATCTTGATTCTTTAACTCAAACAATTTATTCTAGTACACCTTCAACTATTAATGCTCAAAGTGTAAGAGATAAATATTACTCAATTTTTGATTGGATAAAGCTTTTTGATAAAAATATGATTGCAATTATAGTTATAATGATTATAGTAGCTTCAATAAATATAATTACAGTTTTAATTGTACTAATACTTGAGAGAACAAATATGATAGGAATATTAAAGAGCCTAGGAAGTACAAATTATAGTTTAAGAAAATTTTTTATATATAATTCTTTATACATAGTTGGTGTAGGCTTATTGATTGGCAATTCAATAGGATTGATTTTAATTTATCTTCAAAAAAAATATGAACTTATTTCTCTCGATTCTGAAATTTACTACGTTTCAAGTGTACCGGTATATGTTGATTTCTATTATATTATATTGCTGAATATTATAACATTTATAATCTGCTTTTTGGTTATAATATTGCCTTCTTCATTAATTTCAAATATTTCACCAACAAAAGCTGTTAAATACCAATAATAATCAAATGCATGATATATCTTTGAACAAAATAAATTTCAATGCAATTTTTTGAGAATATTTTACAAACTATTGGGAACACTCCTCTTATCAAATTAAATGATATTGTAAAAGATCTTCCATGTACAGTACTTGCCAAATATGAGACTTTTAATCCGGGGAATTCTGTTAAAGATAGGATAGCTCTTACAATGATTGATGATGCTGAAAAAAAAGGATTATTAAAACCTGGAGGAACTATAATTGAAGGAACTTCAGGAAATACGGGAATGGGATTAGCCATTGTAGCTATTAATAAAGGATATAAGTGCATATTTGTAGCATCAGACAAACAGTCCAAAGGAAAACTTAATGCATTAAGAGTTTTTGGAGCAAAAGTAATTGTTTGCCCTACAGATGTAGATGCTGAAGATGAAAGGTCATATTACTCTGTCTCTAAAAAATTGTCAGAAGAAATTCCCAATTCATGGTATGTAAATCAATATGATAATCCAAGCAATACTAAAGCACATTATGAGTCTACAGGACCAGAAATATGGAAACAAACAGAAGGTAAGATCACTCATTTTGTAGTGGGTGTTGGTACTGGAGGTTCAATCTCTGGAATTGGTAAATATTTAAAAGAGATGAACCCTAATATAAAGGTTTGGGGTGTTGATGCATATGGGTCTGTTCTTAAGAAATTCCATGAAACAGGTATTTTTGATAAGGATGAAATTTATCCTTATAAAACGGAAGGTATAGGTGAGGATATGATCCCTGAAAATATAGATTTTGATATAATTGATGGGTTTACTAAGGTTACGGACAAGGATGCCGCTTTATATTGCAGAGAACTTGTTAGTAAAGAAGCAATGTTTCTTGGAAATTCTGCCGGTTCTGCTGTTAAGGGAGTATTACAACTAGCAGAACATTTTACTAAGGATGATATTGTAGTTGTCCTTTTTCATGATCATGGAAGTAGATATATTGATAAGATTTATAATGATGAGTGGATGAAAGAAATGGGATATTTAAAATAAAATTTTTAATAATCTTTTTTTTTCCTCATATTGCAGCTTCCCATATTAACCAAAATAATTATGAAAAAAATTCAACTACTATTTTTGATGTTTTTAATACCGATTGTATCATTTGCACAAGAAAAAGGTTTAGATCAACGAATTGATGAAGCATTTGCGCCAATTTCAAACTTTTTTAGTAAAACGGTATTTTTTGAAATAGCCGGTTATCCTTTTGTTATACTTCTATTAATTGGAAGTGCTGTTTTTTTTACAGTATATTTTGGTTTTCCAAATATCAGGTATTTTTGGACTTCAATTAATGTAGTAAGAGGAAAATATGATGATGTTGAAAAAAGTGATTCAGACTCCAGTGATGGCGAGGTTTCACACTTCCAAGCATTAGCTACAGCAGTGTCAGGTACTGTTGGAAATGGAAATATAGCAGGTGTTGCGCTTGCAATTGCTCTAGGAGGTCCAGGAGCCACATTTTGGATGATTATTTGCGGTCTAATTGGAATGTCATCAAAATTTGTTGAATGTACTTTGGGAGTACAGTATAGGGATGTTGGAGATGATGGAACAATTTATGGAGGACCAATGTATTATCTTACAAAAGGGTTAAAAGAAAAAGGCTTTAAAACCTTAGGGAAAGTAGCTGCTGTATTTTTTGCAATTTTTTGTATTGGAGGATCTTTTGGTGGTGGAAATGCAGCTCAATCAAATCAAGCAACAATTGTATTGAAACAATTATTAGGACTGGAAAGTACAAGTTCTGGAGCAATCATAGGACTTGTCATGGCAATTTTAGTTGGAATAATAATCATTGGTGGAATTAAGAGAATAGCATCTGTTACTGAGAAAATAGTTCCTTTTATGGCACTCCTATATTTAATTGCTTGTTTATATATTTTACTTGTAAATTTCTCATTGGTTGATGATGCTATAGCTTTAATTATTAAAGAAGCATTTAATCCTACAGCTATGGGTGTTGGAGGGTTTATAGGTGTTTTAATGGTAGGTTTTAAAAGAGCTGCTTTTTCTAATGAAGCAGGTGTTGGATCAGCTTCAATAGCTCACTCTGCAGTAAAAACAAAATACTCTGCTTCTGAGGGATTAGTAGCATTGTTGGAACCTTTCATTGATACTGTTGTAATTTGTACAATGACAGCTCTTGTAATAATTATTTTTAATTTTGGTGGAGCATTTGAATATGGTGGTGATGGTATGGGGATAGTTTTAATTGATGGTGTACCTTATGAAGGAGCAGGAATTACTTCTAAAGCATTTGCTGAATACATACCATACTCTGGTGTATTTTTAACTATTGCAGTTGTTCTATTTGCTGTTTCAACTATGATATCTTGGTCTTATTATGGTCTTCAGTCTTGGAAATATTTGTTTGGAAGAGGACGAATAGCAGATCTTACTTACAAGTTAATTTTTTGCATGTTTGTGGTAATAGGTTCTGCGGCTAGTATGAGTTCCATTTGGGATTTTTCTGATGCAATGATTTTTGCAATGGTATTTCCAAATATGATAGGTTTGTTTTTCTTATTCCCAGTTGTTAAGGAACAACTTAATAAATATTTAGAAGCTATAAAGTCTTAAATTTTATTGATATAACTCTTTTATTAGTTTAGAATTAGTTTATATTTGCAACACATTTTAAAGAAAGGGGGTTTGTAATATGCTAATAATTCCAATTAAAGAAGGAGAAAATATTGATAGAGCGCTTAAGCGTTTTAAAAGAAAGTTTGATAAGACTGGAACTAAAAAGTCACTTCAAACTAGAAAGGAATTTACAAAATCATCTGTAAAAAGAAGAGCTGTTATTCAAAAAGCCCAGTATATTCAACGATTAAGAGATCAAGAAGAAATATAATATTATTTCTAATCTTCAAGATTAAACAATAGCTTTTTTAGTAATTTTAGATTTTAGATTCATATGCTATGAGTATAAAGTCTTTTATAGATTATCTGCAATTAGAGAAAAAATATTCTCCTAATACCATAAAAGCATATGAGAATGATATTATGTCATTTTCAGATTATAACAAAAATGAATTTGATCAATCTTCAATAAGCAAAGTTGATTATTCTCAGTTAAGATCATGGATTGTAAAACTGGTTGAATCTAAAATTTCAAATAGATCAATAAACAGAAAGATTTCTTCTTTAAATACTTATTATAAGTTTTTACTAAAGATTGAAAAAATAAAGAAAAACCCTCTTGATAATCATAGAGCATTAAAAACAAAAAAAATTATTCAATTACCATTTTCTGAAAAGGAAGTAATAAGTGCTTTAGATATAAATAATTTTCAAAATTCTTTTGAAGGAAAAAGGGATCGATTAATTATAGAAATGTTGTATTCAACTGGAATAAGAAGAATAGAACTAACTGATCTTAAGATAAAGGATATAGACTTTTCAAGTAAGAGAATAAAAGTTTTAGGAAAAAGAAATAAGGAAAGATTTATACCAATGTTAAAATCTACAATTTCATTAATAAATGAATATATGGATTATAGAAATGAATTAAATAGAATTAAAAGTAAAGACTTCTTATTTTTAACATCTAAGGGTGAAAAAATATATGAAAATTTAGTTTATAGAATTACCAACAAGTATTTTGATTATGTATCTACAAAAGTTAAAAAAAGCCCACACATTTTAAGACATTCATTTGCAACTCATTTATTAAATAATGGGGCAGACTTAAATGCGGTAAAGGATCTGTTAGGTCATTCAAGTTTAGCTGCTACTCAAGTTTATACTAACAGAAGTATTGAAGAAATAAAGAAAGTTTATTCAAACACTCATCCAAGGAATAAATAATATAGATTTCAATCTTATAAATCCTCTAAAATTCTTATTATTTTGTTTTGTTTGAAAAAATAAATATTTACATTTGCTGTCCGCTCTAACGGCGGGCTTTTTTTATAGCATAAGCCGATGTAGCTCAGCTGGCTAGAGCAGCTGATTTGTAATCAGCAGGTCGTGGGTTCGAGTCCCTCCATCGGCTCGGTTCTTTTAAATAGTGATTTTTTTTGGGGAGATACTCAAGCGGCCAACGAGGGCAGACTGTAAATCTGCTGTTTTTAACTTCGCAGGTTCGAATCCTGCTCTCCCCACATTAAAAAGTCAAAATAATAAGCGGGAGTAGCTCAGTTGGTAGAGCATCAGCCTTCCAAGCTGAATGTCGCCGGTTCGAACCCGGTCTCCCGCTCTTTTTTCAATAATTTTTATGTATTTAGCCGATGTAGCTCAGTGGTAGAGCGTTTCCTTGGTAAGGAAGAGGTCACGAGTTCAATTCTCGTCATTGGCTCATCTGCTACAGTCTCTTTTCAAACATCTACTTTATAACTTCAAGGACAAAAATAAGTTAGTCCAATTTTTTTGTAAATTGTATTTATGAAAAAGCTATTGTTTTTATTAATCCCATTTATTGGATTTGCTCAAGATAGAATTACAGGAGAATTATTTTCTACAAGATCCGAAATTATTGCTGAAAATGGAATGGTTGCTACAAGTCATCCGTTAGCTACTCAGATTGGAATTGATATATTGAAACAGGGCGGTAATGCTATTGATGCTGCAATTGCTGCAAATGCTGCAATTGGTTTAATGGAGCCAACTGCAAATGGAATCGGTGGAGATTTATTTGCAATTGTTTGGGTTGAAAAAGAAAAAAAGTTATATGGTTTAAATGCTAGTGGTAGATCCCCCAAAAATCTAACATTAGACTATTTTAAAGAGAATAAATTTGAAAAAATTCCAGCATATGGCCCTCTGCCAGTTAGTGTTCCAGGATGTGTTGATGGATGGTTTGAATTACATGATAGATTTGGAAAAATGAATATGAAAAATGTATTAAATCCAGCAATTAATTATGCAGAAAATGGATTTCCAGTTACTGAACTTGTATCGTATTATATGAATATAGCTTCAAAAAATTTTAACACCTATGCCAATTTTAAAGAAACTTATCATATTAATGGTAGAACTCCAAAAAAAGGACAATTATTTAAAAATCCTGACTTAGCAAATACATTAAAAATAATTGCAAAGCAGGGTAGAAAAGGTTTTTATGAAGGTGAAATTGCTGAGACTATTTCTCAATTTATTATTGATCAAGGAGGGTTCTTGTCTTACGAAGATTTAAAGAATCATGAATCTGATTGGATTGAGCCTGTATCCACCAATTATAGAGGTTATGATGTATGGGAGCTTCCTCCTAATGGTCAAGGAATTGCTGCACTTCAAATTCTTAACCTACTTGAAGGTTTTGATATAAGGTCTATGGGCTTTGGGTCTGCTGAGTATATCCATCATTTTGTAGAAGCAAAAAAAATTGCTTTTGCTGATAGAGCTAAGTATTACGCAGATATGAATTTTAATAAAATTCCCGTGGACTATTTAATATCAAAAGATTATGCAAATAAAAGAAGAAATGAAATTGATCCTAATAAATCTGCAAGAATTGTAAAAGCTGGAGAAATTGAAAATGGAGACACAATTTATCTTACTACAGCTGATAGTGAAGGAAATTTGGTTTCACTAATTCAAAGTAATTATAGAGGAATGGGTTCTGGAATGGTTCCTCCTGGACTAGGATTTATGCTTCAAGATAGGGGAGAATTATTTTCTTTAGAAGAAGGCCATTTCAATGTTTATGAACCAAGCAAAAGACCTTTTCATACTATCATTCCTGCATTTATTACTAAAGATGACAAACCTTATGTAAGTTTTGGTTTAATGGGTGGAGCAATGCAGCCTCAAGGACATGCACAAATAGTGATTAATCTTATCGATTTTGATATGAATTTACAAGAAGCTGGAGACGCTCCAAGAATTAGGCATGTATCCAATCAACAACCCACTGGCGGTAATATGTATGATGGTGGAGAGCTTTCCTTGGAGTCAGGTTTTGATTATAAAGGAATTCGTCAACTAATGGAGTATGGACATAAGATTATATTTAGTTTAGGTTCTTTTGGAGGCTATCAAGCAATTATGTATGATGAAAAAAATAAAGTATACTTTGGAGCTTCAGAATCCAGGAAAGATGGTAGTGCAATAGGATATTAAAAATCATTTTATTATCCTAAACTATAGGCATATCTTATTCTTTTAAATTCTCAACTAATTATTATAAATTGTATTTATGAAAAAGCTAATTTATACAATACTCCTTCTGTTATATATGAGTTGTAACTTCAATTCAGAAGAGGCGAGACCAAATATTCTTTTTATAATGTCTGATGATCATGCTTATCAAGCAATTAGTGCTTATGATGATAGATTAATAGAAACCCCAAATATTGATAGAATAGCCCAGGAGGGAATTCTATTTACAAATGCTTCTGTTACAAATTCTATATGTGCACCATCTAGAGCTGTTATTTTAACTGGAAAGCATAGTCACCTTAATGGTAAGATTGATAATAATGCTAAATTTGATGATTCACAAATTACTTTCCCTCAACTTTTTCAAGAAGCTGGTTATCAGACAGCTATGTTTGGTAAGCTTCACTTTGGAAATAATCCAAAAGGAGTGGATGACTTTTTAATTCTTCCGGGTCAAGGTAATTACATAAACCCCAGATTTATTGGAAAAGAAGGTGATACGATTATTACTGGATATGTAACGGATATAATAACTGATCTAACTTTAAATTGGTTAGATCGCAAAAGAGATAAAGAAAAACCATTTATGATGATGTATCTTCATAAAGCTCCACACAGACCATGGTGGCCAAGTCCAGAAAAATTTGCTGAATTTTATGAAAAAGAATTTCCAGAACCTGAAACATTATTCGATGATTATTCTGGAAGGGGAACTGCTGCAAAAACAGCTGAAATGAATATTTTGACTCATATGCAATATATGCATGATAGCAAGATAAGACCTGAAACATTAAGGGAAATGGATAATGTTCAACCTGAAATAAAATATGTTAGGGGAGAGGCAGTAGTAAGACCAGGACCAGATGGATTTATGAGTCCATTTAGCAGGGCTAATCTGGATCAAAAAGCTAAGTATAATATTACTCTTGATAAGATTAATAATGATTTTAAGAATAATTGGCCAAAAATGAACAATAAAGAAAAAATGAAATGGAAATTCCAAAGATATATGCAAGATTATTTAGCAACTATTTCATCAGTTGATGATAATGTTGGAAGAGTTTTGGATTATTTGGAGGAGACTGGCTTGGATGAAAACACAATAGTAGTATATACATCAGATCAAGGTTTTTATCTTGGAGAACATGGATGGTTTGATAAAAGATTTATTTATGACGAATCTTTTAAAACACCATTAATGATACGATGGCCAAATGTAATTAAGCCAGGAACAACTAATGATGAGATGGTTCAAAATTTAGATTTTGCCCAAACATTTCTAGAAGTAGCTATGATTGAAGCTCCTGATGATATGCAAGGTGAAAGTATCATTCCACTGTTAAAAGGAGATATTGAGAAATGGAATAGGGATGCAGTTTATTATCATTACTATGAATACCCCTCTGTTCATATGGTAAAAAGGCATTATGGTATTGTAAATAAACAATTTAAGTTGGTCCATTTTTATTATGATGTAGATGAATGGGAATTATACGATAGGATTAATGATCCTAATGAAATGACAAACGTATATAACAATCCAAATTATAAAGAGGTTGTAAAGAAATTAACTGAAGAATTATATGAACTTAGAAAGAAGTATAAAGATTCAAAAGAACTTGATCAAAAATATCTTTACTAATTAATTATTTCATTCTTTTAAATTCTTAAATTGCTTATTAATCACCATTATGAAAAAATTAATATTCTGTCTTTTTTGCTTAATTTCTTGTGGTGAATCTACGAGGAATAGTATGGTCATTGGTGATTTAGACAACATCAACAACTTAACTAAAGTTACTCTTTTAGACGAGTTGGTCGATGAAAGCTCAGGTTTAATTTTTCTAAATAATGATTTAATCACATTTAATGATTCTGGCGGAAATAATAGTCTGTATGAGATAGATACAATTAATGGAGAGGTTATAAGAACTGTTGAGATAACAAATACTACAAATAATGACTGGGAAGATATAACTACTGATTCTGAATATATTTATATTGGCGATTTTGGAAATAATTATGGAAATAGACAAGATTTAGTGATATATAAAGTAAGTATATCAGATTACCTAAATACTTCTGACAATACGGTTGTTGCAGAGCAAATTAATTTTAGTTATTCAGACCAAACAACTTTTCAATCTAATCCATATAATAGTAATTTTGATGCAGAATCTATAATTTCATTTAACGATAGTCTGTATATATTTACAAAAAACTGGGTTGATAATAAATCTAATGTATATTCTCTAACTAAAAATGTTGGAACTTATATTGCCTCAAAAGTAGACAGTCTTGATGTTCAAGGTTTAATTACCGCTGCTGAATATAACCATACTTCAAATACTGTTACGTTGCTTGGTTATAATTCAGATTCTAATTTTGTAATTGAATTAACTAATTTTAATGATTCTAACTTCTCACAAGGATTAGTTAATAAATTTCAATTAGTTATTCCAGAAAATTCTTCAATTCAAACTGAAGGATTGACTAGTCTTAATAATTATTATTATATATCAGCTGAAGAATATTTAGGTAATTCTCAAGTACTCTATAAAATAAATAAAGACAGCTTACTTTCTAATTAATTATTGTATCCTTTCTCGTTATTAGCTCATCTGTTGGAGTAATTTTGGCACGAAAATTGTCTTTCTTTCTTTAGTGAAAAAGATAATCTACATTTTTTTATTTCTTACCCTAACTTCTTGTCTTGTAGAGCCTTTAGATCAATTAGAGTCTTTAGATCAATGTTCTATCAACAATTTAGAGGTTGCTGTTGGCGAATGTAATGCTGATGGCACATATAATTTAACGCTGAATTTTGCTTATGACAATCCTGGCAATGATTATTTTGAAGTTTATATAAGGGATGATGTTTTTATAGATTATTATGAATTATCAGAACTACCATTAACAATTGAGAATTTTCAGATGAGTGGGCTTGAATACGACTACATTGAGGTTTGCATTAATGATGTAGATGATTGTTGTCAAGAAATTGAGTGGGAGTCGCCAGACTGTTAGTATAAAGCTTTCAATTCATTTCAATTCTTGTCGGAGTATCTTCACCTTTAATTATTGATAAAATACCTTTAGAAATTAATTCGATACTCTCTTTAATAGTTAAAATATCTAGGGTTTCGTATTCATCAGTTACTTTATGGTAATGTGAATCTTTTTCCATAGGGGTAGTAGAGAAAGTATGAGCAGGTATTCCTAGTCTTGCTAAAGCTGCATTGTCGGATCTGAAATA
>Ga0206684_1000892_pt1 | contig 11581 bp, 9 predicted proteins | sample M210012015metaG_FD_155467 | JGI IMG/M metagenome (GOLD analysis project Ga0206684, IMG submission 155467) | Ammonia-oxidizing marine archaeal communities from Monterey Bay, California, United States - M2 100m 12015 | ecosystem: Environmental > Aquatic > Marine > Intertidal zone | place: USA...
CCTACGCCAACTCCTACGCCTACGCCTACGCCAACGCCTACGCCAACGCCAACGCCAACGCCTGAAATTGAAGTATATGAGATCACCACAGTAACTACTGTTTCAGAAGCTGTAGATGCATACGAAACTGACGGACCAGTAGCAACAAGACTAACTGGTGCTACTGCCACAAGAGCAACTGGTGGTACTGCCACAAGGTTAACTGGTGCTACTGCCACAAGAGCAACTGGTGCTACTGCCACAAGAGCAACTGGAGCTACTGCCACAAGGGCTACTGGAGTAACCGCAACCAGGAAGACTGGACTAACTGCCACTAGAACTACCGGACTAACTGCCACTAGAACTACTGGAGCTACTGCTACAAGAGCGACAGGCGCTACAGCTACTAGAACTACTGGTAATACTGCCACTAGAACAACTGGGCTAACTGCCACTAGAACAACAAATAATGCTGGTGCTACGGAAGCTTACGTAGTTGAAGAAGGAGCTGAAACTGTTGCGAGTGGAGCTGCTGAAGTATATACAATCCCATCAGGAGAAGCTCTTGGAGATGAGTCTTACAGTCCTGGACCTGGAGAAGCACTATATGACGAAATATATACAATTCCATCAGGAGAAGCTGGTGGAGATGAAACGTACGTTGTTGAAGAAGGAGCTGAAACTGTTGCAAGTGGAGCAGCTGAAGTTTACGTAGTTGAAGAAGGAGCTGAAACTGTTGCGAGTGGAGCTGCTGAAGTATATACAATCCCACCAGGAGAAGCTCTTGGAGATGAAGTTTACACAATTCAACCTGGAGATGCTCTTGGAGATGAAGTTTACACAATTCAACCTGGAGAAGCTGGTGGAGATGAAGTTTATGATGTAGTAGAAGAGTATGAGGTCTACGAAACTTATGATGTAGAAGAAGAATACACAACAACAGTAGTTGTTCCTGCAGTAGCAGCTGTTACGCAGGCAGTAGTTACAACAGCTACAAGAGTTAAACAGTAATCATCAACTCTACAAAAAAACCCGCTATTTGGCGGGTTTTTTTGTAACTTGAATAATGAATTTAGGTAACTTAGGGGAAATATATTGCTCGCTTCTCCAAACGAACATATTTTCATCAACCCAAAACTTATTTATTTCCTTCCATCCAATGTAATCATTAGTAATCTTTTCTTCTATCAAGTTTAGCTTTTTTTCAAAACCTAAAAACTTAACTTCTTCTACTCCAATAAACTTCCTTTTTGCTTCAACTCTCATATTAATTAATTCAGGCTCATCGTAAGAATAATAATAAATGAGAGCCTCAGACTCCTTTGAATCAACTAACCTCTCGAAGTCATTCTTTACTGCTTTAAAACTGACTAAATTGTTAATTAATCCGACAGTTTTCTTTATTCTTCCCTTTTCTAGGATCAAATAAACTCCATCAGCGCTAACCCAAGTTTCTTTATCGCCATCTTGGCTTTCTAAGATAATTAATCCAGGAGCGCCTCTTCCTATACTTAAGGTCGAAGAGGCATAAGGTATATTTTTAATAAGTTCAGGAGTTATAAATTCGTTCTCTAAACCAATAAAGCTATCTTTTATCGTTCTAATTGCCTCAACGTAACCTGGGGCAATCCTAGATGTATCTATACTGCAAGAGTTGAAGGATAAAACAGAAATACCCAACAAAATAGCTTTCCATTGAATTTGTTTATTCCAATAAATCATTCCAATCTCTAAAAATTGATCTCTTATTTGAGTCACCCAATATGCCAAATAGTTGGTTATGCTGTATGAGTCTTGATCCACCGTCTTTCGTTAAAGGTTGCATTCCAAACGAGATATTCCCAGTTCTAAAGTCTGAATAAAAAAGTGAAGTAGGAACCGATAAATAAAAACCCTTATCAAAGGTGCCTTCTCCAAATTGTTCGACAGATAAGTTAGTTTTTGTTGCGAAGACTCCCAATGTAAATCCAGTACTGAACCTTCTAGATAGATCTAAAGTTACTCCTTTATCACCAGCCAAGTACTTCCCAACAGATACATTTGAAGACAGTCCATAAGGAAGATCGTAATAGAAATTTAGATGGCCAGTGGTAGTCTCGTACTCTCTAAAGCCAAATCTTTGCTTGAAACCCCTCTGTTTTACCTTATGCAAAGACAACCCAAGCGAATAATTTTTTGTAAAAGGTCTATATAATACTTCTCCACCTACTCCACCAAACATTTCCTCAAGTAACCCAAGATCTGCTCTGAGATAAACATCTTTTAGAGGAGAGAACATGTATTGTAATTGCATTCTTTGAATATTATTCTTTCCCTCTTTTAAATAATCCTGGATATCACTTCTCACATGAGGAATTTCACTAGAACTTGCATTATTAAAATCATTGAAAGTGTCGTATAGGTTTATACCAAAAGAAGCATACAAGCTTAGATTCTTACTAAATTTAATATTAGTGTCTGTTTTCCAGAACAATTGGCCTAAATAAAATCCTTCTGGACCTCCTATTTGATGTTTAAGTCCTGGACTCATAGTCCAATAAAATTCAGGAAATTCGTATTTTAACTTAAACTCTGAATTAGAAGTTAATGGCGTATTTGAGTAGGACCCAAAAGTTGATCTGTTAATAATTTCCGAAGGGCTTCCTATGGATTTTTTTGCTGAATCAAATTTTTCTCTGTTTAAATGGAAAGTAGAAACCTCGAACTCACCATTCATGATATGTATGTTTATACGATCCACCTCATCAGGTGCTATAGCAGATACAATAGCTGCAGACCTCCCAGCCAACCTGACCGTGCTTCTATATTTTGTAGAAGCAACTGATACTGTGGCTTCTTTTTCTTCCAAAGTGGCTCCTTGAATGTAAATAGCTTCATCCCTTAAGCTTTTAGTAACAGATTTATAAAAGATATTAGGTTCCCGAGTTATTTTCTCTTTTTGCTCCTTGTTGAGTGAAATGACATTCTTTGGACCAGGCTTGGGTATAGTGTCTTCGAAGAAATTTCCTTTTAATGAAAACCCTATTCTGAAGTTTGTCCCTCTCTCGAAGGCTGCTCTAATTTGAAAATTATCAGACAGGCTATAGTTAATCCCTAAGTTAACCCTGCTCTTGACTGGAATAGGATTAAAAGCACTTATATCCTGATTAGTCGTATCATATTCTGCAATAAGCTTTAATCCATATTTTCTAATGTTATATTCAAGCCCACCAAAAATAGCTGCAGAGCCAGAGAACCAGTTAGTTGCACGGAAGTCTCCCCCTTCTCCAAATTCTCCTGTTCTATTCTTAAACCGTTCATCGATTACACTAAAAGGATTTCGTATTGAATTATCAGATCCTAGAATCCCAAAACCAACACCAGTAGTGACGTCTAAATTTTTAAAAGATTTTGTTGCAACAATATATTCAGAAGAAAAATTTCCATTTCCTGCTATATCTCTTAAGCCTACAGCTACGTTGGGAAAATAATACCCTTCATTTAATAACTTAATCTTTACATCAAAACCTTTATCCTTCCACGACTGATTACCGCTATAAGCAGAAGGACCATACAATTTATTTTTTATCTCTGCATATCTATAAGTAGCTTCTAGCCATGAAAATGGTGTAGCAGTTAAACCAGTGTACTCATTAGGAAAAGAAGCTGAAAAATTCAATCTTAAAGATGCTTGATCCATAAACTTTGCATTTGGAATCTCCATTAAGCCTGTTTCGCCATAATTTGATGGTGCATTAAGCGTTTTTTGCGGGAAATAATCTTCTATGGAAGCTTCTAAAGGGAGGCAATATAAACAAGTAAATATTCCTGCTCCTGCTATAAAAGTTAGCCTTCTCTTCACTATATATGGAACCTAAATTTTTTCTTAATTATTTATACTTGAAAGGGCAGCCGCAGCTAAAGCTAAGTCTGCAAAAACTGGTGTAACTATTCTTGATAATGCTAAACCATCTCTTAACTCTCTAGGAACAAAAATAGTACTTCCTGGCACTATATCGAAAGATTGTTGAAGAAATCTTCTTTTATATAGCTTGGCTTGGCCATTGGGGCTTAAAACATATACCTGTCCATCATCTGCTTTTGAATTTAAACCTCCAGCAAAATTAAGATAATCATTTAATCCATATTTTGGATGATATTGCATGGAAGTGGACTGCAAAACTTCTCCTATAACCGAAACAGAGTTAGGCCTCTTTGGAATATGAATCTTGTCTCCTTTTTTTAGTTCTAAATTAGAGTACGGATCTGTCCTTAATTCAAGAGTATCAAAGGATGTAATAACTCGACCTAGCGGTTCTGTAGATCTTAATTTTTCTACAAGACGAGATATAGGTGCAAGCGAGTATTCTGTAACTTCTGCTGTGCTATCTTGAACAATATTAACTAATAAATCTTCAAGGTTATTTGCTGACCTTTCATAAGCTTCTTTTTCTTGCTTCGCAACTTCTTTTCTAAGCAACATCCCTCCTTCAGTGAAGGCACTTTTTGTATAACCGCCAGCTCTTAAGACTATATCTAGTATCTTCTCTCCTTGTTTAAAAGAATATACACCAGGGTTTTTAAATTCTCCTGTAAGTTCCACATACAAGGGCTCTAATCCAGAATTCTCTGAAACATTAAGCGTATCTCCATTTAAAATTAATTTTTTAAAAGTATTTTTACCATAGATAACTGAAGACACATCTCTTTGATTAGTTAGCCTATTAATTGTGCTGTACTCAATCGTTGGAGTTAAACTCACTTCATTTTTAAAACCGCCTGCGAGCCCAACTACATCTTTAAGGGTCTCTCCTTCTAATAGTTCATACAAGTGAGGTCTTTTAAAAGAGCCTCCCAATCTAACGCTATTTTCGATGAAAGGGATAAAAAGAGTATCTCCATCTTCCAATCTAAAATCTGTGCCAGTATCACCTTTTATAAGTAAATCATATAAATCATATGTCTTTACTAATTTACCCCCTCTTTTTATCTGTATATTTCTTAAAGATCCTTGTTTATTAACTCCACCACTCAAGAATAGTGTGTTTGTTACTGTACTCAAAGCACTAAGTGTATAAGCTCCCGGTTTATACGCCTCTCCTAAAACATATACAGTAATTGATCTTAGTTCATTTAAAGAAATAGACACTTCAGTTCCAATAAGTTCTATTTGAGCTTTTTCTTTAATGACCTTTTGGGCTTCAGTGAAGGTAAGGCCAGTTAACCCTATACTTCCCATTACAGGAAGATCAAAAGTTCCATCTCTAGATATGGACGATGTCTTAGAAGCCTTCTGAGTTCCGTAAAGATTTACAGTTAAAATGTCACCTGGCCCTAAAGCGTAAGTGGAAGAAACGGGAACAATGTTAGCTGGAGCGAAGGTTGAAGGGGAGTATTTAAATATATCATAGCCAAAAATACACTCTTCGCATTTCTTAATGTCTTCTTCATCTTCATCAGGTCTTTCTACTAAAAAACTATCTTGGTTAAAAATTGCATCTAACTCTTCTTCCATTTCATTAGACTTACCCATTTTTGCCTCTACAGAGGCTCTCTGGTCAGGTGGAAGTTGCAATAATAACTCCTCTTGTGCCGCAGTAATATCTGAAAATACTGGATATTGAGTAATAAGAACTATAAAGGATAATAAAAATTTTGATTTAAGGAATTTCATTCGGTCATTCTAACTAACTTACTAAAAATATCTATATCTTTGAAAAACCAGCACTCCATCCAAGCTTATTTCTACAGGCTTCAAAGAAGTCATGGCCTGGAGGGTGGTAAAGGGTTAAACTTGATTTTCCTTTAGAAATGTTAACTACATCTCCTTCCTTTAATTTAATAGAATTATGACTATCCATGCTTAATAGTGCCTTACTTTTTTTACCTATCATTTCAATCCGAATCTTATTATCTTCACCAATAATCAAAGGGCTCGTATTTAGTAAACTATGAGGAAACATAGGCAGTAATGTCATTGTTTTAACACTAGGCAAGACTATTGGGCCACCGCCAGAAAGAGAATAAGCCGTTGAGCCGGAAGGAGAGCTAACTATCAGTCCATCAGCCTTTTGCCTATAAACAAACCTGTCATTGATAGACAAATCAAAGTCTATAAGCTGTGCAATGGCTCCAGAGTGAATAACGACTTCATTTAGTGCCATGTAAGTATCTTTTTTTCCTTCTATAGAGGCTTCTAAGAAAGATCTCCTGTCCTCTATAAAATCACCTTTTATAACTTCAAGTAATCTAGTGGTAATTTCATCAGGTGAGATATCTGTTAAGAAACCAACTTTACCTAGATTAATTCCTAATACCGGAATACCTTGCGAACCATATCTTCTCGAGCAATTTAGCATAGTACCGTCTCCTCCTATAGCTATCAAAAGTTGAGCATTCTTAACAATGTACTTTTCTGTTTTTGTTTTTTCACTCAAACTCAGCTCAAGGTCTTTTAAAGACTGGTCAAAAGAAATATTTATGCCGGCATTATTAAGAATTTCATAAACTTGAGTTGCTATAGGAAGCACTCTACTATCCTTCGAAGAGGTAGATAGTGATATATGGGAAAACTTGTATTTCTTTTTTACCATTTCCTGACCCAATAAATAAATATTGTATCAATTGCAGCAATTAAAACCTTAAAAACATATTTCGTTAAAGCAAGCATAAGAGCTGTAGACCAGTCCATTCCAGTAGCAAATACCCATGTAAATTGATATATAAGAGTATCAATAAGCTGAGAAGTGATTGTTGAAAGGTTGTTTCTTAACCATAGCTTAGATTCACCTGTAATAGTCTTGATTTTATTGAAAAACCAAACATCAAAAGTTTGACTTACTAAATAAGCTATTAAGGACCCTGTCACAAAAGCAGGAGAATAATAGGCTAAAGTACTAATGGCATTATGAACTTCTAAAGCGGATCCAGTTATTTCAGAAGGTTTAAATTGAACGCTTAAAACTAAAGTGACCATAACCGCTATATTTGCAAAAAAACCTAGCATAACAGCTCTATTTGCTTCTTTACGGCCGTATTTCTCATTTAAAACGTCTGTTGCAAAATAAATACCAGAGTATAAGATTGCTCCCATACTCACCTTGTAGGCAGTGCCAAAAATAATGAGTTCGCTTACTTTTCCACCTTGCAAATTACCTAAAACTATTCCTAAAACAACTGCAACATACAGACCGTATTTACCAAAAAATCTATACAAAATTAAAGCGAGTCCCAAGTCATAAACAACAGTTAATAACCAAAGTGATTCTTGAGTTAGTGATAAATTTTCCAAAACTTCTTTATTTATTATTTAATAGGAGCAGTCTAATCAAAAAAATGAATAATCTAAATAAGTATTATGTTTAACGAACTTATATTACAAGGTGAAGCTATAGTTTTTTTTACAGGGGCTGGAATCAGTACTAATTCCGGTATACCAGACTTTAGAGGCCCAAAAGGTGTTTGGAAAACTACCCAACCTATCTATTTCCAAGATTTTGTTAATTCCAAAGAAAAAAGGATAGAATCTTGGGAAAGAAAGTTTTCCAATGAACTAAACATTCACGAAGCTAAACCCAACTTAGGGCATCTAAAAATTGCAGAAATAATGAGTAAAAGGCAATCATCTCATTTAATTACTCAAAACGTCGACAACTTACATCAAGAATCTGGTGTGAGTGAAAGTCAAATTACAGAATTACATGGAAATGCAACTTATGCAAAATGCTTAGATTGCCAATTGAGGTATGATCTTGCCGAGTTAAAAGAATCTTTCTTAAGTACAAAGAAACCTCCTCAATGCAATGCATGCAATGGACTTATAAAAACAGCAACAATATCTTTTGGACAACCTATGCCTGAAGAAGAAATGGTGATAGCTCAGAAAAAAAGTATAAGTTGTGATTTATTTATATGCATAGGAACGTCCTTAGCAGTTTTCCCCGCTGCAGATTTACCAGTCTTAGCGAAAGAGACTGGATCAAAGCTTGCAATAATTAATAACGAACCAACACAAATGGATCATATTGCAGATTTGGTTATAAATAGAGATATTTCTGAAGTTTTTTCAGAAATATCCTTGTAAAACTAGTCGTGGGTGAGTGCTACTAGACCTAAAAGCTTCCCTTCTTTCATCTCTTCAAGGGTTTTATTGGCTTCAGAGACATCCCTCATTTCTACATCAACAGGATCAATCTTGCCTGCAATAACTAATTCCATTAACTCTTGCATATCGCCTAAGCTTCCTACGTAAGATCCCATGAGTTTCTTTTCAAAAAGAGCCTGCATAGGAAGTGGAAGAGTAAGTTGTCCTCCGAAAAGACCAACTACAACATAACTGCCACCTCTAGCTAACAGGTTATAGCCAAAATTAACTGACGCTTCAGCGCCTACAAAATCTACTATGGACCTAGCCCCTCCTTCAGTCAGCTCAAATAATTTCTCAGCAGCTCCTTCTTCCGACGAATTAATAGTTGCAGAAGCCCCTAATTGTCTTGCCATTCCAAGTTTTTCATCATCAATATCAACAACGATAGGACTTATGCCGTATGCTGCTTTAGCTATTTTTAAGGCTAACAATCCTAAACCTCCAGCGGAAACAATTACTAAAGAGTTGTCCTTGTCGTAGGGTCCAGCCTTTTTTAGCGCACTGTATGCAGTTAAACCACGACAAGCATAACTTCCAGCTAAGCTATCTGGAGTATCTCCAGCATCAAATAAGTATTTAGTATCGGGAACTAGAACATGATCTCCATAACCGCCACCTACATGGATTCCTAAATTAGAATTATTCATACAGTAATGAGTCATGTCGTCATTGCAAAGATCACAATCTCCACAGCCCATCCAAGGATAAGCAACATATTTCTCACCTACGTTTATACCCTCTACATCATCTCCTAAAGCTACAACCTCACCAAATATTTCATGACCCATAGTTAATGGCTTACCTTCAGGTAGTGGTGAAGGTAATTGAACTCCTCCTCCCAAGTCAAAGTATCCATCGTGGATGTGCACGTCTGAATGGCAAACACCACAAGCTACCGTTTTTAATAAAACTTCGTTTCCTTTGGGAGTTGGTGTCTCTAAATCTTTTTCTTCTAATGGTTTTCCGTTCTCTACTACTTGATATGCTTTCATCCTTTTAATTACTCCAGTTAATGTTTTGTTATAGATAGATTATCTTTATAATCTAAATATTACAAATAAACTTTTAAAGGACTAATCATGACAGATTTACAAACATTTAGAGAGGAGACTAGAGATTGGCTTGAGGCTAATTGTCCTCCTGAAATGAGAAAACCTGGTGACGTTTGTTGGGGTGGAAGAAACCCCCAATTCTCAAACCCTGATCAAGAGATTTGGTTAGAAAGAATGGGAGATAAAGGATGGACTTGCCCAACTTGGCCCAGTGAATACGGAGGCGGTGGTCTTTCAAAAGAAGAGAATAAAATTCTTCAAGAAGAAATGGGGGCTATAGGGGCTAGATCTCCTTTAGGAAGTTTTGGTATATGGATGCTAGGTCCTGCTCTTTTAGAATTTGCAACAGAAGAGCAAAAGAAAGAACACCTTCCTGGAATAGTCAAAGGTAAATACTGGTGGTGTCAAGGATATAGCGAACCAGGCTCCGGTTCAGATTTAGCTAGCTTGAGTACTAAGGCAGTCGAAGATGGCGATAATTACATTATAAATGGGCAAAAGATATGGACATCTTATGCCGATAGAGCTGATAAGATTTTTTGCCTGGTTAGAACTGGGCCTCAAGAACCAAAACACGACGGAATAAGTTTCTTGCTTATTGATATGGATCAACCAGGGGTTACAACAAGACCAATCACTCTTATAAGTGGTAAATCTCCTTTCTGTGAAACCTTTTTTGATGACGCGACAGCTCCCAAAAAAGATTTAGTTGGGGGTCTTAATAAAGGGTGGACAGTTGCTAAAAGACTTTTGGAACACGAAAGAACTATGATATCTAATATGGGTCTTGCTGGAGGAGGAGATGGTAGCGGCAGTAAAAAAATGTCTGGTCTGGCAAAAGTGAGTAAGCAATATGTTGGGGAAGACAAAGATAAGAAAATAGCCAATCCAAGCTTAAGGTCAAAAGTTGCAAAGCATGAAATGAACTCAAGGGCCTTTGGACTAACCCTGCAAAGGATAGGTGAAGAAACGAAAGTTGGTGCTCCGAGTCCCGCTGCAGCAATGAGTAAATATTATGGCACTGAACATAATAAATTAAGGTACGAACTGCTGTTAGAAGCTATGGGCTCTAAAGCACTAGGTTGGGAAGGTGAAGGGTTCTCTCCTGAAGAGTTAGCCATTACTAGAGATTGGTTAAGAACCAAAGCTAATTCCATAGAAGGAGGCACTTCAGAAGTTCAACTTAATGTAATCTCTAAAAGAGTCCTTGGACTCCCTGATTAAAAAAAAGGATATAAACATGGCTTTAATACTTAACGAAGAACAGCAGTCCTTAAAAGATATTGCAAAAGACTTCCTTGAAAAGAATGCACCTATTACTCATTTCAGAGAAATCAGAGATACAGCTAATGAAACAGGTTATAGCCAAGAACTTTGGAAAGAGATGGCTGAACTTGGTTGGGCAGGTATTTTGGTATCTGAAGAATACGGAGGCTTTGATTTCGGAATGATGGGAATGGGAGGAATTCTTGAAGAAACTGGTAAAACTTTAACCCCCTCACCTCTTTTTTCAACAGCGGTATTGGGAGCAAGCCTTTTAGAGATGGCAGGTAATGATTCTCAGAAATCTAACTACCTCCCGAAATTGGTTTCTGGAGAACTTACTACAGCTTTTGCCCTTGAAGAAGGAAGTCACCACAATCCAACTAATATAACTACAGGAGCTAAAAAGGATGGTGACAATTTTGTAATTAATGGAAAGAAAACATTTGTAATTGATGGTCACTCAGCTAATTTAATTATTGTTGCAGCTAGAACCAAAGGAGATGAAGGTGATCCGAACGGTATCTCTTTATTTTGTGTAGATTCTGGCAATAAAGATTTAAAGGTAATAAAACAAAGTATGGTGGATTCTAGGAATTGCGCCGAAATAGAATTAAAAAATGTTACTGTCTCTAAGGATGACTTACTTGGAGATCTTCACAATGCTTACTCTGTTATTGAGAATGTTCTAGATGTTGCAAGAGTTGCTATTGCAGCAGAAATGTTAGGTAATTCTTCCAAAGCTTTTGAGATAACCCTTGATTACTTAAAAGAAAGAAAACAATTCGGTGTTTTAATTGGTAGCTTCCAGGCCCTAAAGCATAGAGCCGCTGAAATGTATTCAGAGATAGAGCTAACTAAATCTGCAGTTGTTTCTGCAATGAACGCTATAGACGAAAAATCGAATGATACAGCTCGACTCTCAAGCCTTTGCAAGTTTAAAGCCTGCGAAACTTCTCACTTGGTATCGAATGAATCGGTACAAATGCATGGAGGCGTTGGTGTTACTGATGAGTATGATGTTGGGTTATTCTTAAAAAGATCTAGAGTTGCAGAACAAGTCTTTGGCAATGCAGATTATCATGTAGATAGATACGCTACTCTAAGTGAATACTAAGGAAGAGCTCTTTCTCAAGAACCCTTAAGGTCAATTATGAGTTTC
>Ga0206684_1000898_pt1 | contig 11542 bp, 9 predicted proteins | sample M210012015metaG_FD_155467 | JGI IMG/M metagenome (GOLD analysis project Ga0206684, IMG submission 155467) | Ammonia-oxidizing marine archaeal communities from Monterey Bay, California, United States - M2 100m 12015 | ecosystem: Environmental > Aquatic > Marine > Intertidal zone | place: USA...
TTTTTATACAAAAGTTTCCAAAATCAGGCAGAGTTCCACAATTATCCAAGTTAACATTTTTAATTACCTCTGCTAATTCCTTTCCAATTGAGCTATTTCCGCCATGATTTTCTACTATTATATTAATGTTGTAATTACTAGCAAATTCACTTAATAGACTTAAACCTTTAATTGAGTTGTCTTTCCACTTATCAAGCTGATCTTCTCCCTCTAAATTAACTCTTACTGAATGACATTCTAATTTACTTGCCATTTCAATCCATCTCTTATGTTTATCAATAGCTTCTTTTATTTCACTTAAATTACTTGATGATAAATTACCCTCATCATCTACCATAATCAGTAGGTTTTTTACATCATGCTCTTTGGATTTGTTTATTAATTTCTTGGTCATTTCTTTTATAGACAATTTTTCTAATATTGGTCTATAAAGAGTAGATACATATTCAATTGCATCATAACCAAGTTCTTTTGATTTCTGAGCAAAATCCATAGGGTTAAGTGTTTTATCAATTTTAATCATTTTGTGTAATGACCATTGAGCTAGGGAAATCCCATATTTATCAACTTTATTTAAATTAGAACAGGAATATCCATTTGATAGAATTATTCCAGAAGAAAGAGAAGAAACTATTTTATTAAACTTTCTTCTTTTCATGGTTTATATAGATGAAGTATATTCTGGAACTTTTTTTAAACCTCCATTTTTATCAGTCAGAATTTCTTGATTTATTTTTTTTCTGTTATCCTCAGAATTTGTATCAATTAATTTGTTGTAAGGATCAATTCCCACTTCAATAGGTTCCTTATCTACAATTATTGAAACCTTATTGTTGATTGATGAAATCTTGTGTTTTTTTAGATATAGCTCTGTTTCTTTATCATCTTCTTCACCAAAAATCCCAACATCTACATAATCTGATAAAAATACCGAATATTCAGGTTTTTTCATTTCTTCAGTCTTGAATGAAATTGAATCTCTCTCTTGATCTCCATAAAAAATCTTTCCTTTTTCATCATTTCTATACTTACTTACTTTAAACTCAATATCAACTTGATATTTTCCATTTTCTAATTTTTTAGATTCTGTAGATACTATTTTATTTTGATAAAGAGTAATGGTTTCAAACATATCTTTAATCAGGTAGTTTAATGAATCAGGTGTTACTTCTTTAACATGATTGACAAGATCTATTGTAGTAGTGTATGGTGGTTCTTGAAATGCCACTTTTTTAACATATTTTCTTAAGGCTTTATTTAACTTTTTCTCTCCAATGTAATCACTTAATGCGTAAAAAATTAAAGATCCCTTTTGATAACGTATATATCCTTGACCATCATTATACATCAGAGCATTTTCTCTTTTACTCTCAAAAGTTCTAGAAGTTAAATATTCATCTAATGATCTTTTTAGAAATTTTCTCATTTTCTTTTTTCCATTAACCTTTTCTATAACTTTTAAGGAAACATATTCAGATAAACTTTCTGACAATACAGTAGCTCCAAGAACATCAGCTCCAATCACTTGGTGCGCCCACCACTGATGCGCTACCTCGTGAACAGTTATAAAAAAAGCATAATCATTTCCTCCTTCTTCTGAATCATCAACATCTGCTATAAAACCAACACTTTCTGAAAATGGAATAGTGTTTGGAAATGATTGAGCAAATCCACCAGCAGTTTTAGGAAACTCTATAATTCTTAATTGCTTATGTTGATAAGGACTAAAATTTTCTGTACAATAGTCCAAAGCTGCTTTCATTCCTTTCATCATTCTGTCCAAATTATAATCGTGATCTTTATGATAATAAATTTCTAGATTAACATCGTTCCATTTATCCTGTACAACTTCATATTTTGCAGAATTAAACGCATAAAAATTTAAAATTTTACTATCCATTTTGTAGTGAAAATATCTTCTATCGCCTTCAATCCATTCTTTTTGTAAATAACCCGGTGCTATTGCAATTTGGTCTTTAGAAGTACTGACAGTAGCCTCAAAATCTATCCAATCAGCATCTTTTGCAATATATGTGTTTCCAAGTGCTGTAGAATCTGATGGATGTGGTTTAAGTTTGTTAGGTGGAAGATCATATTTTTCTCTTGTTTTATCATCAGTCAATTCACCTCCACTATATCCAAGAGAAGGAAAAAGTGAGCTGTTTAAAAACGTACCATTATAAATTACACTAGAATTATTTCTCAATAATGTATTGGGTTTGTTTTTAACTGTGAAAGATAATTTTAATGTATCTCCAGTAAATAATGGTTTCTTTAATTTATATATATCAAAATTATATAATGTATCTTCAGAAACAAGGGAGTTTTCTTTATCAAATTTAAAAGTGCTTAAAGCTGAATTATGATCTAAAAATATACTATCAATGGGCTCTGTTGTTTTGTTTATCATTATATACTCACCAGAGGAATTAACATCTCTAGAGTCAGGAAAAATATTTACATCTACATTAACCGATACAATTCTTGGCTGATTGTAGTTTTCATATTTTTTATATTTTTTCTCCCATTCAACAGTTTCAATTTCTCTTTCTTTAGATGATGTTCTGTCATTTAATATGTTGTTTGTGTAATAAATATATCCTCCAATTGAAATAAATATAATTGTGAAAATGGATATAAAAAAGGGATACTTACCATTAAATCTAGATTTTGCAATTATTAGCTTTTCTTTAAAGTTATTTGGCAATCCTCTAACGTAGAATAGTGCTGTAATTATATAAAAAACTATTCCTAAACAAAGCCAATAAAACTTATATATAAAATATAAATTTAATGTTGCTCCATATCCATTCATATCAGAATATGATCTTCCTGCTCCTTGGTTGTATTTAAATATTGATTGTTCTATTCCGGCTAAGCCTAAAAGTGGAATTCCTATTAAAAGAACTATCATTATAAACAACCCAACATATGGATTGCTAATAAGAGTTTGAACAAGAAACGCTAGAAAGGCCCAAATAATAAAATAAACAAGATTTAATACTAGTAGTTCATAAATGTAAAGACCTATTTCAAAATCGTAGAAACCCTTATAGGTTTGGAATAACAATCCTGTAATCATTATTAGTGCTAGAAGTACCAATTGCATTTTTAAAATCGCTAAAAACTTAGAGCCTAAGAGAACCCAGTTTGGAGTAGGGGTAGTGTCAATTAATTGGTTGATATTAGATATTCTAGATCTATGAATTAAAATACCTACGTAGAGAAATGTACATATATTAATTGCAAGAGCAAAAGTTGATCCAGTTTGCAACATTTTCCATGTTCTAGGAAGGGTTGCGGTTCCAAAAAGATTTCCAAGTTCAAAAAGACCAACTAAATTGATTAACAAGCCAACTAAAACTATGGATATGAATGGCCAACTTTTTATAATAAATAAAAAATCAATATTTGATAGTTTCCACAGTGATTTTAACTCATTTTTTAATGAAAAATTAAGATTGATTTTAGGTAAGTTAATTTTTACAATTCCTCCGAAATTTGATTTGGTTGTTCTTTTAGAATCTTTTTTGTTAAAATTAATTGTAAAGGCATTTTGACTAAACCTAAATAATCTATAAATCGTTCCAAATATTAGAACTCCAATGCCACCCCACAACAATCTATTGTAAATTAAAACTTCTTTTATAGGAAGGTATAATTCGTTTTGCTCTGACACAGTCCAATATCTGGTATAATATAAAATAGCAGAGTCACCAAAAGGATCTAATATTGCAGCTAAAAACCTTTTATCAGGATCTTCAAAAAGACTAATTAAGAATCCTTGAGATATTAGTAAAATAAGAACTGTAATAAACCCGGCCGATATGTTTCTAGTAAAGGTAACTACTCCAAAAACTATGGCTCCCATAAATAGCATATTAGGAAGTATGTAAATAAAATAAACATCCAAATAAGATTTAATATCAAAAGGACCAACTATTTCCTGATTAGTTCCAGGGAGAACAAATCCAAATGAAATTGCAAATGCAATTATTAAAACTAGAAGATTTACTATAAATATTCCACTAAAAAATTTAGCAAATAAATACTCTGCTTTTGTAAAAGGGTAGGAGTATAAAATAGTATGCATTTCACTTTTATAATCTCTATATACAGTCACTCCAATTATTGCGGGATAAAGGAAAATAATTAACCCTGTTAATCCTCCAAATAATCCCGTTATTCCTAGTGGAGAGTTAACAATTTTTGAAGAACCTGTGGTAACAGTCAAGAAGTCAAAAAGTCCTGCTGAAGCACCAGACATCATTAATGCTATAAAAAGAAAAATTACAGCGTATATATAGAAAGCTGGTTTTCCAAACCAATACTTTATTTCATTAAAAAAAATTGTAAAGAACATTTATAATGGAAAGTTGTTTTGTTTATATAAAAATTATTGATCCTCTTTCAGTGTAATGAAATATACATCATCTAACTGGGGTTCTGTTTTATTAAAACCTGTGGCAGGTTTTTTTTCTGAATGAACTCTAATAGTTAAAGTGTTATCTATGTTATAATTGGATGATAAAATATTAAAATTGACTTCTGCTTCATCTAATTCCTCTCTTTTAACAACCTTTGTCCATATTTGATTTTTTATTTCTGCTGTAGCTTCTACAGGTTTAATATGTTTTAAGATTCTTCCTCCGTTTAATATAGCCATGTCATTACACAATTCTTTAACATCATCCACAATATGAGTAGAGAAAATTACAGTACAATTTGTTCCAACTTCTCTTAAAACATTTAAAAACCTCTGTCTTTCTGCTGGATCCAATCCTGCTGTAGGTTCATCTACAATAATTAATTTAGGATCATTTAAAAGTAACTGAGCTATTCCAAAACGTTGTTTCATTCCTCCGGAATAACCATCTACATTTTTCTTTTTAACATCTTGAAGATTAGTAATATCTAAAAGTTCATTTACTAGTTCATCTCTTTCTTTTTTTACCGAAATTCCCTTTAAAAGAGCAAAATAATTCAACAATTCTTCAGCAGACATTTTAGGATAGACCCCAAAAGATTGTGGAAGGTATCCTAAAATTTTCCTTAATGATAATTGATCTTTTAAAACGTCAATTTCATTGAAATTAATTTCACCTGAATCAGGAGATTGTAGGGTCGCTATAGTTCTCATTAATGTTGATTTTCCAGCTCCATTTGGACCTAATAAACCAAACATTCCTTTTCCTATTTTTAAATTTATGTTATCTAAAGCTTTCACTTTATTTCCATAAGTTTTAGTTAAATTATTGATTGTTAATTTCATTTGTAATATTGAAAAATTTTTGAAGTGCGAAGATATAAATTATATAACTCTTATTTTGAAAAAATAAATAATTCTTCAATAGAGGATTTAAAAAGATTAGCCATTTTAAATGCAGTGGGTAAACTTGGGTCGAATTTTTCTTTCTCAATTGCGTTTATAGCTTGACGCGATATTCCAATTAACTCTGCCAGTTCTTCTTGAGTTAATTGTTGATTTTTTCTTAGTTCTTTGACTCTGTTTTTCATCTGTATCTTCTTGCGTTAATAATATTAGAAGCTGTATAAGAAAAAGATATAAATAACATTAAATATTCAAATTCAGGCTCTGAATTAATAACTCCAAAATCAAAAGAAACCTCATATGTAAGACCAACAACTACTGCTAATCCTAATGTAATGGCCATTGCTTCAAATTGAATTTTCTTTTGCAGCTCGTCATAAGTCTTAAATAAATTTTTATTTGCGATTATCATACCAATTCCAATAGCTAGATTTATTATTAAGCCGATTTGAGTGAATATTATATTATCCCAAAGTGAATTTTCTGCTCCTGTTAAAAAAGCTAAACTTGCTACCCACGCTAATGTCCATGCCAGCATAATTTTGATTTGTTTTTTTTGTTCTTTCATAATGATATTAGTTTATATTAAGTATTCTGAAATATAATTGTAAATAAAACTGCCATAATTACAATTATTGCTTCATTTTTAAAAGTTCTAAGTTCACATCGATAAAACTTCTTGATTTTAGTTATTAATTTTTTCATATTTATATTAATTTTTGTAATGTTTACTTTACAAATATATAAAAATAATTTAACAATGTAATGTTTACTTTACTTTTTTATAAATATTTATAAAATTATTATAGTTAATTTGTTTTTAATTTATAATGATAGATTAGTTTTTTAATTTTATAAAACACAAAAACTATACTTTATGGACATAAATGTTGAAATGTCATATATAGATGACGAAAAATTCAATGTAAAAAATAATTCTGGTAATAATCTAACAGTTGATATGTATAGCCAGGATAAAAAAGAACACATGTCACCAATGGAACTTCTTTTATCTGCATTAACAACATGTGCAGCAGTTGATATTGTATCGATGATAAAAAAAAGAAGACGTGATTTCAAAGATATCAAGGCGATTACTTCTGGATCAAGAGTTGAAAATCCTCCAAGATATTATAAATCAATTGATATAAAATATTTGATTTTTTCTTCTGATTTAAAAGATAATGAAGCTGAACGTTTTATTTCCTTAGCATTAAATAAGTATTGTTCTGTTGGGGCTACTATTAGACCTGATACAATTGTAAATCATAGTTTTGAGATAATTAGAGATTAATCTAAAAGATTACTAAATTCACTTTTTAAAATTTTATTTAAATGAAAAAATTTACCTACCTAATATTGCTAATTTTTATAATTGGCTGTAACACAAATGTTAATAAAGAAAAAAACAATGATTTTTTTGTTGAAATTTTTTCTGATTCTGATCAAAAGATAGTTCATGTAGATTCTAAAATTGAAATCATAGCAGATTCTTTAATTGTAGCTGAAGGGCCACTTTGGAATAAGGAGATGAATTCATTATTATTTACAGATGTTGGTGCCAATAAAATTTATAAATGGAATCCAGAATCTGGATTATCAGATTATATGGTTCCTAGTGGATATACTGGCTATGCACCTAGTTTTGAAACTGGACTAATTGGTGCCAATGGATTAATTTATGGAAATGATGGAAACTTGTATTTGTGTCAACATGGGGATAGGAGAGTAGCTAAACTAATTAATTTAGAAGACGGAGTTCCAGAATTTGAAACTGTTGTTGATAAATATGATGGAAAGTTTTTTAATAGTCCAAATGATATTGTAATGGACAATAATGGAGACATATATTTTACAGATCCTCCTTATGGGTTTTTTAATCCTCAAGAAGGAAAATTTAATAATGAGTTTAAAGAATTAGATTTTAGTGGGGTTTATAAGTTTTCTAATTCAGGTGAATTAACCTTAATTTCCTCTGATCTTAGTCTTCCTAATGGAATAGCTCTTTCTAATGATGAAAAGTATCTTTTTGTCAACAATTCAGATGATAATAATCCTGTAATAACTAGATATGATGTTGGAGATAATTTTAGTTCTGAATTGTTTTTTGATGGCACAGAACTTTTAAAAGATTATGGAGGAGGTTTTGATGGTTTGAAAGTTCATTCATCAGGAAATATATTTTCAACAGGCCCTGGAGGCGTATTGGTTATTTCTCCAGATGGAGAATTGATTTCAAGAATTAATTTTGGTGGTGGAGTTACTAATTGTAATTTTGATGAAGACGAGCAATTTCTTTATGTAACTGGTTTTGGCTTTGTTGCTAGAGTTTCTTTAAACTGATAATTTTATATAAATGAGTATTCTAGAAATCACAACCGTTTTACTGCTTTTAGCTTCATTTTTTTCAATTATCAATTTAAGATTACTTAAGCTTCCTCAAACTATAGGATTGATGATTCTTGCAATATGCTTATCTATAGTTGTTTTAGCAATCGGTGTAATTTTTCCTGAATTTATAGAGATTATAACAGGACTTACTAAGGATTTTGATTTTAGTGTTCTTCTAATAGATGTGATGTTACCATTTCTTCTTTTTGCCGGAGCAATTAGTGTTGATGTTCATGAGCTTTTAAAAGATAAGGTTACCATTCTTTTTCTAGCAACTTTTGGAGTGGCTTTTTCAACTTTTGCAGTAGGAACAGGAGTTTTTTGGTTAATAGAACAACCTTTTTTTGGTCTAAATGATATTGGAATTTCTTATGTAGATTGCCTATTGTTTGGGGCTTTAATTGCACCAACTGATCCAATTGCAGTTCTTTCCATTGTAAAAAAAATGAACTTATCTTCAATCACTGTAACACGAATTGCAGGAGAATCTCTTTTTAATGATGGAATAGGGGTAGTTATTTTTCTTACTTTATTGAAAGTAAAATTATTGGGAGTAGATAATGTTACTCCGGAGGGAATTAGTATGTTGTTTGCAACAGAAGTTATAGGTGGAGTTATTTTAGGTTGTGCTTTAGGATACTTAGGTTTAAAACTTGTTAAATATATTGAGAATCAACATGTAGAATTAGAAGTTTTAATTACACTTTCTTTAGTTCTATTAGTTACTGTAGTTGCTAATAAATTTCATTTTTCTGGACCTTTAGGCGTTGTAATGATGGGATTGTTTTTAAATAGAAATATTGATACAGATAAAATTGAAGCAGGAGTTCAAAAAGCAATGGGTGAATATGTATATAAATTTTGGCATTTGTTGGATGAAACTTTGAATGCCATATTATTTATTTTAATTGGACTTGAGATTATTCCTATTTTCCAAAATTTTGTTCCTGCATATTTTTTAATTTCAATAATAACCATTATACTCGTTGTTTTTTCAAGAGGAATTGGCGTTTCTATTCCAATCATGATTTTATCCCTATATAAAAAGTTTGAAAAGAGAACATCTCTTATAATAACTTGGGGAGGTTTAAGAGGTGGTTTAAGTATAGCTTTAGCTTTAAATTTGCCAGATACGATTGGTGATGGTAAAAACCTTATACTTTTTCTAACCTATATGGTAGTTTTATTTACAATTATTTTTCAAGGTCTCACTCTTGAGAAATTACATAAATAGTTCTAATCGGAATGTTAAAATTATTTTTGTATTTTAACTTTATGAAAAAAATATTTTCCTTAATATTTATGTTGTCTTGTCTGTTAACATTTGGACAAAACAATGCTCCTGTAGCTAGTAACCAAACTGTTTCAACTGATAAAAATAAAGATGTTGACATTACTCTTGTTGCAACTGATGCCGATGGAGATGTTTTAACTTATATTATTAAATCTTTACCAACAAATGGCACATTGAAAAATGGATCTACGGTAATTTCTGCAAGTGACCTTCCTTTGGCTTTATCTGCTGCAAGTGTTAAATATACTCCTAATTCAAATTGGTCTGGATCAGACTCTTTTACTTTTGTAGCAAGAGACCTTTCTATTTCTGCTTTTGCCGCTGCAAATGGTTTAACTGTTATCTCTAACAATGGAGTTCCAGTTTCCCACACCAAACCAGCTGGAAAAACTTATTATTTGATGGAGAGTAGTCCAAAAAGAATGGATTGGCCTGACGCCAAAACATTAACCGATTCTTATGATGGAGCTCAAATGTTTGTGCCATTTAATAAAACAATGGATGAGTCAATTTATAATGCTCTTAAATCTATGAATAGATTGGATGGGCCATTTTGGTATGGACTTTGGCAAGACAGAAATGCTAATGATTATTCCGAACCCGGTGGAGGATGGTATTGGGTAGATGGAGTTAAATTAGGTTCTACTGAACGTCCCTATACTAATTGGCATTCTGGTGAACCTAATAATGCAGGTGGAAATGAAGATTATGCTCAATTTAATCGTTTTATTGGTGGTTTCACTTGGAATGATATGCAAGTCGGAAACACACAATCTTACGCATTATTTGAATTTTCTTTAAAAGATGATGGAAGTGAAAGTAATGTTGCTACTGTGACAATTAATGTATCAACAACTGGATTTAGTCTTCAGGATGACAACAATAAGATTACAGTTGGTAGTTGTACTTGTAATGGAACAAAAGATGGCTTTTTAGTCTTGTCTGTTGAAGATAATTCATATGACTATACAATTACTGTAAGTGGAGTGGCTACTCCAATTACAATTAAAGGAACTAGTAAAACTGCTACAGTACCAGGTTTAGGTAAAGGGAAATACACCATTTGTTTTAAAGTAGATGGACAATCTAATTATGAACAATGTTTTGAAGCAACTATTACTGAACCAAATGGAATATAAAAAAAATTAAAAAATGAAAAAAACATTCTCCTTTCTTTTGATGTTATCATCAATTTTAATATTTGGACAAAGTACCCCTTGTACTAATACATCGACATTAACAGTTAGTGGAGATTTTAATGTTACAGCTTCAGGAACCTATCCTATGGTTATTCCTGCGCAAAAAATAACCGGATCTGGTTCAGGCACACAAGTTTTTAGAAAAAATGTAGATATAAAACTCACTTTAGGAACTGGAGATGTTTTTGAAAGTTGTGTAGTTAAATTGGATGTTGATGATTTTGACGATGGTTTACAATTTGATATTGATGGAGTAAATCTTTTAAATTTCCAACAAAAACATTGGGATAATACATTTGGAGCTAATACAACGGAGTTTAATGGAAGTGGAAGATTTGTAACATCTGGTGGTATGTGGACCCCTTGGACTGGTCAAGGAAATCCAAAACTTGAAATTTCTACTGGAAAAGTACAGTTAATGGTGGATACAAAAAATGGCACACGTGAAGATGCATTGCTTTTTATGGATACTTCTGTAGCAGATTGGAAATTAATTTCAACTTTTACATACGACTGTTTAGCAGGTTTTAATTTACTTATTGGAAATCAAAATGGCGGAGGAGGCCCATCAGGTATCAATGCTAATTTAACAGTTGAAGCATATGTTGGTCCTTGTGATACTAGTGGAAGTTTCACTCTTCAAGATGATAATAATAAAATTACAGTTGGAACCTGTACTTGTAATGGTGCGAAAGATGGTTTTCTAGCTTTATCTATCGAAGATAATACTCATGATTATACAATTACTGTTAGTGGATTAGATAATCCTATTACAATAAAAGGAGCTAATAAAACTGCTACAGTACCAGGTTTAGGTAAAGGCAAATATACTGTATGTTTTAAGGTGGATGGTCAACCCAACTATGAACAATGTTTTGAAGCAACAATAAATGAACCAAACTCATTATAAATAATAATAATAACTTTTAGATATGAAAAGCACAATAAAATACATTAGTTTACTTTTTTTAACATTAACCTTCATAATTAGTTGTGATTGTGATTGCCAGGATATTACAGATACATCTGGACCTATTTCAACAGATAGGTTTGTTGCATCTCCAGGTTCACCTACATTAATATCACCCGCAAATGGTAAAAATTGTGAAATAGGATCTCCTGTAGATGTTTCTACAAGTCAAGTTGCTTTTAGCTGGTCAGCTTCACCTGAAACAGATAGTTATAATCTTACATATACTAACTTAATTACTAATAGTATTAAAACAAAAACAGGTATAACTACTAACACAACAAAAATTCTATTATTTAAAGGAATTCCTTATGCTTGGAGTGTACAGTCTATTAATTCTAATAGTAATAGAGCTT
>Ga0206684_1000909_pt1 | contig 11451 bp, 16 predicted proteins | sample M210012015metaG_FD_155467 | JGI IMG/M metagenome (GOLD analysis project Ga0206684, IMG submission 155467) | Ammonia-oxidizing marine archaeal communities from Monterey Bay, California, United States - M2 100m 12015 | ecosystem: Environmental > Aquatic > Marine > Intertidal zone | place: USA...
TCAAGATTTTTTACCAAATGAATAAAAAGTGTTCAAATATACATAAAACATGATATAATATATTTATAACTGTTGCTAATATAGCAGTTATATTTATACATACATAATATTCAAATATATTATAAGGAAGATATAATATGAGTGATAAAAAACAAAATTGGAAATTTACTAAATATGATGAAAATCCTACATTTCCATTTTTAGTTGTTGATAATTGGTATACACCTGATGAAGAAGAAGCTGTTTGGAGTGAGTTACAGCTCTATTCTCATTTACCGACTTCAAGGTCTACAGACGCATGGGATGTAGCTAGAGATGAAAATGGTGATTCTTTAGCTAAGTCATATAGATGGAATCATTATGATTATTACGATGAAAATCAGATTAATCAGTTTCCTATTGAGAGGAGTTTATATAAAATTGGTTCACCAGAGTTTCACGATAACTTAGAGTTTACTAATCCATATTATAGAGGTTTAACTGGTGCTAATGGGCATACGGGTTTAATTTCATACTATGAAGAAGGAGATGAATATAAAACACATTATGATTCATTTGCTTGGACACATTTGGTATGGTTTTATAAAGAGCCTAAAAAGTTCATAGGAGGTGATTTTACTATTAATGAAGCTAATGTGACAATAGAATGTAAACATAATAGAGCTATATTTTTCCCTAGTTGTTTTTTACATTCAGTAGATAAAATTAAAATGACTGAAAATATGCCGTTTGGATATGGTCGTTGGACCATATCGCATTTTTATTATTCACATAAAAGAAAACAAAGTTAAAAAGTGTTCAAATACGCATAAAACATGGATATAATATATTTATATCCGTTATTAATATGAGAGGGTGTTATGAAAAACCAATTATCTTTTTTAGAACGTAAAAAACTACGAATTGCTAATAATATGAAAGCAGTACGTCCTAATAACCATAATGCACAATGGGATTTATATATTGCTAATGAGTATGTTGAAATGCGATTAGAAATACAAAGACAGTCGATTATGTGTAATAAAGTTGATGTTATTTAATTATATAAAATAAGGAAAAGATAAAATGATTAGTTTTAATATAGATATTAAGAAAACATTAGAAGAGATAAATATTATTAATTATAAAAGTGCTTTTATAATTTCTGAGTTAAGTACTGCAAAAGGTGTAGAAATTGAAGTTGTATTAGATTCGGGTTCAACTATTGATGTTAGGATAGCAGCAGAAGATTTAGTATTTTTTGTTGATACTCAGAAAATTTTAATGAGAGCAGTAGAAGCATTTAGTATTGAGCCAAGTATTGATAGATTTAATGCAATAGTTAGAGCGGGTGAAAAACACTATGAAGGTAAACGTTAAATGAGTATAGCACAGTCTATTTTAGATACATTTCCAAATATTGATCAAATTGATGAAGAATCGGCTGCGATTCTTTATCAAGAATTTATGACTGAATGGCATGAACAATGTGCCATTCATAAGTTTGAAGATAATAGTGCATTAGTATTTGAAGATAATACCGTATATATACATATATATGAAGAGGATTATTTTAATGAGTGATGATATGGTAATTGTAGCTAATGCCGCTACTTGTTTATTATGTGGTGATAGCATATATTCAGGTTTTAGGCATGATTATGCTACTTGTTCATGTGGTAGTTGTAGTGTAGATGGTGGTTGCGACTATTTTAAAATGTCATATAAAGATAGAGAGCAAGTTGAAATTAATCATATATTAGCTTCTGAAGATTTTTTAAGTATTTTAATTAAAGAAATTGATTCATCAATGAAGTCTGGCAGAAATGCGCGTGGTGTTGCATATGCGGCTTTACGAGCTATACGTGATAGTAACGCTAATTTTAAAATAGACAGTCAAGGGACAATAAAGTGGATTTGTAATAAGTGATAAAAATTTGGTTAAAAAAAACATCTATATATAGTTTAGATAATATTTTTTAGCCAAATAAAGGTAAATATAAATGTATAAGAAGAGTAGTGTTTTTGAAATAGATAAAAGTAAGCCAAATATTTTAATTGCTTGTGGAGCAATGAAACCGCATGAATATACTCATGTTCAGGGTTCTCAGCAGTATATTAGAGATATGTTATTAGATACGTATAATATAGTATATCTTAATAGTTCAGGTGATGATCCTAATTCATATATAAGTTCAGGTGGTAAATATTATAAGGATAAGTTACTTAGGAAAAAAGAAGATTCTGATTATATTCGTAAGAATAATGAGATGATGGATAAGACCTTACATGATGCATTTGATGAAGATGGTTTAATTTTTGATTATGTAATATTAGGTACAGATGATATTTATAGGATACCTTTATCGCCATATTGTTCTAAAACTTTTAATTTAAAATTACATAATAAGTTGAATGAGTATTATGATAATGTTACAGGAGAAGATTTAGACGATATTAAAGTTATTACTGATTCTATAATGGAAAATTGGGATAGAAAAGTATCGCCAATAGCATTTAGTACTTCAATGTTTGCAATTGGTTTTAAGACTATCAAGTTTTTATATGATAATAATAGAATAAAGAATGATGTAATTGCGTTTATAATTGATCCTACATTTTATACGCCATTTTTCAGAGAGAACAATATACCATTACGAGCATTATGTTTTGAGGATGACAAGCGTGGTACACGTAATCATATTAAGTGGCCTATGGCACAGTTTCAGCATATTGTATATACTAAAAAGTTTTTAGATAGTTCATATGTATCACCTAGTAGAGATAAGAATTTATGTTTTGCTGGGACTATTTTACATAGTAAGGGTGATAGAGTTGAGTTATGGGAAAAGTTTTTAAGAGATGTAAAGTCGGATGATTGTACATATTGGATTCCATTAAGAAAAAATGGTATAAATAAAAAGCCAGTAACTGATAAAGTATTCGATAAAAACATGGGTATAATTCGTGATATGTTTGGAGATGATTTAGTTAGTAGTATAACAGAATCTAAGCATTTTGGTGGAGAAATAGTACCTATTGAGCATGAAGTATTAATAGAACAGTTTAAATATGGGATGGTATTAAGATGTGTTTCGTGTGAAGATTCATTAAATTTTAAGCCGTTGCTTTATACATTTAGAGGTGTATTACCATTATTAGACCCATTATATGATCCAGATTGTTTAATGATACCAAAGCATATACAAGAGCATATTGTAGTTAAGGATGCTGCGGCAATAGATGAAAGAATTGAATATTTTAATGCTAATGAAGATGAGCGTATTAAGATATTAAATGAATTATCTGAAATATTCATGATAGATGATTTTGTTAATAATGAAGAAGAAACTGTTACTAAATATATACAGCAATTAATACCAGAGTATAAATCATAATGTTAATAAAAATATATTTTAGAAAAAACTTAAAAATATCAGGACCTAAGTTAGCAGCTGCTTGTACCCATATAGGGAATCAATTAGGACAAAAATATTTATCTTTAGGACACGTTAAAGGACATAGTGTCCCAAAGGATGATGTTGTAATAATACTTAGAGCGTCTGATAAAAAGTTCAATGAAATTAAAGAAGATGTTATAAGTCAAGATAGTCTTTCTTATCATTTGCATATTGATAATGGTTTTACTGAAATTCCTCCTAATACTGAGGTAGCGATAGGTTGGATAGAGGACGAATAAAAACCTTTATATATAATAACAGTTATGGCCCCCTTAGCTCAGTAGAGAAATTTAATGGATATCCATTAGGGGCCACCATTTTTAAAAAGTGTTCAATAAAGAATATTATTATGATATAATATATACATATATGGTCCCTTAGCTCAGTTGGTTAGAGCACCCGACTCATAATCGGTAGGTCCCCAGTTCGAATCTGGGAGGGACCACCAAAAAAAAGTTTATATATAAATACATATATAAATACATATATGAAATACATATATGAAATACAATTTAAATAAGTTTATTTTGGTGGCATATAGCTCAGCGGTAGAGCAGCGGACTGTTAATCCGAAGGTCACAGATTCGATCTCTGTTATGCCAGCCAAAGTAAATTTTATACGCTATTAGCTCAGCTGGATAGAGCAAGGGATTTCTACTCCCTAGGTCGAGGGTTCAAATCCTTCATAGCGTACCAATTACAAGGTGGGGTTCCTGAGTGGTCAAAAGGATCAGACTGTAAATCTGACGCGAAAGCTTCGTTGGTTCAAATCCAACCCCCATCACCATTTTTTGCGGGTATAGTTTAATGGTAAAACCCCAGCCTTCCAAGCTGGTGATGAGGATTCGATTTCCTCTATCCGCTCCAAGTTTAAAGCTAATGTAGCTCAGTAGGTAGAGCAGCTGACTTGTAATCAGCCGGTCGTAGGTTCGATTCCTATCATTAGCTCCATATTTTAGTTATAAATATAAATATAACAATTATATTAAGGAATACTAAAATGAGATATAAATCATTCGCTCAGTTTGTTGAGCAGAAAATGACAGTACCAGATAATAAGAGTTTAGATCTTGAAACTGGTTTTGAAATGCCAGAAAATATTGAAGAGCTTCAAGCATCTCTTAAGAAGATTGGTATTAGTGATTTTAAAAAGATAAGTTCAAAAAGGTTTTCGGTTTTAACCAATGATAATCGAATTGCTTTATTAGAAAAAATACAAGTTCATTTTGCCAATTATGGTGCTGCGTATGACCCGGATTTTGGTTCTTCGTCAGTCGGGATGGTACGTATTGGTAAGTTTGCTATAGGTGCTGTGCCAAAGTCGAAGCAAGGTAAAGCTAGTGCTGGTATACAGAATGAGTATACATTGATTAATATGGTAAATAGTGCATTAGCTGATGGTCCTATGGATTTAGTATTTAAGTCTAGTAAGAAGAAGTTTACAATACCTATGGCTGTTAGAGCTGAAGCAGTTGGTGGTGATACAAAGAATCGTAAGAAGGCTGATGTTAATATTATTGATGAGAATGGTAATAAGTATCCAATTTCTATAAAGAAAGATAATGCTGAGATATGGGAATCTGCTGATTCTTATTGGGGTACTCAGATGAAAGAGATTGTTGATCGTGAAGTGGAGGCTGGTAATGTTAAAGTTGAGAAGCATCCAAAAGTTGGTTCAGTTTATACATTAGCACCAAATTTAGCGGTTAAAGCTAGTAAGCAAGAAATAATTAATGTTGTATTTGGAAGTGATATATTGCCAAATGGATGTGTTATAGAGAAAACATTTAGTGGTAAGTATGAGATTGATGCAGATACAGAAAGTGTAATAATTGATGTTACAAAGATTATTACGAGTCCAAGTGAATTAAAGGGTGATTATGAGGTATATTTTTTAATTCGCAATGATAGTACTCGTAAAGGTTCAAAAATTCCTGGTTTGCGTGTTCTTGCTGTTAAGAAGACACGTATTAATAGGAACGTTAAGGTAGTGAAAAGATAATGTTTTGTGATTCTTTAAGAGGTTCAATAAATGCCTATAAAGAGTTTTGTTTGCTATGTATATTAATTAGTATAACTAAAACTAAAAAAGGAAAACGAAATGAAGTTAAAAGCTATCACTAGCGCGTATGTTAGAATGCGTAATAGTATAATAGTATGCGCTTTAGCACTTGCTACAACGCAAGTAAGTGCGCAGAGTGTATCGGATGCAACCCTTAATTTAACAGCAAGTGTTGCAGGTGTTTATGGTTTAAGGGGTGATAAGAATATAGATTTGTTGATTGAGCCTAACGGTCAGTCCGAGTTTACTGAGAGGAATGCATTATCATTTTTCAGTAATAAGATAGGTAATTATAGAGTTTCTATAAGGTCAAAAAATGGTGGGTTAATTAGTGGTGACAATAATTTAGCATATAGTGTAAGTTTAGTACAGGGTACAGGTAGTTGGGGTTCATTTTCAGCTGTTACTGTAAATTCTTGTCATTTTTCTGATACTGATGCTAAGATGTGTCCTGCTATGTTAATCAGTTCTAGTACAAGTGGAGAAATAAAGCCAGCTATAGATGGTAATATTACAGCTAAGATTAATGTTAATATTAATGGTGGTAATGCGGTTGCATTAAATGAGTTATATCATGATATATTGACATTAAGTGTAGCCGAAGATAAGGGGTCGATGTTATAATGTTAAATTTGCGTAAAATTTTATTGTTTTTTATTATTATTGTATTATTTAGTAGTATGAATATAGCTAATGCTTTTGATGTTGATCTTAAGCAGTGGACATTTTATTCTACAGAGAAAAGAAATATGCCTATGTATGTTGCTAATATAAGTGATAAGCCATTGGCATTACAGATTAAAATTTATACGCGAGAGTTTAACGTAGAAGGTGAAGAGTTTTTAACTGGTATATATCCAGATATTGAGGTTTTACCTTCTAATGTATTAGTTAATGCTAATTCTAAGTCATTAGTAACATTATTATGGACAGGAAAAATGCCTAAAGAAGAGGTTCCTCTTCGTATAGTAGTAACACAATTGCCCATAGATTTTGGTTATAATGATAGTTCATCATTAAAGATGATGTTTGAATCAGTAAAAACTTTATACATTAAGCCACCTAATAGTAAGCCCGATATGAAGTTAATATCATATGAGTGGGATAGCAAAGAGCAGATGTTATATGTTTTAGTTGAGAATAAGGGAACTGCTTCATTATTTAGCGATTATTGGGAGATAAAGTTAGATGATAAGTTAATAAATGTTTATCCATATGATGATGTTAAAGATATTGTTTTTGGTAAAACATCTCAAGCTAATTTTTTAGCTGGAGAGATACGAAGAATTCCGATACAGATAGTATCAGATAAGCCTTTATTATCAGTTAATAAAGTTGAATTAGTAGAAATACATAAAGAATAGATCATTGTGTTTTTTAATATTAGGTTTATATCATTAATAGCAATTGGGCTTTCGTGTTCGGCGTTAGCCCAATTTTCGTTATATGAAGAAAAAGCTAGTTTGTATAAAAAGGTATTTGGAATAGAGATGCCTGAGCCAGTATTTCGTGATATATCGGTTGATATGTATATAGATGGCCAATATATTGATAAAAAAGAAAATATTAAATGGGATAGTACTAATAATAATATAATATTACCTAAGTCGATATTATCAGTAATAGAACCACATTTTAAGCCTGGTGTTAGTATAGATCCGGTATGGATTAAGGATAATAATATATTAAATATATCAATTATGCGTAAGCGTGGTTTTGATATAAGTTTTAATATAGAGTTATTCAGATTAGAAATAAAGACCCCGCCCGATATACGTCGGCGTTTAACTATAAGTTATATGCCAAAAAATCTTAGAGATATTGAATATACTAGTAAGCCATTATCTGGATATTTTAATTTATATTCTAGTAATAGTTATGATAGTGATAGTATAGAAGAGTATAGTGGTTCTCAATTAGTAGAAGCTTCATTATCGTGGAATAATTTAACATTTCAGTATGAGGGAGAGCATGAAGATAGTATTTCACAAGAGTGGTATAATCGTGGTGCTCGTATTATAGTAGAAAATTCTGATTCACATATTATATTAGGTGATCAAGAGCCACAGAATATTGATTGGTCATTAGCGCCTCCACCATTAGCTAAGGGTATTAATAGTCATCTTTTTGGTATAGGAATAAACAAGCGTGTTTCTATGGGTGATTATGATGTAGCATATACATCTGATTTTTATTATGATTTTATAATTAGTTCTGATAGTGAGATAATGGTTTATGTTAATGGTAAGATTACTTATCAAGTGGAGTTACCATCTGGTAGATATAGACTTAAGGATATACCATTAGAGGCAGGGCTTAATAAGATTAGGATTGATACAGTTGGTTCAGACGGTACATATAATAAGGTTCAGGATACATATTATCAGCGTTATGATATGTTAAAGATGGGTCAGATGGAGTATGATATAGCTGTTGGTTCACCATATATTAAAGATGATAATTTATCTGAGTTAGACAATGATAATAAGTTAGTTTTAGGATATTTACGATATGGTTTAAATGATAAGTTAACGCTTGGTAGTTATTTACAATATCAAGAGAAGTTAAAAGTTTTCGGTTTTATTCAGCAGTGGGGTACATCGCTTGGTTATTTAACATTAGATGTAGCTGGTAGTAAAGATGAGATTGGAGATACTGGTTGGGCTAAGCAGTTTGAATGGAGTAGTGATGCTAGGTATACACCTATAGGTTCATATGAAGCAACATTTACGGGGTATGGTTTAAGGACTAATTATTTTAGTGAAGATTTCAAGAGTAATTATGAAGTTAATGAAGTAGATTTTCCTTGGGATATTCCTGATATTCGTTCATTAGTTGCGCCTTATTTAAGTTTAGGTTTTTCTACAAATACTCAGTTATCTATATTAGCTGGTCGTGTTGATTTTCATAATCCAGATATTGATACAGCATTTGGTTGGGGAGCTCGTTTAGAGCAGAGTGTTGGTGATATTAATATGTGGTGTACATATAGTAGTATACAATATGCTGGAGAAACTAATAAATATTGGGCTATTAATTTTGAGTGGAGACCTTATGGTTCATCGCATTATGTTAAGTCAAATTATGATTCTCAGTTAGAGCGTAGTAAAGTAGCATATGAGTATGTTGATCCAGCTAATTCATTTACTAGGTATCATGTAGAGAATACATATAAAGATAGTAAAAATAAGAGTATTAAGATATATAGTGAGTATCGTAAGGGTTACAGTCAGTCAAAATATCAGTTTTCTGAGTCGTTATATGATGGTATAAAAGAGAGGAGAGGTCAGTGGATATCTGGCGGAGCCCGTGGTAAATCTGTATTAGATGCTAGTTATATTGATTCTAAAGAATATAGTGCTTCATGGTATGTTGAAACGGGTGTAGCATTTGCTGGTAATAATTGGGGTATTACAAAGCCAATAAAAGATAGTTTTGCTATTTTTTATGCTAATCCAGGTTTTGAAGGGAATGTTGAGTTTGGAGATGGTGCAAGAATAGATAGTTTTGGTTCTGCAGTAGTTTCGGATATTAGCAGTTATGAAGTTAGTGAATATAAGGTAAATGCTACAGATTTAAGTAGTTTAGCGAGTATAGATAATAGTTCGTTTAAGGTTAAGAATCGCTATGCTAGTGGTACAGCTATTGGTGTTGGAAGTTCGGCAAATATGTTTTTGCGTGGTATTTTAGTAGATCAGTATAATGAGCCTATTATATTAAAGGCTGGTAGGTTAATACCATTAAGTGGTAATAGTGATGAAGTTATGTTTTTTACTGGAGAAGATGGTAAAATTACAGTAAAGGGTATATCGGTAGGAAAGTGGCGAGTTACATTATTAGGTGAGACTGATGAAGTTGTAATAGATGTATTATATGAAAAGTCGAGTATAGTTGAAATAGGTACAATTGTTGTTAAAATTAATGAATAAAAGTGTTCATATATATAGTTTTGTGTGATATAATAGAAACTAAAGGAAAGCAAAAATGACTAATTCAGAAAAAGTAAAAGAGTTAAAAGAGTTATCAGAGTTTTGTTATGAAATAAGTCAGACTGAGCATGATGTATTCTTTTCATATCATCCAAATATTGATTCTGTATCAATTGTTGTATATAAGGGTGGCTGGAAAAAAGCTATTCTTGGGCCAGTATGTTCATTACCTATATTAGAAGAATATTGGAAAATGGATAATTTATCAGTTAGTAAAACTAAGAAAGTTATAGTTGAATTGTTAGATATAGAAATACCACAGAGTAAAAAAAGTTGGTTAAAAAGTATTAAAACTTGGTTAACTAAAGAAGATTTAGAGTGGCTTAATAGAAAATAAATGGAGTTGAGATGAAAGGTTTATTTTTAGATGATGAACGTAATCCATCAGATGTAACATGGGTTAATTATATTAATAGAGAAGATATTGAATGGAAAGTAGTTCGTACATATAATGAGTTTGTAGAGGCTATAAATACCGATAGTTTTGATTGTTATTCGTTTGACCATGATTTACAGGATTATGAAATGCGGCCAATGGAACCTATACAGTCAGCTTTTGGTGAAGTAGCAATGGAGCTTGACGATGTATATCAAGAGCGTACTGGTGCAGATTGTGCTAGAGAGTTATTGAAGATATTAGGGAAAGTTGAAATATTTTATATACATTCAAAGAATCCTATAGGTAGTGAGAATATACTTTCAATATTGGCTTAAGATTTGGTATATAAATACATTAAACAGGAGTAATCAATATGTATTATATAGAACCCAAGCCAAATCCAAGTAAGTTGTTATTATGTAGTGATTTATTAAGAGCCACAATAGAGTTAGGTATATCAAAAGTCATGATGTCTAGTTTGTTAGACATTGAGCATAGTGGTTCTAAGTTGATTATGTTATTACCTGGTTTCACTGGTTCAGAAAAGTCATTAGAGTATTTAAGAGATTTTTTAGAGAATATAGGTCATACTGTAGTGATGTGGGGAGCTGGTCGTAATTATGGAGATAAGCCTGAGACTTATAGGATGTGTTATAATAAGTTAGTTAGGACATATAAGAAGCATAATAAGAAGTTAGTATTAATTGGTCATAGTTTAGGTGGTTTATATGCTCGTAAGTTAGCTCATGAAAGTCCGGAGTATATAGAGCAGATAATATCATTAGGAAGTCCAATTGATATGAGGGGTAGGGTTGATAATATAATTTCGGCTGTATATGAGATATTTAACCCAGATTTTAGAGATGATGAAGATAAAAAATATATGGAGTTGGCAATACAGCCTAAAGTGCCATGTACGCACATATATACTAAGCAAGATGGAATTGTACATTGGAAGATGTGTAGGCAGGATAAGAAATTAAGTAATACAGTTTTTCAAGATATTGAGGTATATGGTAGTCATATTGGTTTAATATGTAATCCATTAGTATTTAGGATATTGATTGAGTTATTAGGTGGTAAGAGTGGTGAGTTTGTTACTATTGATAATTCAAAAGTGTTCAACATCTTTTAGAAATATGATATAATAAGTTGTATATATAGAATAAGGAAGTAAAAATGAAGAACAATTTTGTTGCTAAGCATGCTCGTGAGTTTAATCGTGCTACAGTTGAAAATGATAAGAAAAAGAAGATGAAGAATTTAACTGATAGGAAGCGTAAGCATAAAGTTTCATATTCTGAATAGAAGAAAATGTGTGATATAAATATATAAAGTGTAGTGTTCAACATAATTAGTAATTATGTTATAATAACACCCTATAGACTAAAAACAACAATTAGTTGTGAAAATAATATTATGGAATATGCAGTTGTATCTCTGCTACAAAAAAAGAAACATGACGTTGGTGCGGTATTGAACCCCTTCGATCATGTCAGCATCTGACCGGTTTAAACGAAATTAACTGCGAAAGATTTTTAGGCATTTACGTCAAGGTATATTAGTTTATTATACTTAAGG
>Ga0206684_1000919_pt1 | contig 11423 bp, 10 predicted proteins | sample M210012015metaG_FD_155467 | JGI IMG/M metagenome (GOLD analysis project Ga0206684, IMG submission 155467) | Ammonia-oxidizing marine archaeal communities from Monterey Bay, California, United States - M2 100m 12015 | ecosystem: Environmental > Aquatic > Marine > Intertidal zone | place: USA...
AGACTTGGCTCCACCAGCAAGAAGAATTGCCCCCATACTCGCTGCTTGGCCAATACAAATTGTACTTACATCAGGTTTAATAAATTGCATTGTGTCATATATTGAAAGGCCTGATGTAATCGATCCACCTGGCGAGTTGATGTATAGATATATGTCTTTATTTGGGCTCTCACTTTCTAGAAATAGCATTTGTGCAACAATCAGATTTGCCATATTGTCTTCGATAGGTCCGACTGCAAAAATAACATTGTCTTTGAGTAGGCGAGAAAAAATATCGAAAGCCCTCTCCCCTCTTGGAGTTTGCTCAACCACCATTGGTATTAGGCTATTTATTTCTTCTTTTGTCGTCATGCTTGATTGTTTATTAATTCTTTAAATTCTGTTTCTTTATCAGTGAATGATGTTTTATCTATGAGCCAATCTACCACTTGATCTTCCATAACCATAGATTTTAGTTGATCCATGAGTTCTGGGGTTTGCTCATACATTTTCTTAATTTCATCCCCGTTAGGGTAAGCATTCGTAATCTCGCCCAATTTAGTTTTAACCCTTTCATCATCCAACTGCATCTCCCTTGAGATAACCAATTCATTGACCAATAGACCTAGATGCACTCTTTCTGTTGCGATTTGATTGAAATTATCTAGTTCAGGTGCAGCAGACTCATCTTCAACACCGGATCGCTTCATCCAGTCTTTTTGCATTGCAGTAGCTTCACTTCTAATCATAACCTCTGGAATCTCGATCTGATTCTTCTCTCTGAGATGATTCATTAAGCCGACTCTGACTTGTTCATTGATTTTTGCATCTTTTTCCTTTTCCATGCTCTCAGATATCTCTTTGACCAAATCATCATATTTTCCGCTTTCAATCCCAAAACCTTTGACAAATTCTTCTGTGACTTCAGCCAGTGCTAACTCCCTCACCTCTTTAACTTTGACATTAAAGTTAGCAGTTTTTCCAGCAAGATCGGGTTGATGATATTCTTCAGGGAAAGTCACCTCAAAACCTTTTTCATCATTTGGCTTAGACTCTTTTAATGACTCTTCAAATTCTGGCAACATTTGTCCGCCGCCAAGCTGCATCACAAAATCTTCAGCACTTCCGCCCTCAAAAACATCTCCATCCAAGGTTCCCTTGAAGTCGATCAAGAGCTGATCATTTTCATTTGAATTTCTGTCCACTGACTTCCACTCGCCTTTTTGTTTCTGAAGGTTTTCAACCATCTCATTGATATCGCTTTGCTTTACAGTTGTCGATGGCCTATCGAGCTTAATTTTATCTATGCCTTTTAACTTAAATTCAGGAAATACTTCAATCGTTGCTGTGTATTTAAATTCACTCCCATCTACAAATTGATCAATACTCACTTCAGGTGGCCCTGCTGGTTTAAGCTCTTTTTCTGTAATGGCTTCGACATATGTTGATTCCAAAACATCGCTTAAGATTTCCTGGTTAACTTGATTACCATATTGGCTCTGAATGATATTAATGGGCGCTTTTCCGGGTCTAAAACCGGGCAGTTTAGCAGTCTTTGCAATTTGCTCAAAACGCTGCATTTTCTTTGCTTCAACAAAAGAAGAAGGAACCGTAACTTTCACCTCACGTTTCAACTCTTTCTGCTTTTTTACTTTTACAGTAATTCCTGACATTTAGTTTCATCCTATTTATGGTGGGAAAGGAGAGACTCGAACTCTCACGGGTTGCCCCACTGGATCCTAAATCCAGCGCGTCTACCAATTCCGCCACTTTCCCATGAATTGATTAAGGCGAAAGATTATACAATAAATTTAGGAATTATAACCAGTTCTGATTCAATCGAATAACTATGTAATAGATAAAGAAAAAGCCGCCTATAAAAGGCGGCTTTCTTTTTTTGCTTAGCAAATGTGCTTAGAACTGATACTTAAGCCCCATTTGAATTTGCCATCTGGATTGACCAGAGTTGTCCTTGATGAAATAACTATCATCTGTATCGACCCCTTTAATGATGAATCGACCTTGATCATCAGTTCCGTTTACAAGTATTTGCCTACTGTTATTGTAGTTATACTCATAGACATGACCATCATCGTCATTAATCATGTTCATCACATTAAGAAGGTCTAAGTAGAATATAAACTTATGATCCTCCATTGGGCTTGGTAATTCTTGGGTTAATCTTACATCAAGTCTGCTGTAGCCTGGGGTTGTAAAAGCATTTCTAGGTGCATAAGTACCTTTATATTGAGCCAAAGGTCCACTGTTAATGTGATCCATTACGGCAGCCCCAACACTCGCGCTTGTGAACACTACATTAGGATCATCAAGTCCAGTTGGAACATATGGAAGACTATAATCAGCATAGAACTTACTGTAACAACGCCCGCTGCTGCCTTCGCAACCACCGACTGGGCGGTATGAAGGCTCATCAAATGTGATACTGTAAGGCTCTCCAGATTTTCTAACGTAAATAGCTGAAATTCTGGTCTCATTGTCACCAAAGAACATTTTCCTATATTCCAAGCCAGCAATGATCTTTCTGGATGCCATAAAGGATGATCGAGCTGCAGGTACATTCTCACCATCCCATCTTTGGGTGTACCCATAAGATGACTCTGCCTGAGACGAGGTTAAAGCATAAACATCTTTTGCATCAACAGAAGCCCATGATGCGAAGTAGCTGAAACCATTATCAAATGATTTCCTAACGGAAGCAGACCATGCTTTTGCGCCACCTTCATCGGTATTAGTCAACAGATAGTCACCAGGACCATGTGAGTAACGACCTCGACCATCAGCAAGGTATCCTTCAAGCTCCATTCCTAGCTCTTTGTAGAATACACCTTCATTCGTGCTGTCTTTGTTGTACTCAAGCGTGAGCTCATATCCGTTCTCTGTTGTGATATCAAGAGCAATATTACCTCTCCAACTGCTTGGTGCTTCAAAGTCAGGATCTGTTGTTTGAGCATCATTATAGTAAGCGGATGACGGTATACAGTAGTTACTGGTATCGCCCATCCAGAAGAAAGTTGGATCTCCAGCTGGCATCCTTCCAACTGTGCCTCCACATCTGAATGAAGGAAGCTCATCATCCCATCCATAAACTTTTAGATAGTCAGATGCCCCGCCTGAACGACTGTAGGCATTTCCATACCATACATTAGGTATTCGACCCATGAATAGACCATATCCACCCCTGATTTCAGCACTGACTACTCTGTCAATATTGCCAAAGAGTGACTCAGAAGCATCATAGTTAAAACCGATTCTTGGCTGAACAACGCTCATATCAAATCTCTGAGCATTACTGAATCCATTCCTAGCAACAAATTTTGGATTTTCTCTTGGTGCATCCGGTGTTTCAACTTGATCATATCTCACACCAACATTTAGCGTTAGATCACCTAAATAAATTTTATCCCCAATGTATACAGTTGTTTTCTCAAGAGAAAAGTTTGCTGCTACAGGGTCAACATCAAGTATTCCGCCTTGAGGCACATGATACCTCAGATAACTATATTCTCCAGCTTCATAATCAGCGATTGAGTCGAAAACAACTTCACCGTTGTACCTAGAAATGAATAGGTTATAAAGACTAGTGTCTTCGTAATCAATGCCAGCAGTGACAACATGATTACCTAAATCGTATGTCGCTTTGAAACTGATATAGTCTGAACTCGTCTCAATTTTATTCGCAGCTCTATAACGCTCACCACCAAGACGTATTTTGTCTCCTCCGACTTCAACAGTCATTTCAGGAATCGTAAGTCCTGGTGAGTATGGGTCACTTAGATACTCATAAGTGGAGTACCTTACTTTTGTGGATAAACGATCATTCCAATCACTGTAAAGTGTGATTGAATTTCTCTCAATTTCAGGTGCATAGTAAACCCAATTGCTGCTGAATCTGTTGTAACCACCTGATGGCAGGCTATCTTCATCGCTTTGATAGAGAAAAACAGCCCTGTGAATATCATTGATATTTGCATTTAATTTAATAATTGTTTTCTCACCAGTTTCAGGAGCTGTAAATGAAGTGAATTGTCCTGGATCAAACCCATAACGATCCTTACTAATTCTCGCAATTTCAGCGATGTCTGCTTCAGTTGCATCTTCAGCACTATTAGGCATACCGCTGTCTGCAGCACCATAAAGAGCAGGAAGGCCTGATTCAAACTCTTCATAACCCACAAAGAAGAAAAGTTTGTCTTCTATGATTGGGCCACTGAATGTGAAACCTTTTGTTTCTTCTGAGAATTCAGCAAAATCCTGTCCGAAAAGTTCACCGACATCGCCCTCATCTCTCTCAATGAAGAAAACACTGCCATGAAAGTCATTTGAACCTGATTTTGTAACGGTAGCAATTGAACCACCTGTGGTGTTCCCTCTTGAAACATCATAAGGCGTGATATCAACTGAAATTTGATCAACAAACTCCATGCTAATAGGATTACGCATACTTCCGAAACCATTGTCATTAAGACCAAAAGGATCATTAAAGCTGACGCCATCAACTGAGAAATCATTAAACCGCTCATGAGCACCCATTACACTGATTGAGCTGTTCTTGCTGCTTTCAGAATTAATGCTGACTCTAGGGTCAAATTTTGCAAAGTCTGCAATCGAACGGTTAATTGTAGGCACTCCCGCAATTGCATCTTCTCCAAGTGAGATTCCGCCACCCATTCTAATCGTGCCACTTGTTGCTGAAGCTGTTACGCCAATTTCTTCCATATTGTTGGAAACCAAGGTAATTTCTATAGCAGCTGTCTTGTTAAGGACTAAATACAAGCCTGATTGCGACTGTGATTGATAGCCTGAAGCACTGGCATTGATTTCATATGGTCCACCAATCAGCAAGTCAGAAACAAAGAACAAACCATCTTCGTTAGCCGTTCTTGTTTTAGTGGTCCCTGTTGGTATGTGTGTTACTGTTACTTCAGCCCCAGAAACATTAACTTCACCTCTAATTGACGATGTGGTTTCCACTTCGGCAAAAGTTGATGTTGAGAATATAAATAGAGCAGAGAGTACAAATGCATATAGTTTTCTAGGCATTTTTTTCCTCGTTTACTGGTAGATTTTAGTTAAAAACATGTTTTTATTCGGCAATTTGCCCAATCAATAAATGCTAAAACTATTCCCCAATTATTACAAGATAATTACAGAAATATGTATATAACAAATAATTGTAGATGATACCTATTTTCTTTAAATAGTTACCATAGAATATGGCTATAAAATATTGATAAAAATAAGGTATCTCTATCTCTAAGAATAACTATTTCCACTCCGCTTATTATCAACCGAGATAAAAGAGGAGAGAGCATGTTATAAAAAAACAACAAAATAATGGTTAGTGGTTTTTTTTCGCGCGAAATTTATCTCTTTTTGCAAATAAAAACAGGAATGTCTCTATTTGTGACCTTTTGATAATTCTCATAGCCCGGATATGCTTTGATAATCTTAGGCCATAGTTCGTTTTTTTCTTCCTTAGATAGTTGAGTGGCTTTCATTTTGAATTTTTGTGAAAAAACCTGCATTTCAATTTCAGGGTGGTCTTTGAGGTTGTAATACCACATTGGGTTTATCTTGGCACCGCCCTGCGAAGCAACAAGTATATAATCATCTCCATGAGGGATCGTGAGTAATGCAATTGTGATTATTTTTCCAGTTCTTCTGCCTTTTACTTTCATTAAACAAAAAGGCAATCCATTGAATTCTCCAATGTACTTACCATCATACTTCTCATAAATCCAAATATGGAATCGATTAAGTGACTTGATTAGTGGTTTGAATAATTCTGGTTTTCGCCATGGATACATGTCACCAGATCTTATCAACTTGATATTTAAAGCACCACATATAAGATACAAACAATGAGCAATAATAATGAAATTAGATCGGCAGGACTCAAAGTCACCCATGCAAGAAAAAGGATTTTAGAGGTCTTGGAGACGAGTCGGGAATCTCATTTGAGCGCCGATGACATCAATAGGATTCTTATCAAGAATGATGATGAAGTGGGGGTTGCAACGGTATATCGTGTGCTCAATCAATTTGTTGATGCAGGCATATGTATTAAGCATAATTTTGATTCCGGCCAAGCTGTTTTTGAACTCACGCCTGCTCATCATCATGACCATATGGTTTGCGTAAAAACCGGAAAGGTCATTGAATTTGAAGATGAGCTGATTGAGAAGAGACAAGAAGAACTAGCAAAGAAAAATGGTTACCGCATTGTCGATCATTCTCTGGTTCTTTTCGTAGAACCATTGGACGATTAAAAAAGTCCCTGAATCAAACCTTCATCATCTACATCAATGCCTTCTGATGCTGGTACTCTTGGCAAACCTGGCATGGTCATAATCTCACCACAAACAACTACAATAAATTCCGCACCAGCAGACAATCTGACTTCCCTAATAGGAACATCGTGCCCCGATGGAGCACCCATCAATAATGGGTCTGTTGAGAAGCTATATTGAGTCTTTGCCATGCATACTGGATACTCACCAAATCCATCATCTTCTAATTTTTTAAACTGATTTCTTACCTTTTTATCTGCAATTATTTCTGAAGCACCATAGATATTTTGAGCGATGTATTCGGTTTTGTCCCAGAGAGACATTTTATTGTCATACAAAGGTTTAAATTTAGAAGAACTAGAATCAGCGATTTTTACAACCTCTTCCGCTAGATCTGAAGCACCTTTGCCTCCTTTTTCCCAGTGAGAAGAAATTCTGCACTGGACACCAATTTCCTTACAGAAATTAATTATTGCAGCATGCTCTTGCTCAGTGTCAGTTACATAGTCATTAATCCCAACAATGACAGGAACTCCAAATTTTGTGATGTTTTCGATATGTCTTTTGAGATTCTTGCAGCCTTCGGTCACCGCGTCTACGTTTTCTGCACCAAGATTATCCTTTGTGACACCGCCATGCATTTTTAAAGCTTTTGTAGTCGCTACTAAAACAACTGCATCTGGTGTTAAACCTGATTTTCTGCACTTAATATCAAAAAATTTCTCAGCGCCTAGATCAGCTCCGAACCCAGCCTCAGTAACAACATAATCAGCAAGTTTTAATGCAAGCTTAGTTGATACAACCGAATTGCAACCATGCGCAATATTAGCGAAAGGCCCGCCGTGTATAAAAGCTGGATTATTTTCAAGGGTTTGTACCAAGTTTGGCTGGAATGCATCTTTTAGTAAGGCAGTGATTGCTCCATCGGCATTGAGCTGTTTTGCTCTTATGGGCTCATTGGATCTTGTATAGCCTATAACCATATTTCCAATCCTCTTTTTTAGATCATCAATGTCTGATGCTAGGCAAAACACAGCCATGATTTCTGAAGCCACAGTGATATCGAAACCACTCTGCCTGGGTATTCCATTGCCAACCCCGCCAAGTCCGCAAGTAATATCCCTTAAGGATCTATCATTCATATCGACCACTCTCTTCCAAGTAATTCTTCTTGGATCAATATCTAATTGATTTTCCCAATGAATATGATTATCGATAAGTGCAGAAAGAAGGTTATGAGCTGCTCCAATGGCATGAAAATCACCTGTAAAATGTAAGTTAATGTCTGTCATAGGTATGACTTGTGCATATCCACCGCCTGCTGCACCACCTTTCATTCCGAAACACGGCCCTAAGCTCGGCTCCCTGAGACAAATCATTGCATTTTTACCAATATGACAAAGCCCGTCGACTAGACCGACACTTGTGGTGGTCTTGCCTTCACCAGCAGGTGTGGGAGATATTGCGGTAACTAGAATTAATTTACCGTTCTTAGAATCCTTAAGTTTTTCGTCACTGATTGACAGGTCAACCTTGGACTTGAACTTACCATAGCGCTCAAGATATTGCTCTTCAATGCCTAACTTATCTGCGATTTGGTCAATGGTTTTCGGTTCTGCTTCTCTTGCAATTTCTATATCTGTTTTCATCTATTACTCAAAATAATGGGGTGGACGATGGGGCTCGAACCCACGACCACCTGGACCACAACCAGGGGCTCTACCAACTGAGCTACGTCCACCATTGATTCGAAAGGGTATTTTGCCCGAGAAAACTACTTAGTCAAATTTTCTGAGTCGTTAGAAACAGTCTCAGCTGAGATTATTTCATCACCCTGTTCAATTGAATTTATCACATCTATGTTTGCGGTATGTCCAAAAACTGTATGCACACCATCTAAATGAGGCTGTGGGCTGTGGCAGATGAAGAATTGACTTCCACCCGTATCTTTTCCTGCATGAGCCATGGATAGTGTTCCAGCCTGGTGACGGTTTTCATTGATTTCACAATCAATATGATAACCTGGACCGCCCGTTCCAGTTCCATTAGGACAACCGCCCTGAATCATAAAGTTTGGAATCACCCTGTGGAAACTAAGTCCGTCATAGAATCCTTTTTCAATTAAATCTGTAAAATTCTTTACTGTATTCGGCGCGTCCTCATCAAAAAGATCGATGTGGATCTCGCCCTTTGCTGTTTTTATTAATACTTGTGTCATAGTCACCTCAAATTTATGAATCGTCATTATCCATGTGTTTTATTAATTTTTCTACAAATCGTCTGATTTGATTCCTCGTTTTTACTAAGTCAAAAATTTCTATTCCAGTTCTTTCATTCGAGACGAAGGCATTGTTTCGATTTCTGTCATAAGACTGCTGTTCCAACGATTCAAAAAACCAAATAATGAAATGATTGCCAAAATCTCAATTTGCTGATTTTCATCGTAATAATTCTTGAAGTCATTGTAATCCTCATCTGAAATCAGATTGGGTGTTTGTGCGGCATTCAGTGCAATTCTCAGTGCTGCTTTCTCGCTGCTGGAAAAATAATCTGAATCTTCAAAACCCCATATATTCTTCAACTTTTCTGCTGGTATGTTTTTCTCAAGAGCACTATTGCTTGTGTGAGCTATGCAGTAATTACAACCCGATGCTTGACTGGCCATCAAACCGACCATTGATCTTGTCTCCTCAGAAATGCTATCAAAGGAATAAATGGTCTTAATGAGGTGGTTCACAGAATGAAGTAATTCAGGATGCTTGGCCATAATGAGTGCATCATTTGGAATGAAACCCATCAAGTCCATTGACTGATCCATAATGATCTTTAAGTCGTCTGTTAGTTCAGATTTCTTTGCGGGTCTAATTCTTGACATGATGATTTCCTATTGAAGTAATATCTAATTTGAATTTATGGCTGTTCCCCAGTAATTGTAACCTAAAATCTTTGGTGTCCTAGGCAAGTACATCTCATCCATCGAGAGGATATTTAGTCCTGCTTTTTTTATTAAATTGGGTATATCTTTATTGATATTGCATCCACCAGAAATATGCGGCCAAAAGCGATTGATGCGATTCTGCCAAGCCACAACCTTTTCCTCTGGAGCGACACCATGCTCACAGAAAAGCAGCTGACCATCCGATTTCAAAACACGTTTTATTTCATCAAGCACCCTAGAAGCATCATCAACGGTACACATGGTATATGTCATTAAAACTGTATCAAATGTGTTGTCATTGAAGCTCATTTGTTCGGCCTTTGAAACGATGAATTCGATTTTAGGCATCGAATCATTAATCCTTTGCTCTGCAATCCCAATGAGCTCCTCTGATGGATCAATACCAACCAATGAGTCAATTCTGCTAGCATCCAAGTATGGTAGATTTAGGCCTGATCCGATTCCAATCTCGAGTACTCTACCTTTAGCCATTGGAACTATTTTTTCTCTTTGTTTGATAAATGGCTTTTGCCCGCAAGTGAAATTAAGAAGATAGGGAAGAATATATTTATCGTACATAGGCAAATACCTTATTAGATTGACTCATCATTTAGCATTTTTTTTATCATATAATTAATCAATGATTAAGAAATACTTTGTTCTTATCTTTTTTGCCTTTGCTTTTAACATTCAAGCTCAAGAAGTGAAGATCAAAAAAGATGAACTCCTACTTTACTCGCAATTTGGAGAGTTTTGCACCATGTGTGAAGCAACGCTTGTTTGCACAGATGAGTTAGTTGGGGCCGATGATTCATTTCTCGATAATGAATCGTATGTCTTGATTCATCTAGAGACTCGAACATTTTGGTCCCAAATATCAACCATTTGGGAGTTCTTTATAAGAAATTTCGATGGTTATGAAGTCAAGGGACATTCGAGACCAGCCATCCTCTATTATAGTCAAGATGGTAAATGGTCACATATTGAGATCACGAATGCTCGAATTTCAGTCGATCCAAATCTGATTAAAATGAAGCAATTTGTCATTGATCGAGTATCTCGAGAATGGAGCACTCAGGAAAATCAAAGTCTCGGCTCCTGTAAGAGGCTGCCTCTTTGGAAAACTCTTGAATACATCGATCAAAGAATCCCAAAGAGTAAGAAGAATGAATAGAGTGTCACAAATCATATTGGGATCAATGCTTGTTATTTTTCGGGTTCTATTTGGTTTATTCTGGCTCTTAGCTGGCATCAATAAAATCAATGATGAATGGATGACAAGCCCAATTCTGGAAAATATCTTTTTGCAAAGGCTGACTGAATTGCCTCCAGATAGTTTTGCTGTGTTTTATCTTACAAAATTTGCAATCCCCTTCTATCAGCCCATTGGCTGGTTTATCACGATAGGAGAAATATACAGTGCGGTTGGACTCTTAATTGGCTTAACCACCAGGTCATCGGCTTTAATTAGTTTCTTTATACTCTTTAATTTTGCTATTGGTGGTTACTACGATGCTTCACTATTGCCCTTCTTCATCTTGGTTTTGCTATTTTTCAAATACCCAACAGGACAATGGTTTGGCTTGGATGCATTATTGAACAAATACTTTCCTGAAAATAGGTTGTTTCGCTAATCGGCTCTCTTGTAATTGACTGATTTTGACTCTTTTATCGAGAAAAGGAAAAGTGCAATAAGAACAATCAAAACCCATAGGGCTAAGTCTGAACCAGGTGTCGAACCATTGTTGTATATCTCATTGTTTGCCAAGCCCAAGCCAATCAGAGGGTAGAAAACCAAACGTATGCACCACTCGGAAATAAATAGGATATACATTAATGAAATCAATTCTCTGTATCTAAAAACGACGATCCAGCATACGAGACAGAAAATAAGCTGTGCCAAACCCCAAAGAGAAAAGAATAGGTATACGACGGGCATTGGGTCTGGGTCTCCTGTTAGCACAATGAAATTGGCTATCTCATGAAGACCGTATTTTTGATATGCCAGATGAATAATCGATCGCCATGTCATTACTGTTAAAAAAGCAATGAACCCCCAAAATGCTATGGGATGACCTCGATATAGATTTTTAATCTCTTTTGGGAGGATTTTATTCAATTATGATCTCTAACTTAATGCTTTCTTTTAAATTATACTCATTGTCTGAATATTTTGGAGAATCAATATGAAAGTG
>Ga0206684_1000920_pt1 | contig 11418 bp, 9 predicted proteins | sample M210012015metaG_FD_155467 | JGI IMG/M metagenome (GOLD analysis project Ga0206684, IMG submission 155467) | Ammonia-oxidizing marine archaeal communities from Monterey Bay, California, United States - M2 100m 12015 | ecosystem: Environmental > Aquatic > Marine > Intertidal zone | place: USA...
AATATATAGTAATGATTATAAATCATTTTATTATAGGGTTATCTTTCGTTCCTAAAAAACTTTCACATCGTTGCTTTGACTTTTCTTCGCAAGCTTCAGGATTAAGATTCTCACACCTAAGTTTTGCCCTTTCAAAGCATTGATTGAACTTTATTTCAAATTCATTATCAAATTCTTCAGGTGTCTTACCCTCACAACCTAATAACAGAATAAACAATAAAGAAATTGGTAAAGAAATAAAGAAATTTCTGCTCATATTCTTATTGTGTTTTGTTATATGTTCTATTTTAGAACACACAATAAACACTTTATACATCATAAGATGTATAAAGTGTTATGAATTAGAACGGAGACTAGTCTCTATCTTCTCTAGGTTTAGCTTGATTGACTCTGATCGCTCGTCCAGACTGCTCAGTTTCATTAAGTGCTTCGATAGCAGCTTCTGCAGCTGCATCATCTTCCATCTCAACAAAACCAAAACCTCTGGATCTACCAGAGTATTTATCAGAGATGATATTAGCAGATGTTACCGATCCGAATTCAGCAAACAATGCTTCCAAGTCGTCTTCGGTCATCCCCCAAGCTATATTCCCAACATAAATATTCAAAATAGAAACTCCCATATAGGATTAAAAGATGCATAGTAAACGGTTCTGAATAAATTACTAATCTTTTTTTATAAAAAAACTAAATTTTTTTTTATTTTAAAAAACCCGCAATGCATTTTGACCACTCTTGAGGTTGTTCATCAACGATATCATGAGTACCATTTTCTAATTCTTTGAACATAAAATCAGGTCTGAGCTCCTTGGTTCTAAGAGCTGCAAAGGATATAATCATGTTCTTATAACAATAAAATACCTTCACCCACATGCAAAATCTTGAGCATAATTTAAAAGAAATTATTGATATAGTTGGAACAGATAACCTTATTAAAGATAAAGAGTCTCTGAGCTTTTATTCCACGGATGTGTTTGAAGTAGCAAGAGAACAAGCGGTTGCAATTGTCAGACCAACTAATGCTGATGAGTTAATACAAGTAACACAAACTTGTATAAAAAATGAGGTACCCATCATCGTCAGAGGCGGTGGTTCTTCCTACACCGGAGGGTATCTTCCAGTGGTCAAAAATACGCTCATTATTGATACGCAAAACCTTAAAGCTATAGAGATTAATGAAGAGGATATGTATGTCACTGTTGAGCCTGGTGTCACTTGGCTTGAACTTTATGAAACTCTTAAGCCCCTAGGATTAAGAACCCCATTTTGGGGCCCGTTTTCTGGTAAAGTAGCAACTGTGGGTGGCTCCATGTCCTTTCATGCCATCAGTCATGGAACAAATAGTGCGGTGTCTGCTGATTCACTATCAAGCTTGCAAGTGGTTCTGGGTAATGGAGATGTTATTGAAACAGGCTCACAAGGTAAAGACCCTCAAACAAGTCGATTCTTTAGATATTATGGCCCAGATATTGGAGGATTTTTCCTAGGTGACTCAGGTGCACTGGGTATAAAAACTAGAATCTCTCTTAAATTAAAAAAATTCCCAGAAGGATTCGCAGCCTGCTCTTTTGGCTTTCCAAACTTCGAACACCTTTTTCGGGCTATGAGAGATGTAGCAAAACTAGGGGTGGTTTCTGATAACCACGGCTTGGATCCAAGAAAACAGAAAACTGCAATCATGGAAATGGAAAACACCAACCCATTGGCCGCTGCTAAGTCTGTTTATTTGTCCTCAAGGAATCCAATTGATGGTCTCATACAGCTACTGAAAATGGGTGTTGCAGGCAGAGGCTTTCTAAAAAAAGCGGCTTTCTCAGGTCACTTCACAACAGAAGGGGTCAATGCCAAAGAAGCAAAAATAAAATTAGCAGAAGTCAGAAAGATTGCTCAACAATTCGGTAAAGAAGTTGCAAACTCTATTCCCTTATACCTGCACGCTAGACCCTTTATGGAATTAACTCCGATTTTAGGCCCTAATGGTGAACGCTGGAAACCCACACATAGTGTATTGCCTTTTTCTAGAGTGTTAAAACACGATCAAGATTTTGAATCTTTAATGGAAGAATATAGGCCAAGAATGGAAGAGCACGGGGTAACCATGAATCGAATGTTTTCTTTTATTGAAAGCAATGCTTTTCTCTACGAGCCAACCTTTTTATGGAAAGACCAACAATTGATCTATCATAAGAAAATGTACCCTCTAGATCTTAATGATGTACCAGTTCATGACGCTAATCCAATCGGCTTAGAATTGGTTCATGAAATCAAAGACCGAATTGAAAAAATGTCAGTGGCTAATGGAGCTATTCATTTCCAGATTGGTAAAGATTATCCCTATTTAAAAAACCGAACCGAAGCCACCAGACAACTATTAATTTCATTGAAACAACAGTTTGATCCTAACAACCTAATCAACCCAGGAAGCCTTGGGTTTGATGAGCATTAATCAGTAGAAGGAATTTGAATGAGCGAAAACAAAACATTTGATCTTATTATTAAAAATGTACAAGTCATTAAACCTACAGAAAATGAAGTGGGTTATTTTGATATTGGCATTAAGGACGGTGTCTTTAAGCGCCTTGCAGCAAACCTAGACCCAGATGATGCTGATGAAGTATATGATGGCGGTAATAAGCTGGCCTTTCCTGGTCTGGTTGATGCGCATATGCACACAGGAATCTATAACCCCCTTGATGAAGATGCAATTATAGAAAGCAAGGCTGCCGCGATGGGTGGAGTAACTTCAAGTTTAAACTATATGCGGACAGGCGGTTACTATTTGAATAAAGGCGGGCCTTACGCAGACTTTATGCCTGATGTTTTTAAATTATCTGAGAATAATTTTTTTGTGGATTATGCCTATCATCTGGCACCCATGGATCAAACTCATATAAATGAAATTCCTAAGTTAATTGATGAGTTTGGAGTCACCTCATTTAAAATATTTATGTTCTATGGAGGCCATGGTCTGCACGGTGCTTCATCCAGTCAACATGAATTCTTAATGATTCAAGAAGATGAGAAATACGACATAGCTCACTTTGAATTTGTGATGCGAGGTATTCAAAAAGCGATAACAATGTTTCCTGATAAGCAGGAAGAAATTAGCTTAAGCTTGCATTGTGAAACAGCTGAAATTATGGCTGCCTACACAAAAATAGTTCAAGAGGAAAATCATCTTACTGGATTAAAAGCCTACAGTGCCTCCAGACCTCCTCATTCAGAAGGATTAGCAATTTTTATTGCTTCCTACCTTGCCAATGAAACTGAATTACCTAATATCAATCTTCTGCATCTTACTTCAAGAAAAGCAGTAGAGGCTGCTATGCAAATGCAAACTGTTTTTCCACATATTAATTTCAGGCGTGAAGTAACAATTGGTCACTTAATACTCGATGTGGATGCGTCCACAGGTAATTTTGCAAAAGTGAACCCCCCTATTCGACCCAGGGAAGACGTTGAGTACCTATGGGACAGTGTTCTCAATGGAAACATTGATTGGATCTGTAGTGATCATGCGTGCTGTAAGCATGAAGATAAAGTGGATGCTAATGATGCAGAGAATGTGTGGCTTGCGAAATCAGGTTTTGGAGGCACAGAATATTTGCTGTCAGCTTTGGTGAGTGAAGGAAGTAAACGAGGTCTTGCATTAAATAAAATGGCAGAGTTAACAAGCCTAAATCCTGCTAGGCGTTATGGTCTAAGAAGTAAAGGTAATATCGCAGAAGGCTTAGATGCTGATGTGGTGCTGGTTGACCCTCATGAGACCTGGACAGTAACAGCAGAAGAATCTGAATCGGGTCAAGGTTATACCCCCTTTGAGGGGCAAGAACTTAGTGCTAGAGTTACCACGACTTTTCTGAGGGGAAAGCGAATCTTTGATGATCACCAAGTCATTGGCAAACCGAGCGGTAAATACTTGAAGCGACCGTATTAAAAAAAAGCCCCGCTAAGCAGGGCTTTTTATTCTTTACTTAAAAGACCTTAGAACTGATAGGTGACTTCTAGACCAAACCGTCTCTTGTGGCCTGGGTGGGCAAACACTCCACCAAATTCAGGAGCCGGTATTACTTCAGCCAAGTAATCTTCATCGGTCAGATTTTTAGCAAAAGCAACTATGCTGATGTTATCGGACTCTATGCCTAGCCTAACATTCACAGTGTCATATCTTTCCCTGTCAGTCTTATCATAAGCCATCGGTGCGCCAAAAAGTGACATTCTAGAATTTTTAGTCTGCATGACATGGAACCACGTTGGGCCAACAACGGCGTAATCAATTTGGGCAAAGAAGTTTCTGCCATTTGCTAGTGGGTAGTCAAGAGATAAACCAGCATTGAATGTGTAATCTGCATGATAAGGTACCTGATTACCAACACTATCAGACCTAACAGAGTTCTTCATAATTTCACTGTCCACCGTTGCCCCGGAAGCATAAATTGAAATATTGTCATTGATGATTGCATTCATAGCTAATTCAACGCCGCTCAATTCAGCTTCGTCAATGTTTTCTACAATTCTCAGTAATCCAAAAGGACCCACAATAAATTCAAAGAACTGAAGGTTAGCGGCATCTGTTTGATAATAAGAGAAATCAAGGCTTACTCTGTTTCCAGCTAATAGCGCTTTAAAACCAACCTCTGTGGACGTATTAACTTCTTTTGCGTAAGCATCAGTTATAGCAACTGGTGAGGCAGGATTTAGAGGATTAATAAAAGTGTCAATGGTTTGTCGTGCGCCGGAATTATTAAATCCTCCACTTTTAAAACCTTCACCCCAGCTCATATAAACTGAGGCATTTTCATCAAGCTGCCAAGCTAGACTGATCTTAGGTTGAAAATGCTCAAAGGTTTTTGCCTGATCTGGTATTGAACTTGCATTACACAATCCTGTGTTTAATGGTCCGCCTGTGTATGGAAATCCGTCACAATCAATGTAAGTTGATGTTTCGTTAGTAGGCACTAGATTGTGAACTCGTCTCTTCTCTTTGTCATATCGACCAGCAACTGACAGTTCAACTGTGTCACTTAAATCAATATCAAAAGATCCAAAGTAGGCGCTTACTTTATTACTAAAGTCGTCCCATACCATTTGTTCTGTAGGGTTATTACTAGAAGCAGGAGCATACATACTTTCAATAACTCCAAAGCCTTTATCAGTTCCCTGATTTACTCCAACTTCTCTATTCACATCAAGAAAATAAGTTCCCATACTCCATCTAATTGGCTGATCATCTGGTGAGCTGACTCTTATTTCAAAGCTCAGATCATCCTGATTTCTTACTTGATACTGAGTCCCATCACATCGTGTTGATGTGTAAGGTCCTAAGAGCATACCATTCGGTACACTTGGATCTGGCGTTGCAATATATTGCGGTGACGGCAATGAAAAACCTAAACCGGCTGAAACAATTTCGTTCAAAGAATCTAAACAAGATTGATCGCCAAAGAAGAACCCAAAAGCACCACTTGTTCCGTCTGCAGCAAAATCATTCTCGATATCACTGTAGAGCGTCCAAGCGGTCATATTAGCCCACCCCAAATCTTTTTCCATTTTAAATGAAAGTTCCAAAGACTCCTGATCATTGGTGTGAGGAAAATTACTAACAAAATCAAAGTTGTGTGTGTTTACATCTTCATAAAGAGTTGGAATACCTAGGTAAGCTTCAAAGGCAGGCAATTGGAATACTGCATTAAAAACAATCGAAGACGTATCAACTTGACCATAGCGAAGTTTAGCGTCCATGGAAGTGTTCTCATCCATATCCCATGTCATCCTAGCGTAGATGTCAGTTGACTCATATTGGTCAACACAATCGTCACAATCCAACCAAGTGTTTTCTCTCCAACCATCGGTTGAGTTGTGGTTTGCAATAATGCTGAGATTATGATTCTCCATTGGAATATCTGCTCTTGCAGTAATGGCGTATGTTGAGTCACCACCTATGGATGCCTTAACAGTTGTTGCAGCTTCATCAGCTGGCTTTGCTGTGGTGACAATAATTGCACCAGCAGAAGCGTTTCTTCCGTAAAGAGCGCCTTGAGGTCCTTTAAGCACTTCGATTTGTGATAAACCAAGATATTCTCTATTGAGTGCAGCCGGATTCGTCATAACAATACCATCGATGATCAAACCAAAACTAGTTTCAGCATCTCTGGCACCATTGAGTCCACGTATACTGACTTGGGTATCACCCACTTCAGCGGTATCAACAATAGTCACACCTGGCGTTAAAGCAATAAAGTCTGTTGCTCTTTGGACACCTGATCGTTTAATTTGCTGTTCAGTTAATACAGTAATAGTTGCGGGTACTTCTCTAAGAGATTCCTCTCTTTGGCGAGCAGTTACTGTGATTTCTTCTATTACAGATTGTGAATAAATTTCAGAAACTGGAACCAGCATAAGTGCACTTATGAAAATTCCAAGAGAAATCCTAATGTGTTTATTCATGTTTTTCTTCCCCATTTTAGTTAAATATACAAAAGCGTTAATTAAAGATTTTATGTTTAAATATTACAGTTAGATTTAAAAAATTGTTGTATAACTATGTTGCCCAGTTTTAAATACGTTTAAAATTAACTATTAACATTCTAATTGGAATTAACAATCAATAACAGTAATAGTGACTTACCAAGACGGTGATTAAGGAAGTAGATTGTTGTTATATAACAACTTTTTGGAGGTTTTGATCCCTTAATAAGAATTTAATTTATTTATTATTTTCTATATAAATCATATGTTTATAATTTTTCTTGTCACATTTATCGGACTTATGGGTTTTGGTATTATTTTACCATTATTACCTTTCTATGCTGAACGCTTGGGTGCCGGTCCTGAAATCATTACCTTAACCATGGCTGTTTTCTCCTTAGGACAGTTTTTTGGGGCACCTTTTTGGGGCAGAGTTAGTGACAGCATTGGACGCAAAAAAGTCATTATTATCAGTCTATTTGGTTCAACGATGTCTTATATTTTACTTGCCTTTGCTGATACTTTAACGTTGGTGATATTAAGTCGTGCTTTTGCGGGATTAATGGCTGGAAATATTTCTATTGCTTTTGCTTATGTTACTGATATCACCGACGAAAAAAACCGATCAGCAGGTTTAGGCAGGGTCAGTGCAGCACTCGGTCTAGGGTTTATGACCGGCCCTGCAATTGGAGGTTTTCTTGCCGGTAGTGAAGTTGAAAGCGCCAATTATGTTTTAACCGCTATGGCCGGTGCTAGTCTTAATGTTGTAGCCCTAATTGGAACTATTTTCTTTCTAAAAGAAAGTCTGGAACCGTCCAAAAGAAAAAGTTTACAAGGATTATTTAAAATCTTTGAAGCCAATACGTTTTATCCCAAAAAATTAATTCTACCTTTGGTTGCTTGCGGCTTATTCTTTTATTGTTCAATGTCAACTATGGAGGCTATTTTCCCCTTATGGGCAAATGCAATTTTTAACTATGGACCCTCTCACATTGGCGGAGTATTTTTTATGTTAGGGTTAGTGGCCGTTATCATTCAGGGCGGCTTAATTGGTCCTTTAACCAAATTATTGGGTGAAAAAAGATTGATCCAAATAGCGGCCTTGTCATTGATGACGGGATTAGTTCTGCTTGGCAACTCTTCAAATGAATTCACCTTATGGCCCGGCTTGTTCTTTTATGGAGCTGGTGCGGCGATGTTTAACCCCAGTCTGTCCAGCCTAGTTTCGAAAAGTGCGAGGGACAATGAACGAGGAATGTATTTAGGTCAATATCAGGCAGCTTGTGCCATGGGACGAATCCTGGGTCCAACTTTCTCAGGGGTCTTATACAGTACTTTTCAACCATCAGCACCCTTCTTTGCAGGAGTTGTGGTTGCTTTACCTGTGATTCTGCTGATTGCAAACTTTACTTTAAGAAAGTCTGAGGGGGTAATAGAATGATTACAAAGATTAGATATTGGAGAATAAAATGAAAACAGTTGTTATTACTGGAAGCACTAGAGGCATTGGTCTTGGAATGGCTAAAGAATTTCTTAACAGAGGTCATCAAGTGGTTATATCCGGAACATCAGATAACTCTGTGTCTCATGGCTTAGCCTCCATTGACATTATGAAAGATAACACCATTGGTGTGCCGTGCTTGGTGCAAGACCCAGAGTCTATACAGAATCTTTGGAATGAGGGGGTTAAGGCCTTTGGTAAAATTGATATTTGGATCAATAATGCTGGGGTTTCCACTTCAAAAAACGGGTTAGAAAATTTAAACACCGATGAGATTCTGAACACCGTAGATACTAATCTCACAGGAAGCATTCTTTGCACAAAAATTGTTGCCAAGGAAATGCTCAAACAAGGCTTTGGTGAAATCTATATGTTTGAAGGTTTTGGAAGTAACGGCCAACTAGAAAAAGGGCTTACGGTCTATGGATCAACTAAAAGGGCTCTCAGATACTTTACGGCTGCTGCGGCCAATGAATACAAAGACACCCCAATTATTATTGGGTCTATCAGTCCCGGGATAGTCACTACTGACCTGCTAATTCGCTCATCCCAGGACAGTAGTAAGAATTGGGAAAAATCGAAAAAAATCCTAAATCTCCTTGCTGATCGCGTTGAAACAGTAACGCCTTGGTTGGTCGAACAAACTCTAAACAATAATAAAAATGGGGCCAAAATAGCGTGGTTAAATCGAACCAAAGTTATGGGTCGTCTATTCTTCGGTGGACTCTTCGGTAAAAGACGAATAATTGATGACTGGGAAGAAGAAATGAAAACACACCGATGATTAATGGCAACTAAAACAACAGGCAAAGACTTTATCCGTCAGATCATTCGCAATGATCTAGAATTAGGGAAGAATGCAGGGCGAATATGTACACGCTTTCCTCCAGAACCTAACGGTTATTTACATATTGGACATGCGCAATCCATTTGCCTTAATTTTGGCGTGGCTAAAGATTTTAATGGTGAATGTTTTTTACGCTTTGATGACACTAACCCAGCCAAAGAAACCACTGATTTTGTTGAAGCGATTATAAAAGATGTCACCTGGTTGGGTTTTGATTGGGGCAATCGACTCACGCATGCTTCAGATTATTTCGATGACATATATGACTGTGCGGTTGAATTAATTGAGGACGGTCATGCCTACGTGGACAGTCAATCTGGAGATGAAATTAGACAAACCAGAGGTACTTTAAATGAACCCGGCATCGACAGTCCTTATAGAAACCGATCTGTGGCAGAAAATACAGGGCTTTTTGATCGCATGAGAAGTGGGGAATTTGATAACGGGGAAAACGTCTTAAGAGCAAAAATAGATATGGGTTCATCCAACATTAACTTACGAGACCCAATCATTTACCGAATTCTTCATCTCGAACATCAACGCACAGGTAACAAATGGTGCATCTACCCTATGTATGATTTTGCACACACCCTCTCAGATGCTATTGAAGGAACAACTCATTCACTCTGCACCTTAGAATTTGAAGACCACCGCCCACTGTATGAATGGTTTTTAGATCATCTTAATTTGCCCAATCGTCCACGACAAATTGAATTCTCACGCTTAAATCTTGAGCATACCCATTTGAGTAAAAGAAAATTAGCCACGTTGGTTGAAAAGAACATTGTAAATGGTTGGGATGATCCAAGAATGCCCACGCTCTCTGGAATGAGAAAACGAGGCTACCCCGCAAGTACCGTTCAAGATTTTTGTCAGCGAGTCGGCATAACCAAGAAAGACAAATCCATAGAAATGGCTTTATTGGAAAATTCTGTTCGAGAAAGATTGGATGCTGATTCCCCTAGAATCATGGCCGTACTGAATCCATTAAAAGTGACCATTGAAAATTACCCGGATGGAGTAACTGAAAAACTTGATGCTAAAAATCACCCAAAAAACCCCGACATGGGTAATCGTTCTATGATCTTTAATAAAGAAATATTTATTGAACGTGATGACTTTATGGAACACCCTTCTGAACAATTCTATCGCCTCAAACTTGGGGGTGAGGTGCGACTTAGATTCGCCTATATCATTGAATGTAAAGACATTATTAAAGACGATAAAGGCAATATTATTGAACTGATTTGCACGTATGATCCTGAGACCAAAAGTGGGTCTGGAACCTCAACAAAAAAAGTTAAAAGCGCCATTCATTGGGTTTCTGCAAGCAACGCTATTAAAGCTCAAGTTAATCTCTACAACGCTTTGTTTTCAGTAGCAAAACCTCAAGGAGAAGAGGATTTGAATCCAAACTCTATGGAAGTTATAGAGGCTCTCATTGAGGCCAGTGTGTCTGATGCAGAAGTGGGTGATCGGTTTCAATTCGAACGCAATGGTTATTTTATTCTTGATGCTGATAGTGATAAAGGCAAAATATTCAATCGCATCATTACTCTTAAAGATACCTGGGCTAAAGTTAAGAATAAATAGGCTATGGCTTGCTGTCTAAAAGCAGTCCCAACCAATTCCTATAAATTGTCTTTCCTGCATCAATCCAGCTTAGATCAATATCGTGTAAATATTCATTATCAAATTTTATGACTTCCCGAGTTTTCAAGGTCTCAGCTTTGACTTGTTCAAGTTTGCTTTCAATCTCTGCACTGAAATAATTCTTTGGTGGATTCGGGTAATCAGATCTTGAACCGGATAGAAAATTCTTGATCTCTCTTTCATACTCTTTCATTAAACTCTTATCATCATATTCAGGATGACCCTGAAATAAAACCAGATCTGATTCAGGCGTTGAGGCTAAGAAAAATCCTGCGTCTTGATTGAGTGCCAAAATTTGCAGGTTGGTCTGCTCAATTTCATTAATTGATAAATCATAATAGTGAGAATGAGGCCCTTGGAAGCCGTCTTTAATCCCTTTAACTAATGGGTGATTAGGATTGACAAGCTCATGGTTGAACACCCCCCATGACTTTGTATCTTGGAGTTGCCGATGAATATCGTATTTAGCTTTCATCAAGGCGTGTGTTGCCAGACAAGAACATAAAATTGAATGGGTATGTTGTTCACCCCACTCCATAACTTCAATCAATGGATTCCAAAAAGATTCTTGAGTCATGTCAGCTCGTGAAGGATTCGCCCCTGAAATAATTAACCCATCATAAGAACGAGTCATGAAGTCTTCCATGCTGTTGTAATGCTGATTAATATAACTTTGTGATTGTTCACCACGTGATGCGGCATCAACAGTGGTTGGGTAAACATGGATTAGAGTGTCTTCTTGAGAGGCTAACAATCTTATAAACTGTCTTTCAGTCGCCTCTAAAGCAGCGTCGGGCATTAAGTTTAATAAACCGATGTTTAGCTCATGTTGAAAAACACCGCCCTTGCTGTCTTCAATAGATAACACCAAGCCCTCATCGATCAGGCGATCAAGAGAGGGAAGCTTGGGATGAGCAACGACAGGCATAAAATCTTGAGTGAAACTTAG
>Ga0206684_1000921_pt1 | contig 11418 bp, 9 predicted proteins | sample M210012015metaG_FD_155467 | JGI IMG/M metagenome (GOLD analysis project Ga0206684, IMG submission 155467) | Ammonia-oxidizing marine archaeal communities from Monterey Bay, California, United States - M2 100m 12015 | ecosystem: Environmental > Aquatic > Marine > Intertidal zone | place: USA...
ACAATTTCTGCATGGATTTATGTCCAAGGCATCCACATTTGGGCAGATGCAACCTATCAATCTTCCATCACCACTTTTACACGATATTTGCCATTGTATAGGCCTATTCATGCCAAAAGGGATCTTACTAGACTGGGATTGATTGATTCGGATAGAGTGAGAGAAAAAAATCTTTCTCAGAAATCAATGGATTTTGAGTTGCTTTATCCAAAGAATGAGTTGGTTTGCCAAAGCGATTCAAATTCAGACAATGTTTTGATTATTCTGATTGATGCTTTGCGTCCCGAGATGATCAACGGTGAGATCATGCCTAATACTACAAAATTTTTTACTGACAGCATCAGTTTTGAAAATCACTACTCAGGCGGAACTTCTTCAAGAATGGGTATGTTTTCACTCTTTTATGGTTTGCCATCTACGTATTGGAGAGTGTTTCATGACAATCTAGAGCCCGCTTTGATGATTACAAAGTTTCATGAGAGCAACTATGATATTCAGGCCATCAGTTCATCGGGGTTGGGAAGCCCCGCAGTGCTTGATAGGACTGCCTTTGCAGGTATTTCTAGCATCAACCTCAAACCACTTGATGATTCAGAAAAAGCCAGCCTAGAGTTGGTCACAGATCATTGGATAGATACAATCAATGATTATGAAGAATCGAAATCCTTCACATTGCTCCATTATGATCCTCCAATCAATGAATCAGATCCAAATGAATCCTTAAATATCAAGAACAGATTCTCAAGAAAGGATGAATTATCTCACAATCTTGAGGTTTCACGATATATACAGTCCATTCGAGATGTAGATAGAGAAATTGGAAGGGTAACTGATGTTTTGCAAGCAAGAGATATGCTCAAAGATACGATTGTCATTATGACTTCAGATCATGGTTATGAGCTCGACGATTATCGAACAAATTATTATGGCCATTCCAGTAATTATAGTCCTGCTCAAACGAACGTTCCTTTAAAGATCATTTGGCCAAACAGAGATTCTCAGGAATTTTTATTTAGATCATCCCATCATGATTTTGTCCCAACTCTATTAAAGGAAGTATTGGGTTGTTCAAACAGCTATTCCGATTACACCACTGGCAATAATTTATTTGACCAAAAGCCTTGGAAATATTTGATCGCTGGGAGTTATGACTCATTCGCTGTCTTAACCTCTAAGAAAGTCATTATGTCTTATGGTAGTTATTTTGAGGTAAGGGATAAAGATTACAATTTATCTGAAATTGAAGAGACCGATTTTAAAGACATTGAGAAGGCAATATCCGATATGAGTCAGTATTACAAATAATGTCAATATTGATCAGAAAATCTCTGCTGATTTTTATACTCTCTCAACAAGCGATAGGGTTAGAGCAACCATTAAATCAGAATCATTTTGGCCAGATTACATTTGATCAAGAAATACCTCTGATACAAAGATGGATGACGTGTCATCCAGATTGTTCGTCTCAAAATAACAATTCTTTTGAACTCAACAGTGAATCAAGACCATTTTTAAAAATCATGGGCAACAATGGAGATTTGCACAATGATTATGTGATGACATCACAAAAAGTGGGCAATGACTTTAAGATTTCTTACACCCGAAGTCCTCTTGATGATGGTATCTCAGAAGTAATTTTCACAAATGATTCGAGGCCTGGTTTTTTGGAGTTAACGGTCCGATCGAATTCTGATATTGAGATTGATATCAACCTAAAAAACCTCTTGAGTGAGGAAAATATCTATGGAATGGGTGGCATCTATAATGGCACTTGGTTAGTAAGTGTCGATGATTATGACTCAAAGAATCTATCCAATGTAAATCAATCTGTTACTCAGGAGAGTTCATGGGTGGGTGCACGAACAAGATTCTGGTCTTTCCTTGTATCCCCAAAAAATAACCAAGGATCGGCCTATAAAATCAATGAATCAGAGTTAGAAATCAGACTCAGATCAACTGCTATCGATGGCTTGCATCGGTTTGTTTTGTATTTTGGACCTTTGAGTACAAAACAGTTTTCAGTCGCAGAACCGGAACTAAGAAAGCTAATGTATGCCGCACTTTGGGATTGGTTGAGACAATTGTGCTTCTTTATCGAGTGGGTCTTCATTTGGCTTTTAAATCTTTCTGGAAATTCGGGCTTGGCGATAATTCTGCTTGCATGCGTACTAAAAATCCTCATTTATCCGATCAACCAAATTGCTGAAAAATGGCAGGATGATGTGAATGTTATTCATTCTATGCTGCAACCCAAAATCGATGAGATAAAAAGCAGCTTCTCAGGTGAAGAAGCCAATCGCAGAATCATGAAAATGTATAAAAATAAAAACATAAGTCCTTTCTACTCAATAAAGAGTTTATTTGGTTTTTTGATACAAATACCAATATTCATAGCAGTGTTTGATGTGTTGGGCGAATCAATATATTTACTGGGAGAACCTTTTGCTTTCATAAATGACTTAAGCAAGCCGGATCAATGGGCAATGCTGCCATTATTTATTCCTTTTTTTGGAGCTTCAATAAATCTATTACCATTTTGCATGATGATCATTAGCATGTTGAGTGCATATCTTTATACAGATAAAAATTTAAACAAAGATTTACTAAGCAATCAGAAAAGAAAATTGTATCTCATGTCTTTTTTATTCTTTGTCTTGTTGTTCACTTTTCCAGCAGGAATGGTGCTTTACTGGACGACATCAAATTTCCTTCAATTGATGCAAATGCAAATAAAAAAGGCTCTTCAATGAAGAGCCTTTTTTAGGATTGATCTTTATTTACATGAAGAACCCATGACCAGCACCTACCATGCTCATCAGCATTGGAATAGATAACATGGTGTTCGTTCTTGAAGCGAGAAAAGCAGTTCTTGCTGCTTTTGCTTTCTCTTCTGCGGTTGCCTCAACAATGCCCAAAACTTTTTTCTGGTTTGGCCAAATCAAAACCCAAACATTGAATAACATAATGGTTCCCATCCATGCACCGATACCAATTGTTGTGGCATAAGCATTTCCTGTTCTCATACCTAGTTCAAAAGCATCTCCGAGTACACCATTTAGATGCAGATATGCTGCACCGGTCAACCATGTGACTAAAGCTGCCCATCTGAACCAAAGCAGTGCTCTTGGAGCGACATACTTGGTTATTGCGACTGGACCAGGGCCACCCTCATCAGCATTTGCTTCAGCGATTGAGGGAACTTGGACAAAATTAAAGTAATAAAGAAGACCGATCCAAGCTACGCCTGCTGACACATGCAACCAAATTACAATTGACTGAATGCCATTGACTGAAGCGGTTGAATTGCCTATTGCAATCACCACAGCTATAACCAGTCCAGTTATAATTGTTCCAGTGATTTTGTCTAAAGGATTCATACACATACCCCTAATTATTTAATAACAATCAAAATTATAACAATATTTTTTCAAGTGAAACAAATCATCGAAAAATTATTCATTATTTTTAGGAATTAAGAATCTATAATATAAACATCAAAATTAGGAGCAATCGATGACACTAGATGAACGGATAAAAAATCAATTGGAGGAGTTTCCTCTAATTCTCTACATGAAAGGTACGCCAGATTTCCCACAATGTGGGTTCTCGGCGAAAGTTTGTGGAATTCTCAAAGCTTCAAATAAACGATTTGCCTTTGTGAATATTCTCGAAGACCATGAATTACGAGATGGCCTCAAGACCTTTTCAAATTGGCCAACCTTCCCTCAGCTTTATGTGAATGGTGAGTTGGTAGGCGGATCAGATATCGTCGAACAGCTCTTCGAATCCGGTGAACTTACGACAATGCTTGATTCTATTCAATAGAACTCGCTGCTTATATCGGAGGATAGATCATTTCAGCTAAAGAGAAAGTTTTAGTTCCTGATCTTGGTGATTTCAGTGATGTGGAAATTGTTGAAATGCATGCGGAGCCCGGTGACAGCCTTAATGTAGACGACCCAATCCTCACTGTAGAAACCGAAAAAGCAGCGATGGATATTCCCAGTCCTGTTTCTGGGAAACTAGTTGAGCTATATGTTCAAAATGGAGACAAGATCAATCAAGGCGATGATCTTTTTTTGATCGAACTTGCAGAGACGGATACTGGAGTTGAAAAAAGTGAAAAGAAGAATGCAGAACCACAAATAAATAATGAAACAATAAGCAAAGAACAGTCTTCCCAAGTCCCTCGTAATGTGAGCTCAGTTGTAGAGAGTCAAAAGAATGATTCACAATTCTTCAACACATCTATTGCCTCCGTTCATGCAAGTCCTTCTATCAGAAAACTGTCACGTGAACTGGGCGTTGATCTAAATCAAATCAATGGATCTGGAATGAAAGGACGGATTCTTGCACAGGATCTTAAATCATTTGTCAAAGGAGTAATGAGTGGAAACATTGTTGGCATGCAATCTGCTCTTCCAGAGTTGCCTATCGTTGATCATTCAGCATTTGGAGATATTGAAAGCGTGCCATTGAGCAGAATAAAGAAGATTTCTGGACCGAGGCTTCAGGCCAGCTGGATCAATATTCCGCATGTTACACAGCATGATGAGGCCGATATCAACCATCTTGAGCAACTGAGAATGGATTTGAAGAAATCCTATAAATCAGATGGAATATCTCTTTCAATTCTTCCATTCATTGTAATGGCAGTTAGTCAGCTCTTGAAGCAAATGCCTGATTTCAATTCATCATTGGATGAGAAGAACTCGGCACTCATACATAAAAAATACATCAATATAGGATTTGCAGCAAATACCGATCAAGGTCTTATGGTTCCTGTCATAAAAAATGCAGATCAGAAGAGCTTAAAGGAGATCTCACTAGAGCTTTTGAAGTTGAGTGAGGATGCCAGAAGTGGAAAGATCAAGTTAGAAAATCTCCAAGGCGGAACTTTTACAATATCCAGTCTAGGTGGTTTCGGGGGAGTTGGGTTCACGCCAATCATTAATCCACCCGAGGTTGCCATACTTGGTGTGGCTCGAGCACAAATAAGACCCATTATGATTAAAGGAAAATTCTTACCAAGGCTTATTCTTCCTCTTTCATTGTCCTATGATCATCGGGTCATTGACGGTGTTGGAGGCATTCAATTTACAACTGCACTGAAGCAAATGCTTGAGAATCCAGAATTATTTCTGCCTGAGGAGATGAGCGATGGCTGAAATAAGAATTCCTGATCTGGGTGATTTTGATGAGGTAGAGGTCGTCGAGATTCATGTAGCACACGGCGATAGCATTCAGGAAGGAGACCCAGTATTAACCCTTGAGACTGAAAAGGCCGCAATGGACGTACCAAGTACTGTTTCTGGTGTTGTTGAAAATGTTGTTGTTGGAATTGGAGATAAGGTATCAGATGGAGATTTAGTCGGCAATGTGTCGTCTCAGTCAGTCCAGAATCCAGAAATACCGATTAAATCAAGGGATGATGAGGCAGAGCAAAATGAGTTTAGAAATGAAACCGATCAACCAATGTCATCCGAGGATGATTACGACTTGGTTGTGCTTGGCGCAGGTCCTGGAGGCTATGCGGCTGCATTCAGGGCTTCTGACCTGGGCTTAAAGGTGGCTTTGGTCGATAGGAATGCAGATTTAGGTGGGGTTTGTCTCAATGTAGGATGTATTCCTTCCAAGGCTTTTCTTCATGCAGCAAAGATCTTAGATGACTCGAAAGAAGCTGAGATCAGTGGCATAAAATTCAATGAACCAGAAATTAATCTGTCCAAAATGAAAACTTGGAAAAACAATATCATCGGAGGATTAACAGGAGGACTTAAAGGGCTCGCAAAAAAAAGAAACGTTGAGGTGATCCAAGGTACGGCAACATTCTTATCGAAAAGAGAAATTGAAATTATCCATGACGGCAAATCTCAGAAAGCGTCGTCTAAGCAATTCATCGTTGCAGTGGGCTCTGAACCTGCTGAGCTCCCATTTTTACCTGATGACCCAAGAATTATTGATTCCACTGGTGCATTGGAACCCAATGAGATTCCTTCAAATATTTTAATCATTGGTGGTGGCATTATAGGTCTTGAAATGTCTACAATATATTCCGCTTTAGGTAGCGAAGTTACGATTGTTGAGTTAACAAAAGACTTGATGCCAGGAACGGATCCTGATCTTGTGAGGCCGCTCGAAAAAGTACTTAAAAAGAAGTGCAAAAGCATTATGAAATCAACTCAGGTGATCTCAGCTGAACCTTCTGATCAAGGGATTCGAGTGACTTTTATGCAAGACGGCAAAGAATTCATCGAGACATTTCAAAACATTCTTGTTGCAGTTGGAAGAAAATCAAATGGAAATCTTCTTGGTTTAGATGCAATCGGCGTGAATATAGACGAGCGAGGAATTATCAATGTTGACAAACAATTCAGAACCAATGTTGAATCGATTTTTGCAATTGGTGATGTGATTGGTGATCCCATGTTGGCTCACAAAGCAAGTCATGAAGGCAAAATTGCTGCTGAGGTAGTCTCAGGACATAAAGTCACAAATGATGTCCGTTGTATTCCATCTGTGGCATATACTGATCCAGAGGTTGCTTGGGTTGGACTTTCAGAGGAGGAGTGTAAAGCAAAGGGATTTGATTATGGGAAAGGAATTTTTCCGTGGTCAGCCAGTGGCAGATCGCTCACGATTGGTAGAAATGAAGGCATGACCAAGTTGCTCTTTAATAAATCGACAAAGAAAATCATTGGAGGAGGAATCGTTGGACCCAATGCCGGTGATTTAATCGCAGAAATTGCTTTAGCAATCGAAATGGATTGCGATGTAAATGATATTGCTCTTACAGTGCATCCTCATCCCACATTGTCTGAAACGGTTGCAATGGCAGCTGAGGTCTTTGAAGGAACGATTACTGATTTGTATATAAAAAGCTCGTAGCTGAATTATTCCGTTCGGTTTCGGAAAAGCATAAAATAAATCAAAACTGACAGTGCTATAAATAATGCGGAGAAGTAGTTTATCAGTGAAGGGTTCCCCGTGCTTAATATGGATGCAATCACTGCATGACCTATTGCAATCCCCCCTAATTGTGATGCAGGAATCATGACAGAATAATTGCCAGATTTATCAACCGATGCAACCATGCCCATTAAAAAAGGTCCAACAAAGTTCCAAGCTACTTGAAAGCAAATGGCTCTAAGTGTGAATCCAACCCAAGTGATTTCACCACTAAAACTCAGTATGATTAGAATCTGAACAGTAAGCGCCCCAAAAACCGCATGAGACCGATCTAATTTACCAATCAGCATCGAAGCTGAAATTGGACCTATGATACTCATCGCTGTACTGATGAATAATGCTCGCCCTATGGCATCACCCGATAAACCATTGTTTATCCCGAATGGCACTAAATTGTTAAAAAATGGACCAACACCCATTTGCCATATAGCCATTATCAAAAGACCTATGAGCGGAAGAAGGAGCATCTTTGATGACCCGTCAGTACTTATATCATTCAAATCTGAGCCATTCCCATCATTTAAATCTTTTATAAAATAGAGCCCAATAATAGCAAGAGCAATGGCAGGGTAGGTCATTCCTGCAATGCCATATTTTGACATGGCGATTGGAACAAGAAGGGCCGTCAAGGATCCCATGATTACTTGAGCAGCAATGGTGTAGGAAAAATTCTTGTCTGGGTTTTTTGTCCTACCAATTGCCGCTACACCCAAGGAAAAGCATAAGCCATGACCGAACAGACCCGTGATGAATCGAACAGCAACAAATAATGGAAAAGAATGCTCATCAGAGAATTCAATGCTGGATATTAGGTTTCCGGCAACAATGACTGCAATTCCAAAATATGCAATGGTTCTCCATCTGAATTTCTGTATCCAGAAAAATCCCAACATTGATGACAGCGCCATTCCCGCAATCTCAGCGGAAGATACTAAGTTTGCCTGAGATTGGTTGAATCCCAACTCAGAAATAATACCGCCGACAAAGAATGGCATGCCAAAAACGAAGAAAACTCCCACGCAACCAACAATGATCGCTGCAAGTACTTCTGTTTTTTTATCTATCAAAGCCATTCGATTATTATGCTACATTTGATTTTATGAATAAATCAGAAAGGGCTAAATTCATTATGGATGCTTTGAATGAAGCGTATCCTGATACACCTATCCCATTGAATCATATCGATATTTATACTTTATTGATTGCCGTCTTGTTGTCTGCACAATGCACGGATAAAAGGGTCAATGAGGTCACTCCAGGACTGTTTGCATTGGCATCCGACCCTCTTTCGATGACAAAGTTATCAGTGGAATCCATCTATGAGATCATTAAGCCCTGTGGCTTAGGTCCAAAAAAATCAAAAGCAATCAGTAATCTGTCTCATATTTTAATCAATGAATACAATCAAAAAGTGCCTGAAAGCTTTGAGGCATTGGAGCAATTACCCGGTGTTGGCCATAAAACAGCCTCAGTGGTTATGAGTCAAGGTTTTGGGCATCCAGCCTTTCCTGTGGATACACATATTCATCGATTGGCTCATCGCTGGGGACTCAGCAATGGTAAGAACGTTCAAAAGACCGAAAAGGATCTTAAAAAGATCTTCCCTCAAGCTGCTTGGAACAAGCTTCATCTACAAATGATTTATTGGGGGAGGGAATACTGCCAAGCACGAGCATGTTATGGTCTTGAGTGTTATTTATGTAAGTCTTGTTACCCAGGAAGAAAGGCTCCCATTAAACACAAGCGAGGGTAGCTTGTCAGTTTACTCTTTGCCCCGGTTTTGCCTTGTCATCCGGTGAAATCAAGAACACTCCTGAATCATCATCCCCCGATGCCAGCAACATGCCTTCAGAAACTCCAAAACGCATTTTTCTGGGTTTAAGATTAGCAACAACCACAATGAGTTTTCCAATCAAGTCAGAAGGATCATAGTATCCTTTGATGCCTGCAAAGATGGTTCTTTCTTCTGAACCAATATCCACCCTTATTTCAAGGAGTTTATCAGCCTCTTCGACATCTTTTGCATCAATGATCTTAGCGACTCTTAGGTCAACATTCATGAACTGATCAATGTTGATAATGTTTTCTTCGTTACTCATTTCTTAATTATCCTTTCAATATCTTCCTCATGTATTCTAGTGAGGAGGTTTTCATAATCGTTTATTTGATGATCTTTGATCGCATCAGAGAGATTTGACCAATTGAGGTCAGGTATGTTCATGAATAACTCTACATTTCTTGCAACCTCAGGCATCACAGGCTTTAACATGATGGTTAATTTTAGAAACATATTGAGTGCATTGGTGCAGACTCTTTGAACGTCTTCTTTTTCTTCTTTGTTCTTGATCATGATCCATGGTTTTTCTTGATCCAAGTATTGATTTGCTTTGTCAGCTAAAAGCATGATTTTTCTCATTGATTGTCCAAATTCACGTTTTTGATAGAGCCTTTCTATTTCCTTGGCTTCATCGTTGAAAACGTTCAGTAAATCATCATCAATTGTTTTTGAAAGGCTGTTTCCAAAATGTTCTCTAATAAATTTTGAACTTCGACTCGCAATATTGATCCATTTTCCGATTAGATCTGCATTGATTCTATTTCGAAAATCTTCCGTGTCTAAATCGAAATCATCTATTCCCGATGAGCTCTTATAAGCGAAATAATATCGTAGACATTCTGGATCAAGATGATCGAGATAGGTTCTGGCTTTAATTAGAGTTCCTCTGGATTTAGACATTTTCTGACCGTTTACTGTCAGGAAACCATTGACATAAATTGCATCTGGTTTCTTAAGGCCGGCGCCTTCTAAGACAGCAGGCCAAAAGAGGGCGTGGAAATATATGATGTCTTTGCCGATAAAGTGAACCATATGTGTATTTGAATCATTATCGAGATATTCCTCAAAATGCAGGTCAGATTTTTCTGATAAGTTTTTTAGTGATGCAAAATATCCAATGGGTGCATCCAGCCAGACATAAAAGTATTTATCCTTCTCACCAGGGATAACAAAGCCGAAATAGGGCGAATCTCTTGAGATATCCCAATCCCTGAGCCCAACATCAAACCATTCTTTTAGTTTTGATTTAACCGATGGATGAATATCGATTGTCTCAATCCACTCTTGAAGCATGTTGCTAAACTTGGTGAGTTTCATGAAGTAATGTTCGGATTCTTTTAAGCTTGGGGCTTCACCCGAGATGGCAGAGATTGGATCGATGAGATCAGTCGGTTTATATGTCGCACCGCACTTTTCACAATTGTCCCCATATTGATCTAGTTCATTGCATTTGGGACATGTTCCTCTGACATATCGATCAGGCAGAAACATTTTCTCTTTGTCGTCATAGGCCTGTTCTATAATTTCTGTTCGAACACAGTCGTTTTCTTTAAGTTTTTCATAAATTTCTTTAACTAGATCTTCATTTTCTTTGGAATGGGTCGTGTGATAGTTATCGAAGGATACATGAAAGTCTTCAAAGTCTATTTCATGTTGACGAGTATATTCTGATGCAAGCTCTTCTGGTTCAACACCCAGCCCTTCAGCACTCAGCATAATAGGAGTACCATGCGCATCACTTGCACAGACAAAGATTACATCATGGCCATGCATTCTTAAAAATCTAGACCAAATATCAGCTTGGATGTATCCAACCATATGGCCAATATGGATCGGTCCATTGGCATAGGGCAAGGCATTGGTTATAAATATTTTTTTATTTTCGAGATTCATTGTGTTTTGATCATTTTACCTGAGTTTCATTAACAACACAGGCAGCAGCGTTAAATTAGCAAACAAAGCAAGCAGCATTGCAAATGCGGTGAATAGACCAAAATAGATTGTTGGAATGAAATTGGAAAATGCCAATATCGAAAATCCCAAGATGATGATGACAGAGGTGTAATAGATTGCTTGACCGGTACTGTTGTGAGCATTCTTTATGGCAGTATCAGGATGAGAAGAAGTTAATATTTCCTCTCTAAAGCGATGGACATAGTGAATCGAGTGATCGACACCAATACCGATGCAAATGGCAGCAATTGTAATGGTCATAATATCGAGTGGTATATTCATTATTCCCATTAGGCCTAAGACGGAAGAGGAAGCTATAATGCTGGGAATCACTGCGATGATGGCAAATTTGATTGACCTGAATAAGAATAAGAACATTATCATGATTGCAATAAAGACGAATCCAATCGTTAGGATTTGAGAAGTAATCAGGCTTTCAAGTACATTGTTGTACAAAACCAGCATACCGGTTAGCTTTACTTGAGATTCTTTTAGTCCGAGTTCTGATGTTAGATCACGTTTGATTTTTTTTAGAAGTTCACCTCTTTGCAAATCTGGATAGGATTCATAAACCCTAAAAGAAATCCTGAGTTGGTTGCCGTCTTCAGAGAGATACGGATCAAATAAGGCCTTTTTAACATCATCCGGTACTTTCTTGT
>Ga0206684_1000929_pt1 | contig 11363 bp, 18 predicted proteins | sample M210012015metaG_FD_155467 | JGI IMG/M metagenome (GOLD analysis project Ga0206684, IMG submission 155467) | Ammonia-oxidizing marine archaeal communities from Monterey Bay, California, United States - M2 100m 12015 | ecosystem: Environmental > Aquatic > Marine > Intertidal zone | place: USA...
CACTGGTTTACCGGTTGTCTGATAAGGCAGGCCGGGCAGCTAAGCCGTTTAGGCTAAGTGCTGAAAGCATCTAAGCACGAATCCTATCCCGAGACAAGTTATTCTTTCGTAAGATGAAGGTCGGCAGCAGAAGACTGCGTTGATAGGAAGGTGGTGTAGATCATAAGCTTCGGCGAATGATGAGCCAGCCTTTACTAATAGACCAACATAACGGTTCAGCCACTTACATAGAGACTATGCGCGATGATCATTTTCAATCATCTAAGTGGAAATATACACGACTTGTACGATGATTTTATTTTAAATCACTCCCTAGTGTTAACTAGGTTCTCACATATTACACGACATAATACAAAACATTCCTTAAAATCTATTATTTTACTTAATATCTATTCAATAATATTCAATTTTATATGAAAATTGTTTACTAAATTTAGATTATTACTTATATGTATCAACAATATACTCTATCTATGAAAATAGGAGTCACACAATAATGGCAACAGCTTACGTTCTCATAAACTGTGAGCTAGGTTCTGAAGAAGCAGTAATTATTGAACTCAAATCAATTGAAGGTGTCACGGAAGTACATGGCACCTTTGGAGCTTATGACATCTTAGCCAAGGTCAAATCCAATCTGGTAGAATCGTTACGTGAGACAATTACATGGAAGATTCGAAAGATACCAAAAATCCGTTCTACGCTAACATTGATGGGTATTCAAGGTCAAGAATAATTGGTGATTTAATTGGCCAAAGCATATGTCTTGATGAATTGTGATTTGGGGTCAGAAAAAAATATCATATCTGCATTGAATACAGTTGATGGTGTCACTGAGTCTCATGGGACCTTTGGGCTTTATGACATCTTAGCAAAAGTGGAATCAGATGATGATGCGGGTATCCAAAACATTGTAACTAGAACAATTCGTAAAATACCTGCAATACATTCTACGATTACTTTAACTCGTTCTGAATGTGAGGACCTATTCAAACCAGCTGACAAACTTGTCAATGCTATGCTTGGAAAAAATTCATCGCAAGCATATGTTGTAATTCATACTGAAAAAGGTGAAGAATATTCAGTACTAAAAAATCTAAGTAATATTCCAGAAATAAAGGAGGCTGATGTTGTATTTGGATTTTATGATGTTTTATGTAAAATAGAATCTTCAGATAGTCTCTCTTTGGGAACTGTAATTACAAAGGCAATAAGATCACTACCTCACATCAAAACTAGTATGACCCTAACTGTAATCTCAGAACAAGACTGATCTTTTATTTCTATTTTTTTAATATTTTAAAATTAAAAATTTTTATGATTTTTTCTAATTGAGTTTGATATCTGATTTCATAATATTTTATCCATATTGAAATAAATTTTTAATGGTATTGGAAAATAAACCTCTAAATCTAAAAAATTGTTTAATTTTTTGTCAATTTTTAGACAAAATTTTAGATTTTTCACCATCTACAATAAATCAAATAATTATATCTATTAATTCATGTCAAAAAATACTAAAGATAGGGAAAAAGAAAAAGAAAAAGAAAAACTACAAGAAAAAAGCCTAAATCGAGAAATACTGGCATTCACTTGATCTTTTTGTTAACTCCTTATGGTTAATCGCAATATTGTTTTATCTTATATTATTTGATTAATTATTTTGCCTAAATCTTCTAGGATCATGCTTATTTGAATTAAAAAATTATTTAATATAGCGTTGGATTTTTTTAAAAATAGAATTAGAAAATTTCAGGAAAAGAAATTAAATGAAATTTTAGAAAAAATCCAATTTCATGAATATATGAAAACCCAATCAGAGAAAAAAGTAAAAGATTCTCCTGATTCCACTAAACCTGAAAAAGAATTATCCTATCATAATTTGATGATAGATGTTTGGAAACGTAATGAAGAGAAGCTTAGAACCCAAATGAGTGAGATGGAAGAATAACCAAATAATTGTATAATTTCTATACTAAACGACTGTCTTCTTTAATGGTATTCAAAACAATATGTGTCTACGTTAGTTAATTGCAGTTATGTGATTAAATTATTATCTTAAATTATGCCTATTTTTAATTAATTTACTCTTCCGATTCAATATCTTTTTGAAGCTCACTTGGCATATCTGTCCACCATTTTTTACTTTGTGACATTAATTATGAAAATGCCTTATCTTGTTAATAGATCTGTTGGTTAATTCTTCAAAGTAATAGTTTAAGAAAATATGACAAAATTAATCTTTGGTGTATCTTGTTTCTGATTTTTCTTCTGATGTTTTTATTTTAATAATTAATGTGTCTCCTAATCTATTGAATACCCTTTGACGTTTGTCATTAGTAATAATCCAGCCTAAAATCAAATCAAATGGAAGTAAAAATGCCTTGCCAAAACTGCTAATTATTATTCCCTTGAAACTGGGGTTATTTCCATTGATGTCTGTTACTTTTAATTTCATAATTTTTTTTCCTATACTTTGACCTGTTTTGTATTCTAGAACTATCCAATATGCAAAGAAGATAATGCTTGTTGGAATATACTGTGAATTTTCTGCCCAAAACCCTTCTGCAAATTCATATTCGATTGTTCCAAATATTCCAAAAATGATTATAGTTGAAATTATGGATATTATCATAAAATCTATTAGCCATGCCAAAAACCTATCTGACCATTTTGCAAGTATGATATTCGAATCATCCATATCTCAATTCCACTATTTTCAAATTAATAAAATATGTTAATTATTGGTCAACATCGATTCAAACCTAGTTGATATATTTGCAGATAAGATTCATAATACATGAAAGCAAAATTTGCAACATCCTGCATATCTTGTGGCGATAAAATCCAACCTGGCAAAGAGATCTCAAAAAATAATGATGATCAATGGGTTCACAAGCACTGTGCTGAAGATTCTGAAGGTTTACCTTAGAACTTTATCCTTTTTTATCTGATTTTTTCAATTGTTTTATGCCTAAATTAGGTATGATAATGCTTAACTAAACGAAATTATGATTTTTTGATATGAATTTGTTTAGAATTGATCCTGGTGATTCTGTAAAAATTCAGTGTCCTCAATGCAAAAAAAATACTACAATGACACATGTGGAACAAATTGAAATTGATACTCAGAATCATTTTGAAAAAATTGCCCTACAAAATACTGGGGATTTGATACGTCCTGAAATGACTCCAATTATCTATAAAAAAATTATGGAGCAAGCAAGTGACAAATTTGAAAAACAACAAGTCAATTGTGTAATTGTAAAATTTGGAAAGCACAAAGTTGCTGGAATGTTTTCAGATTCTTGCCAAACATCTGAATCAGCATCGAAAATTTATTCATATTATTTTGTAGACCATGAAAATAAACTTGGAGGATACACCTTTAGAATTATTGAAAACATGCAAGAATTTGAAGAAAATGGGCAGATGAAATATTATTCTGATTCTGTAATGAAAAAGGCAGATGACCTAATTGGGAAAGGAATTGAATTACGAACATTAGAAAAACATGAAGAGTCTATATTATTTTATGATGAGGCATTAGATTTGTTACCTGACAGTGAAAAGTCATTTGCATATTCAAGTAAAGGTGTTGCATTACGGAATTTAAAAAGATATGATGATGCAATAGTTTGTTATGAAGAAGCACTAACAATTAATCCCGGTGACTGTGGGATTTTATTCAACAAAGGTGTCCTTCTTCATGAATTTGAAAAATACGATGATGCGTTAGTTTGTTTTGAAAAGGCAATACAGAATAAATCTGATTTTGCTCAAGCATGGAATGCAAAAGGAAAAACACTAAAAAAAATGGGTAAAATGGATGAAGCGTATAGGTGTTTTTCAAAATCTAATGGGCTGTAGAAATTCGACAAATGCCCAAATCATGATTATCTAAGAAATTAATACCCCTCATTTCAATAATATTTGAAATTATTTTTGGTCTCAATTAACCCCCTGGATGTTTTTTTATGGACTTTTCGTCGTAATGAAAAAGATGTTGTAAATCTCTACAGTGCATTGTCTCCTGTTATGCAGATTGCAACTGGTGGCAATATGCTCAATTTTGGATTCTGGGATGATGATAATATTGATCCTCTAGCTGCTCAAAAAAATCTATGTTCATATTTTGCAAATATGGCAGAACTTCATTCAGCAAAACAAATTCTTGATGTTGGTAGTGGACTATCTGGTCCTGCGCTTTATTGGAAAGATAGTTTTGAAAATTTGTCTGTAAATTGTGTTAATATCAATTATTCTCAGCTTTATTCTGGGAGGCAATCACAAATCGAATCCATCAATTCTTCTTCTACTGGATTGCCTTTTGCTGATAATTCTGTTGATAGAGTTTTGGCATTAGAATCTGCACAACATTTCAAGCCCCTTTCAGAATTTTTTTCTGAATCAAAACGAGTTTTAAATGATTCTGGATTACTGGTTTTGGCAATTCCTGTAACTTTGAATTCCTCATCTATTACCAAGTTGGGAATTTTGAAATTCACTTGGTCTTCTGAACATTATGTTCTAGAACAGGTTCGCAATCTTGTAAATTTGACCGGATTTGTCATCTCTGAAGAAAAATTAATTGGTTCATCTGTATATGACCCATTGGCTGATTACTACACTGAACATAGAGAAAAATTAAAGAAATCTATCTTGGAGAGTTATCCGTCATATGTTGAATCTATCCTTTTTCAGTCTATTCAAAAAATGAAAAAAGCATCAGAAGAAAAAATTATTGATTATGTGCTATTGAAATGTCATTTAGAGTAATTTTTAATCAAATCATAGGCTAGGTTTTTATTTTTGATATGCTGAATTTTAAATGATGTCAGAACAGAATAATTTGTATACTCAAAAATGTACTCAACTACTTGAAGAATCTGAAATACGTTTTGCTGGAATTGTAGATAAAGATGGTCAGTTAATTGCAGGTGGATTCAAAGAAGGTCTCACTCCTCATGAAGATGATGAAACACGACTTCAATCATTTTTAGAATTTGTATCCAAAGCCTCTATTAGAAAAGAATATGATGAAAGTTTGGGTCCAATTAACTATCTAGCTGCAAGACGTGACAAGGCTGTTTTGGTGAGTTTTCCATTTCCTATTACTCAGATTTTGTTACTAATCTCAGCTGAGCCTACTGCAAACATTGAAAGCTTGGCAAAAAAAGTTGTTGAGATTTTTACTAATGTCAAATAATCTTAAATTTTATTTTTAACACATAGTTTTAATCTGGTATATGTTGTAATTTTTTTACATTGAAAGCAACATTTGGTGCAGGATGTTTTTGGCATGTTGAAGATATTTTTATTAAAACACAAGGAGTATCATCTACTAAAGTTGGGTACATTGGGGGACAACTTCCAAATCCTACGTATGAAGAAGTATGTACTGATAAAACCGGACATGCAGAAGCTGTACAAGTAGAATATAATCCTGATGAAATTTCTTTTGAAGAATTACTTGATGTGTTTTGGAAAAATCATAATCCTACAACTTTAAATCGTCAAGGACCTGATGTTGGAATCCAATATCGTTCAGCAATTTTTTTTCATGATGACAAACAAAAAGATACTGCTGAAAAATCAAAACAAACTTTAGATTCTTCTGGAGTTTTTGATAATCCCGTAATTACTCAAATTGTTCCTGCTCCAACATTTTATACCGCAGAAGAATATCACCAAAAATATTTCAAAAAACACGGATTGTCATAAAGTCATTTTACAATCAAAACTGGAATCTTTGATGTATGTATTACATAGTTTGATACACTACCAAAGAAAATCTCTTTTGTAGAACTCCTTCCCCGTGAGCCAATTACTATCATGTCAAACTTTTCTTTTCCATGAGCAAGTTTGACAATGTTGTATCCAATATCGCCTCGCATTAATTTCTCTTTGAATTTGATTCCATTTTTTTCGGTCAGTATTTTTGCATCTCCCATGAATTTTTTAATTTGTTTGTTGAAAGCTTTTTCAACTGATCCAACCCCTTTAAATTCTGAATGTGGTGGTGCATAAATTGAATATGCTCCCGTAATTGTTGATTCGCATTGCTTGGCTAGGCTAATTGCCATCTCCAGCCCTCTAATGGAGTTATCTGACCCATCAAGTGGTACTAGAATCTTTGAAATTTTCTTCTTAATCATATCTTTTTACTATTTTTCATATTAAAAAACATGATTACCTAAATTTTGTTAATACTTAAAAATACAAATAAGTTGCTGATCGTAACATTCACCAAAACTTATCTACGCATATTTGAAGCTAATATGTGGCTGAAAAATTTGTCCAAATCGATAATCATAAGATTCGTTATCTTGAATCAGGAAATTCACCTAAAACACTAGTATTGATTCATGGATTAGGTGCATCTGCCGAAAGATGGGAAAAAGTAGTCCCTTTTTTTGAAAAACATTTCCATGTTGTAATCCCTGATCTTATTGGATTTGGTTATAGTGATAAACCTCTTACAGATTACACAATTGATTATTTTTCAAAATTTTTACAAAAATTCTTAGATTCGATTAATATCGAAAACCCTATACTTATTGGATCTTCTTTGGGAGGACAAATTTCTGCTGAATATACTGCTCAACATCCTACAAATGTCGAAAAACTAATCCTTGTTTCCCCTTCTGGGATTATGAAACAGTCTACTTCTGCACTTGATGCATACATAATGGCTGCATTATACCCTAATGAGCAAAATGCAAAAAATGCATTTGAAATGATGGAATGTTCTGGGAAAAATATCCCTCAAGAAATAATTGATAGTTTTGTTAAGAGGATGAAATTACCTAATGCCAAACTTGCTTTCATGTCCACTATTCTTGGATTAAAAAATACCAAAGTCATTACAGAAAAACTTCATTCTATCACTGTCCCAACTATGATAGTATGGGGTTCTAATGATCCTGTCATTCCAATCCAATATGCTAGTGAATTTGTTGAGTCAATTAAAAACTGCATATTTTTTAAAATGGATGGAGTTGGGCATACTCCTTATGTTCAAGATCCTTCATCTTTTACTTCCCGAGTTCTAGAATTTTTAAACTCAACTTAGAATCATTTAAATATATTAATTCCCAATTTTAACCAATGAGTGGTAATAGTAACCCCTACGATCCAACAGAAATGTTCAAGGATTGGATTAAAAAAAGCGGGAATGCTCAGTCTGAATTTATCAAAAATTTTAGTTCTCTAATGACTAACCAATCTACTAAAACATTCAATCCTTTGGATACTCTAAAAGAAGTATCTGATAATACTAAACTAGCTCAATCAAATATGATGGAAAATATGTCATCCATGCAAAACAAAAGCATGGAAACATTGTTTAGCATTGGACAAATGCTTCCATCTTTTATGAATTGTGGTGCATACAAAACTACGGTGGGAAGTAATGGTAGAATTTCAATTCCTGAAGCAGAACGTAATGCTCTTAAATTAGGTGAAGGTGATTTGGTACAAGTCATAGTTTTCCCAATAGCAAAAAAATCAAAATCTAGGGAGTAATAAATTGAATAAAACTGAACAAACACAATCAAATCCAAAAGATCTATTTTCAATTAATCAACTAAATGTAAATAAATTCTTCAAAAATATTAGACACTCAGTTCCTCAATATCATCAATCTATTACAAATGTTCAACAGGAATTTATTCAAGCTTATCAAAATGTTTTAGATTCTACAGTGACAATACAAAAAGAATATGCAAGAAAAACAGGGATTGTTACAGATATTCCTAAGGTGGCAATTAAAGTAATTCAAGATACTGTTGAAGAATATGTGAAAATAACATCAATTCAGAATCAAGTTATACTTGCAACTCTTGATGCAACACAACAAAACATCAAAACCTTTAACGATAATGCCAAATCGTTTGCTGAATTAAATCAAAATATTCTAAACTCTTGGATTTCTGTTTTTACCCCAAAATTAAACTAGTGACAAATCTAGTTTTCTAATTTTATGATCTTTCTAGTAACCACTTACCAAGCTCAGGTAAGACCTTTTTCTGTGATAATGAACTTGCAATCATTCCAACATGCCCTGTTGGGTACATTCTAAGTGTTTTATCTTCACTTCCTATTGCATAGTGTAGTGGCATACTACATTCGGGGGACACAAGATGATCCCCTACTGCCACTTGTGTAAATACTGGCATGTCTATTTTTTTCAAATCTATACGTTGACCGCCAACATACATCTTATTTTGAATTAACAAATTATCTTGATAGATATCTTTGATCCATTGTTTGAATAACTCTCCTGGAATAGGTGGTGTGTCTCCTAGCCATTTTTCAACTCTGAGGAAATTATCTACAAATTTTTTATTTTCAATATTTTTGAAAAAATTTACATATTTTTCTATACCTTGCTCAAATGGTTTTAGTACTGAAAAACAATAATACATGAATTCTGGTGGCATATTGCCTATTGTATCCACCATTTTATCCACATCCATGTGTTTTGCAAGATTACTGATTACTGTGGTGTCCCTCCATCCATCAATTACTGGTGCTGTTGCAATGTAATTTTTTACACTTTCAGGATGTAATGTTGTATATGCTGTTGCAATTGTTGCACCTGTACAATATCCTTGAAGTGAAATTTTTTCAGTAGATGACTCATTTTTGATATGTTCTACATAATTATCCAAATACCCATTTACATAATCATCAAAATCTAGATATTTGTCCATACTAGTTGGTGTTCCCCAATCTAACATGTATACGTCAAATCCTTGTTGAAGTAAATTTCGAACCCAACTTTTTTCTGGATGAATATCTAATATGTGAAATCGATTAATCAGTGCATATGAAATGAGTAATGGTGTTTTGTGTTGTTTATCTGTAAATGGGGTGTAGTGCAATAATCTTGTTTTATCAATTTCTTGAACCACATCATATGGTGTTACTTCTAAACTGATTTCATCAGGCGCTGAAACTAATTTTGGGGCTTCTATTACATTTTTACTAAATTTCAAAATTTGTTCAATGATTTTTGGATCAATATTTGACTCACTTTGCATTTTTTACTCTCCCTTTTTTCTTTAATTCTAATTCTAATTTTGTAACTCTTTTTTTAAGAGAATGAATTTCTTTGTACACTTCATCTATTTCTTCTTTGCTTGGTAGATTCACTGATTGTAAAATTACATTTGTGATGTTGTTCCAATGTTTGGTTAATTCTAGTTCTTTCGATACTAGTTTTCCATAGTTTTCCCCAAATCTTCCAGAATCAAATAATTCTGTAAAATCATTATCAAAGATGTCTAACCATACTCTTTTCAATGAATCTATTTGTTCTACATCTTGCGGTACTTTTTGCGATTTATGATTCACTTTTTTCTGTGCAATACTCCATGTGTCTGCAAGCTGTTTGTAGTATTCTGTGTAATGTTGGTTAAATTCTCCTAACACTTCGTTAATTTCAATTAATTCTGTAGATATTTTTTTTGAATTTGATGTAAATGCTCTCATTGGGCCTATTGATGTTAATGCTTGGGGCTTACTTGCCATTAAATGCATTATATCAGTCCAAAATAACGATAAATGTTTGTAATAATCAGTAGTTTCCTTCGATGATTCAGTTTTCACAACTTTTTGATAAAATTAGATCGCAATAAATAGTTCTGTTATTTAATTAGACAAATGGACGATGTTACAGAACTTGAAAAAATTTGTCAGAAAATTATTAAATTAAATGTAAAGACCCGTTCTGCTAGATTCATCAACAGTAGAGGCCATCTTATTGCAGGTGGAATGAAAGAAGGATTATTTTCACTAGAGGATCAAAAACAAGATGAGATGATGTTCATGGAACTTGCTTTGCGTGTAAAGATGAGACATGAGTTTGATGCTGAATTTGGTAAAGTTCATTTTTCCATATCATATAGGGACAAAGTAATTGTGATGAGTTTTCCATTATCTAATGATGATGTTTTGTTGGTATCATCTGAAAAAGATAGCGATTTTAGTAAATTGGCATTTAAAATTCTTAAATTAATTGAGCCACTTAAACAAACTCCTACAAAGACATTCTAATCATAACAACTTAATTTCATTAATTTAAGATAGAATCATGTCTTTAGGACAAGATGTTAGTTGGAATGAAATAGAATCAATGGTGATCATACTTTCTAAAAAAATTACTACATTGTCTAGGTCTTTTTCAAGTATTGCCACTTTGAGTCGGGGTGGATTGGTCCCTTCACGCTTGCTTGCTGATCATTTGGGGATTGAAACTATTTTTGTTGATAAAAGAAAAATCACTTCTGATTCTTTATTTGTTGATGATATTTTTGATTCTGGAAAAACTTTTAACAAAATTTTATTAAATGTAGATGATCCATCAAAACTAGTTTTTGTAACATTATTTGCACGACATGGAAAAAAATATCCTAAAAATTTGGTTTATGCAAAAAAGACAAATAATAATACATATGTAATTTTTCCTTGGGATAAATTGGAATTTCAAAGATCTAAAAAATAATATTTTATATGTCTAAAATTTTTCTTAAACCTGCACATCTATTTCTGATTGTTACTTCTGTCACTCCTGATGCTTGAGAAATCTCTTTTTGCGATTTTGTCTCCCCTATACTAATACAAGAAAGATATAATGCTGCTGCTGCAATTCCCATTGGATCTTTTCCTGCAACTGCTCCTACTTTTTTTGCTTTGTTAAGCATTTCAATTGCAAGACGTTTACATTTCTCACTCAATCCCGCAATACTTGCAATTCTTGCAACTCCTTTGACTGGATCTACTACTGGCATTTTTAATTCAAGTTCTCTGAAAAGTAATCTGTAACACCTTGCAACATCTTTTCTTCTGATATTGATTCCATGAGAAACATCATCTAATGTTCTAGGAGTTTCTGTATTTCTACATGATGCATAAAGACATGCTGCAACTAATCCATGAATTGAACGCCCCCTTACTAATTTTCTTTCCATAGCTTTTCTGTAAATATAAGCTGCTTTCTCAATTACTGCATCATTTAGTGCAAGTTTGTCTTTCAATTTGTCCATTTCATTTAATGCTTGTCTGAGATTTCTATCTGCTGATGAATTTGCTTGACTTCTACTATCCCACGTTCTTAATCTTTCAATTGAACTTTTTACACTTGCAGATAATGGTTTTCCTGTTGAATCTTTGTTTGCTGCACCAATTACAGTTGATAATCCCATATCATGCATTCTAATTGAAGTTCCAGCTCCCGTTCTTGCTTTGTTGCCCTCATCGCTTGAAAATGAACGCCATTCTGCACCTGTATCTGTAATTTTATCTGTTAGTACTAGCCCACATTTACTACAACACAATTCTCCTGTATCTTGATCTGT
>Ga0206684_1000930_pt1 | contig 11361 bp, 12 predicted proteins | sample M210012015metaG_FD_155467 | JGI IMG/M metagenome (GOLD analysis project Ga0206684, IMG submission 155467) | Ammonia-oxidizing marine archaeal communities from Monterey Bay, California, United States - M2 100m 12015 | ecosystem: Environmental > Aquatic > Marine > Intertidal zone | place: USA...
CAGGCAGGAGACCTTGAGGCCCTGCACTCGATCTCATTTTGAAATAGCACCTGCGCGAGATGAACGGATAGCGAAGAGGAATCCCCAAAAGCCGCCACCGATGGCACCACCAAGCATCTGCTGAAGGACATTGGCCCCTCCCATGCCGATTCCCAATAGCGGAATGGCGAGTGTGAGATAGGCGACGCCCGTCAGCCTTGTAGCAAAGCGACGTCGGCGTAGCCCGATGGAAACAAGAAGTGCCGCAAGCAGGGGAAGCGGAACGAAGGTGGCTAAAGCCTCGGTTCCGCCGAGTACTCCGTCCCTCGAGAAGAACTCCTCGGCCAAGGCAACGAACAAGCCCGTGAAGAGGCCAGTGAGTACCGCTGCCAAAAAGACCCATCGATTGATTCGCACCGACACCGACTCAGTCTGTCATCGACCCGCAAGGGAGTGGGGGGCGACATCGGAGCCCCAGGTGTAGATACGTGCAGCCATCTCTTCTCTTCCGGTTCCGATAGCGGTGCTTCTCGACTTGATGACATGATCACCACATGGACGAGACGCCAGAGGACGACGATCTGGACCCGACTGACAGTGGCGGGTTCCTAAGACGTCTCTTAGATGCGATAGGGACCATCTGGAAAATGGGTGACCGACCCGTGAAGGGGCGCAGCCGAGGCCCGTGGGTCGGCTAGATCAGGTCGGCGCGAGCCCCCCCGCCCAGAGGGGGCGGCGGCGCCAGGAGTCCTAGGTGTAGATGCACGAAACGGTGCCCTGTTTCGGCGGTCCGGTTCGAATCTCATGCACTCCCCGCGATGATCCCCCAACGGATCCGCGCCCAATAGCGTTCGTGGAAGAAATAGAGCACCAACTTCGTAATGACCTCGAATCCACCGATCGATATGGCTGTCGCCAGATTGCCGGTGAAGACGAACCCGAGCACCATCGTGTCGGCGCTCGCCAACACCCGCCATGTCGCCGTCTTGGTAGCCGAGCGCCGTCGCCCCTCCCGGTAGTGACCCTCTTCGTCCACGGTGCGGTCCCATTGCAACCGCGACCAGAGTCGCTCATGCAGGTAGTAGAGCGTCATCTTGGTTGCCACTTCAGTCAAAGCAATTAAGGCGGCGGTTCTTATCTTGTCAGCACCGCTTGCCTCCTCAAGGCCCAAGAGAGGGCCTAGAAAACTTAGGATGACGAAGGACAAGATCAGGGTGTCGAGTGTTCCCACTACCCGCCAAGAGATCGCCTTGACGATCGAACGAACCGGTTGGATCTCCGGAGGGTTCGGGGGATCTAAGCGCGGGTCCTCAGGACCAAAGATCGGACTTTCAGGATGCTCCCTCATCGCAGGTGGAGTCTGTCACTTCTCCCCTGAGGTGAGAAGTTCGATAACACACAGAAATTGGACTTCTGAGGGGTCGGGGGGTGTCTCTGACGCCCTAGGTGTAGATACGCACTACCAGAGGGTTGGACGCGAGGAACCCGCCCCGAAGGGCGGGCCCAAGCAAAGACTCCCTAATGGCTAGCCAGCAAGTTTGGCGCTAACAACAGCTCGTATCTCGGCGTCGTCAAGTACTGGAATGACTTTGGCATTAAGGGCAGCCCCCCAGTTGTACGCCCAACCTCCAACTGCTTCAGCACTGTCCGACTCAAGAATGCAGACCCCAGAGCCGCTTGGAAGGTCGTGCCAGCGCCCGATAATGGTGATGTCAGGCCCGTGATCGCCAGCATCATCCTCTGGCGTCATCTGGCTGAATGCGGCTAAGGCATCCATCTTTGCTTCGGCATGCAACTGCCAACTGAGCATGAACTTCATTCGGTTCCCCTTTGTAGATGTTGAGCCCGCATGGTCGCGCATTAGCGAAGGGCGTGCCTAGGAGCTCATGTCCTCTCCCCTGAGGGGGGGGCGGGGGGCGACGCCAGGAGCCCCTAGGTGTAGATACGCGTAACTGTGTCGCTACTTGAATCCGAGGTCCTCAGCGATCCCGACCACCCAGTCCTCAAGCCATGTCCCAACCACCTGTGAAGAGTTTGGGGCACTTGCAGGTTCGTCCAGGACGATCAGCCCAGTGGCAAACGCCGACGTTTCGCCGTACCAACGATCAAGGTTTGCTTTGGCAGTCGACACGTCCTGCGCTCGACCTATGCAGCCGAACTCAACGTGAGCAACTTCGGGAACTCCGTCTGCTTCTGCCCAGGCGACCACCTTCGGTATATAGGTGTCAAACATTCCACCAATGCCGTCCACGTCGCACCCGAGGACCGCCAGGCCTGCGATGTCGTAGCCGCGAAGGTCGAGTCTCTGGTCGCTGCTTTGAACTTGCCAAACAAGTTTTCCGTCGAAGTCCTCCATGAGTGGTCTGATCTCCTGCATGAACTCATTCGCAGGGTCAGGGCCGAAGTACTTGTCGGGTTCGCTGATCGGGGCAAGCCAATCAACCATGTATTTCTCAGCGGTGGCCGCAAACCCTTCCATGACCTCATACAGGCCGACGATGTAATTCGGAACGATGGATGGTTCCAGAGGCGGTGGCTCTATGCCCTCCGCCAGGGCGTAGTACACGGGTTCTCCAGAGATGTAGACGCTGAGACCTGCGGCCTTCATCTGATGCACCAAATTTCCGATGTCGCAAAGACTCGACTCGAGATCGGGGTGGTTCGTGCCGAACATCTGACTCGGATAGTGAACGTGCCCCTCATCGTCGAAGGGAATTTGGAATGACAAGCTCACGGCGTTCATTCCGAGCGCCTTGATATCTTCCGCGTTGGAAACTGATTGGGCTCCTGACGGGCGGAGTTGGAATGCTTTGATCCCGAACAAGAAATCGTGGTTCGGCCGCCCGTAACCACCTGGTTCTTCAGGGACACATGAACCGCTGTCTGGAACTGGATTGCCACCACCAGGGGAACCAGATCCTGACGGTGCCATGCACGGTCCGAACGCTGCACCCTCCTCTGCGGAGGGCTGGTAACCCCCTTGAGCCAGTTGTTCGAACTTTTCTTGCCCTACGGCTTGGATGACACAGTCGCGGAGCTCTGCACTTGCGTTGGCGAACGGGTTGTCTCCTCCAGTCGGCGATGAAGGAAGAGAAGTTGTAGCTACTACAGGGGTAGTAGTTGTGGTCGTTGGTGCCACGGTGGTGGTGGGCGTCGCAGTGGTTGTCGATGCAGTTGTGGTCGTTGGTGCCACGGTGGTGGTGGGCGTCGCAGTGGTTGTCGATGCAGTAGTGGTCGTTGGTGCCACGGTGGTGGTTGGTGCCGCAGTGGTAGTCGGTGCCGCAGTAGTGGTCGGGGCGACTGTGGTGGTGGTCGACACCGCAGTACTCGTAGCGGCGACCGTCGTCGTCGGTACAACAGTTGTGGTCGGCGCCAGAGTTGTCACAGGGGCAACCGTCGTAGCTGGCGTCGCAGTGTCTGAACTACCGCCACACCCCGAGGCGACCAACAAGAACGTCAGAACAACCGTGTACTTCCTCACGGTCTGAGTCTGTCACCCCACCCCGTAGGGGGTGTGGGCGACGCCAGGAGCCCTAGGTGTAGATACGCGCAGGCAGCACGTCTGCGATGATCGGGACGATGTCTGGTGATCTGACGGAGTTCCAGCGGTGGGCCACGGGAAACCTGGTTGAGAACCGCAACCGCGGCATATTCGGCGAATGGCTCGTCGGGCAAGCCCTTGGGGTGATCGGCGACGATGAGGTTCGCCAGGAGTGGGATGCCGTTGACCTGCATTTCGACGGTCTCACTATCGAGGTGAAGACGTCTGGCGTCAGCCAGACGTGGAATCAGGCTGGCTCTTCAACCCCGCGGTTCGGTATAGCTCGACAGAAGAGGGCTTGGTTTGCCCAGACCGACGATTGGGTCGTCTATGACGAACCGAAGCGGAGCGCCGACGTCTACGTGTTCTGCCTGCACCGATCAGCTCCTGCGACCAATGAGAACGTCGCTGATCCTGAGTCCTGGTCGTTCTGGGTGATCGCTACGTCCACCCTGGATGACGAACTGGGCGACCAGAGCTCTGTGGGCATTTCGACTTTGGATCAACTGGCTGAGCCAGTTGGTTGGTCGGGGATCAAGGCCGCGGTGAAACGGGCAGCCAGGCACTGACCCCCACCCCGCAGGGGGGGTGGGCGACGTTAGGAGCCCTCGGTGTAGATACGTACAGGCGGTTCATGGGCCTCCGGGGAGGGACTCGCATGGCTCACCGTCACTGTCACCGTCTAGACGGGCCACGTCGCCGTAATACGGGAAGTAAAGGTCAAACCAATCCTTTGCGGCTGAATAGGTAGCAAAGTCTGAGCAGTTCTTGGTGTTACCCGGGTTGCCAGGTACCCCGGAGGTTGTGGTCGTCGTACTGGTAGTTGTTGTGGTGCTAGTGGTGGTGTTAGTTGTGGTCGATGGGGCCGCAGGTGGGACGTAGACACCGGTTGGCGGACCGCCACAGGTACCGAGCATCGATTGGAGCGTCGACAGTTCTGCGGAAGTGACCGTGAGAGCCCAGCGCACTTTGATGTCCACCCATGAGTCGGCGTATTGGCACCAGTAGGAGGAATCAGATGGTTTCCACTCCTCCGGGCCGCGTGATCCCTTTGACCGGTTGGCCGAGGCAGTAACTGCGATCAGGTGCTGGGGGTCGACAAGGTCGTTGTAATAGGACCTCTTGGTCGTTGACGACCAGGCCCATCCGCCCGAATCATGGGCGTTGGCGAGGGGCACGAAGTGGTCGACGTCCAACGAACTGGGATTGGTGACGTAGGTACCAGTGAAGGCGGCGTACCACTGCCCGCTGGCGACTGAGCATCCGGAAGAACTGAGGCCTGTCCCAGTTAGTGATTCGAGAATGAGGACCTCGTGACGAGTGTTGATGCAGTCGCTGTCGTCGTCTGACCACCCTGAGCCCCAGTCGTCGCGGTCGTAGTCGATAGGTGCGAAGGCGCTACTGACCACGAGAGGGGCAAGCAGTTCTGGGATCCAGTTGATGTTCGCGGTTGTGGTTGTCGTCGTTGTCGCAGCAGTCGTTGGTGGCGGGGCCGTTGTAGTTGTCGCGGCAGCAGTCGTTGTGGTCATAGACACCAGGTGGGAGAAGGGAATCTTCATCGAAATCCCCGCTTCTCCGCAGGGGTCGTGCCCTTCTGGATGGGTTTCTTCCAGCATGTCTCCGAAGTCATTCGTCGTCACGTGGCAGAGCAAATACAGGCCTGCTTCTTCCAGAAACTTCATGACGTCGTGATGGATGTCCCTCCCTCCCGGATGTTTCGCGAGGTCGAAGATGCCCTGTCGCCCGTAGTAGTTGTCTTTGGGCGTTAGTCCTGAGGTGAAGGTTGTTTCTTTGATCTCTCTCCGTTCGAGTTCGCTGACGAGGAGATCCCATTCGGTTTGGGTGACTATCGCGATGTCGTACATGAGGACATTGCGGATTGGGAACATGATTGACATGACCCTCTGGAAGGCTTTCTCGTCTTCGCTCAGTCCGTCTTGTGAGGACCTCTGAAGGTCATCTCCGTCAAAAGCGGGCGTTCCTCTCGCCGGGAGTGCTTCACCTTGGGCATTCACCGCCACTGCTTCGCCTACCGGAAAGAGGAAGTTCCCGTCACGATCGACGATGTCTTCAGTCCCCGGATCGAGCCCGGTTTGATGCGAAGTCCCTGTGAAAATGCAGTAGCCCAAGGAATTGACATTGCAGGCGTATCTGTCGGCCGGCCGGGCCCTTCCGGCACCTCCTCCGCCCGATTGGTCACCGTTTCCCCCAGTAGTGGTGGGAGACGTGGTCACCTGAGGTGCCGTAGTCGTCGTGGGATCCGTAGTCGTGGTCGGATCCGTAGTCGTCGTGGGAGCCGTAGTGGTCGTAGAACCCGTAGTCGTGGTCGGATCCGCTGTAGTTGTTGCCGCGGGGATGGTGGTAGTGGTGACTGGTGTGGCGGTTTCTGCACCGCTACTGCACCCCGAGGCCACTAGCAGGAACACCAGAGCAACCGCGTCCTTCTTCACGGTTTGAGTCTGTCACCCCTCCCTGAAGGGGGCGGGGGCGACATCGGAGCCCCCAGGTGTAGATACGCGCAGGCAGCCTGGACGCGAAGAACCCGCCCCAAAGGGCGGGTTCGGCGCGACAGGGTTCTAGTTGTCGTTGATTGCGGCTGACGCAATCGGCCACCACTCATCAAGGGCTACGAACGGCCCAGCGGAAACGAACTCCAGCAAGCCTTTGGCTGCGATCTCGATCTGTGTCTTCACCGCTGCATCTGAATCCTCGTATTTCGTAATCGCTACGTTGACGCCGCGAGCTAAGTCCTGGCCAGCCAGCACGCTTTCACCGCCGTTGGCAGCAAGGACCCCAAAGAGCTCAGCCAGCAAGGCGTCACCTTCCTCGGAGGTCTCTGCTGCCTGCATTCGTGGCCCTGGCCTCGTAGTGGTAATGCTCGTATAAGACATGGTTCCCCTTTTCGTAGGTGAGCGGATAAGGGTTCCACAGATCAAATGCTGACGCTTGTGGACCCCACCCGTAGGGGGGGGTGGCCCTAGGTACGAACCCCCAGGTGTAGATAGGCGTGGGCGGATTAGCTCTTGAAATGTTTCAAGGGACCAACTAAACATGTACAGTAGTGAGTACTTGGACATGTAACAGAAGGAAGATAAGCCAATGAACACCGAACGGACCTGGACAATCAGCGAACTAAACGAATCGCTCGACATCTACGAACAGGAACTACGAGACAAGGGCCTCCGACGCAGCTCGATCAACACCTACGTCCAACACCCCGAACGTTTCATCCGCTGGCTGGCAGACGACTACTCACCGCAAGGGCCGCAAATAGACCAACGAGAAGAAGGAGCGAGGTCCCGCTCCAAGTACGACCCGCTCTACGACCACCTGGCCAACAACCCCGAAACGGTCATCGCTCTGAGCTTCTCCGAGATAGAACGCATCCTCGGCTTCGCCCTACCCGCCTCGGCACGTCGCTACCAGGCGTGGTGGGCAAACGAGCGTGAAGGAACCCACAGCCACGCGAGGTCGTGGCTTGACGCTTCTTATGGAACTCAGGGTGTGGATCTGAACGCGCAGACCGTGCGGTTCGTCGGCCAGTAGCGCCAGTCCCCACGTGTAGATACGCGCAGGTAGATCCTGCGCTTGAACACCGAGTTGCATGTGCCAGTCTCGGAGGATGCGGACGGCCGTTCTAACGCTGACCCTGGGGTTACTGGCTTCAGCGTGTAGTAGTTCCGCCCCTTCGGGGGCGCCGTTGAGCGGCGAGTCTTTGTCCGAAACAGCCGATCAGTTCGCTGAGTGGCTCGTCGGAGCGGGCGCCTTGCTCAATGAAGACGCTGGCTTTCAGGTAATGACCGAGGAGGGCTTCATATGTGCTGCGAATCGTTTGGTGGACGAATTCGGGCCATCTGACGTTTCCGACACCTTCTCGAGGATTGCTGGACCCGAGATCCATACCAGCGTGATGGTGGCCTATGTCGACGCCGTCTACGTCTGCGGCGACATTCGAAGGTGGACGGCGTCTGAAGCCGTGGCCGAAATTGGGGCAGCCCTGGACGTTGAGCTCGACAGCGATTTCTTTGACTGTTTGGTGGAGGGTCTCTCAGAGGAGGAGGCCCGTGATGCCTTCAAGAAGGAGCTGTCCACTCACGACTCTGAAAAGATCATTGATGGCAGCCTCGTGAAGTGGGTGGACCTGGGAATCCATACCCGTGCCGATTTCTGTGCGCCCGAGTTCGCACCTGTACTAGAAGCCCTCCTCGTCGACCGAGTCGCTTTGGAATTCATCGACACTGATCGTGCCCGAGGAGTCGATTTCCTTAACAAGGACGAATACAGGTGTTCCGTGAGACGGGTCGTGGACGAGTTGGGCATCAATGTGGTGTCCGACGTGTACTCGCTCGTCGCCGATCCCGCTGATCTTGAGGAGTTCGGCTTCGTTTTTGCTGACGCAACCACGGACTGTGTGGATCAGGAGAAGTTCGCCGATCGGGTCGCTGAGTGGTTCGCTGCGAAGGGCTTGAGCGCTGTGGAGCGAAACGGGGCCGAAGGGCTGACTCCCGATGACATTTCATGTGCCGCACGTCGATTCGTCGACCAAGTTGGTCCGAAAGTGTTTAACGACGTGCTTGCTGGTGCAGAAGACGTAGTGCCCTTCGACGAGCTGGCCGACAAGTTGGGTGCGGCTGTACTTGATTGCGTGCACTCGGACAGGTTCTCGACGACAACGACTTCCAGCGACCCGTCAGCAGAGGACTGGGAAGAAACCGAAAGGGACATCCGAGCTCTGGTGGTGGAGATGCTGATCGAAAGGGGCATGACCCCAGAAGAGGCAGAGATCGAAGCAGATGAACGGATAGCCGAAGGCACGGAGGTTGAGGTCGTCGAAGACCAGATCGCTATCTGGGAAGACTGGATGGACAACTACCTTCGCCACCCAGTCTTGGGCAATTACTGGACTGCCGACGAAGCCGAGTGCGTCATCATCGCCATGATGAGAAAGCGCGGAATCTACGAGACCGACAGGCAGATCAGGGGCGCCAACGCTGGCGCCATGAACAAAGAAGACGCCGAGTTCCTTGTACAGCCCGTCGTCGACTGCGTTGACCTCAAGGCCATGCTTCTAGCCGACACAGTTCTGCACGAATACCAGGAGGACCCCGAGTGCCTGTTAGCAGATGTGACCGAAGAGCAGGTCGCCTCCTGGTACGTCGCCCTTTTCACCGATGGACCCGACCTGTCTGCCGAGTTGGCCCAGCAGGACGTCAACCAGTCCTGTTGAACCCCCTCCCCTGAGGGTGGGTGGCGTCGCTGACGCCACCCATGCAAATACGTACAGGCGAGCTTTAGATAGATGGAAGTCGAGAGACCACAGACACCCTAAGTGGGTGGTGGGTTGGGGACTCTAAGCCATCACCAAACTAAAGGGCCGCACCAACAGTGCAGATCAACAGGCCTTTTCGTGGACCGTACTGGACTCGAACCAGTGACCTCTCGCGTGTGAGGCGAGCGCTCTAGCCAACTGAGCTAACGGTCCGCTGGGCGAAGATGGTACCGGCGGCGTCCGATGACCGGTCAGGGCACCGGGGTCCCCGGCGGTGCTACGCAAATCTGTTCGGTCCTCGATGGGAGCATCACAGCCACCGCCGCCGATGCACCAACCATCGGACAGGTCGTCCCAGCCACGCCCCGGGCCACGATCATCGGGGTCTCAACCGTGCACGGCACCACCCGAACCGTCGTGGCCAGTTCGACGCAGCGCCCCGCATCCATTCTCGACGGCACCTCTCCCTCGGGTCCTAGGACCGCGGTGGCGATGAGGATTCCCAGCATCACGGCGAGGGCCAGCACCACCGGGCCGACCCGTAGTGCACACCCGGCTGCCGGCGACACTTTGACCCCGTCGAACGAATCGCCCTGTCTCCCGTTAGGCCAGTCATCTACCGGAGATCCCATCGGGGGGCGCCGAGGGGCCGGGGTCGGCGAGCGAGACCGGTCATAGACCGCCCGTCGACCCACATCGCCCAACACCCGCCAAGCCTCATTGACCTCAGCCATCCGTTCGGCTGACCCGGCTCGCTTTGACGGGTCGACCACCCAATCGGGGTGGAGTCGCCGGGCCAGATCCCGATAGGCGTCGCGCACGACTTCGGGTGCGGCATCAATCGGCACCCCGAGTGTGCGGTAATGGTCGACGGGACCGGTCACCGGCTCACCCTACGGTCGAGTCAGTAACCATGGCCGGGGCGCCCGACGCCGGACCTAACGTGAACAGCGTGGATGACCTGATCTGCCCGGGCTGCGGCGAGGACGACGACCTATCGGGGCGTCGCGACGGCGAACCCGGCCAACAGACGATCACCGTGACCTGCGGATCGTGTGCCCTCTCGTGGGTCCGAGACCTGAAACCCACCTGCCCGACGTGTGGCAGCACCGAGGTCCGGACCGCGTTGCAGTCCATTGTCGACAAGTCCCGAGGAACCCAGCTGTCCATCCAGTCGATGCGGGTCGTGTACCTATGCCCGACGTGCGACCCCGAACGCCTGGCCGACTGGAACAAGACCAACTCGCCGCTGCGACCCTCCGAACTCCCCCACGACGTCGACTGACCGGTCTGCTCGTCAGCTACCCGTCGAGCAGACCTTCAACTATCCGCCCACCAAGCCTTCGACCACCGCTTCAAGTCCGGCCACACGGCTCCCCTTGACCAGAACGGCGTCGCCTTGACCCAGGGCACGCTCCCCCAGCACGGTGATCGCAGCGGCCGTGTCTTTCAGCCCATCCACCCCGTAGAGATCGGTACCCGCGGCAAGGACCTCCACGCCGAGATCGGCAGCGTGTCCAGCCACCGCCGCGTGTGCCGCCGGTCCGTGGTCTCCCAGTTCGGCCATCACGCCTAGCACCGCTATCCGCCGCCCGCCCTCCGGGAGAGCGGCAAGCGCATCGAGGGCAGCCATCGTCGAGGTCGGATTGGCGTTGTAGGCGTCGTTGACCACGGTGCATCCCGAGGAGCCGGTCACCACCTCCATTCGCCACGGGGAGAGCCGAGCTTCGGCCAGACCGGTCGCCACATCGTCCAGCCCGACTCCCTCCACCAAGCCGACCGCGGCAGCCGCCAACGCGTTGGCCACCATGTGGACACCCCGGGCATCGAGTTTCACCTCGAACCGTCCCCACGGAGATTCCAGTCGGAAGGTCGGTCGGAGCACGTCGTCGAGCCGTACATCTTGGGCCCTTACCTCGCCACGGTCACCGAATGTCAGAACCGGGCATCGGGCCCGGTCCGCCTGGGCCAGAGCCTCGGGGACGTCGGCGTGGACGACAGCACACCCGTCGGGCGGCAATCCGTCGAACAGTTCACCCTTGGTGCGGGCAACGACCTCCAGGAATCCGAAGCTCCCGGTGTGGGCATCCGCCACGGTGGTCAGTACCCCGACGTCGGGACGGGCCAGCCCGGCAAGGTCGGCAATATCGCCCTCGCTGCGAGCCCCCATCTCGACCACCACGTGCGCGGCGTCGGCCGGCGCACCTAGCAATGTCAGTGGCACCCCGATCTCGTTGTTGAACGACCGGTCGCTGGCGTGCGTCGTGCCGCTGCAGGCCATCACCGCTGCGACCAGGTCCTTGGTTGAGGTCTTTCCCACACTCCCAGTGATACCCACCACCCGGCCGCCACCGGCGCCCACTGACCGGCGAGCAACTGCACCCAGCGCGGTTAGCGCCGCCGACGTGTCGGCGACCCGTATCGCCGTGGTGGCCGGTGAGATCTCGTTGCGATCTGTCAGGTGGGCTGCCGCTCCGGCGGCGATGGCCGACTCAATGAAATCGTGTCCGTCGCGGTCGGCCACCAGTGGCACGAACAGGCATCCAGGCGTGGCCGTGCGGGAATCCTGGGT
>Ga0206684_1000935_pt1 | contig 11325 bp, 12 predicted proteins | sample M210012015metaG_FD_155467 | JGI IMG/M metagenome (GOLD analysis project Ga0206684, IMG submission 155467) | Ammonia-oxidizing marine archaeal communities from Monterey Bay, California, United States - M2 100m 12015 | ecosystem: Environmental > Aquatic > Marine > Intertidal zone | place: USA...
GGATTGTGACTCGACTGATGAATGTATCCATATTGGGCATGCAACAATGGATCTGAGATATCATGCCGGCGGCAATGAGTATAATGTTCTCGTTCCTGGAGAGACGGTTAATGCTAAAATGGAATTTTTTGCAATGGATGTTCTAATCCCTGAAGGGCACTACATTCGTTTATCATTAAGTGACATCGGTGAGGATTATCTACCTCCAAGCAATACTTCTCCAGTAGAAATTGGAATAAATGAGAATAGTGTACTTAGACTTCATGAAATTAATTACGATAATAAACTCGTTTTTGAACCGCCAACCTGTACATTTAGTGATTGTCTAGAAGAATAGATATCTCTTAAAAGTCAGGGTTATAGGTAAATGTGGAACAATTAAAATCAATAGCTATTACATTTTTGTTTTTAGTGCCAGCAATAGCTGGTTGTCTAGGAGATGATGAACTAGTATCACTTTCCACAAAAGACATCATCGTTTCTCCTGAAACAATGATTGCTGGTGAATTTCAGCCTCTTGTTATAACTGTCAAAAAAGATATGTCTGTATTTATTCCTACTTTAGTTATTGATCCGCTTTCTAATTATGTACAAAATGGTACTGTTTTAGATATGAAAATGGGTGAAACCAGACAATTAATTTCAATGGCACCTCCAAGAATTGATTCAACCTTTATTTTTCTAGCAGATTACGGCACTCAAAATTGGCCCATTAGAAACTCTAATGAGAGCTGGGAAAATTGGGTTAATCGAAATGGAATTATAGAAGATGGATTGGCAATCGAAAGAGTTATTCCTTCGGAAGGGAGCTCATTAGATACGTTGAACCTAACCCGGAATAAAAGCGGAAACGTAGTTCCCGTTAAAATTGATGTGGAAAGACAGATTTCAGCTGCATATTCTATTGATGAAGGAGGCTTATTCTCAACTGGATTTGTAGATGGACGTACTGTCTACAATAATATTTACCGAATTACAGACGATACTCCTGATTTATTAGATCCTGCTGATGGAGCTGTTGGATATTTAGATAGATGGGCCGGACAAGGTAATCTTGCATACGAAGATGCGGCACAATTTCTTATTGCTGAAATGACTGCTTATGGACTTAGAGTAGAAACACAACGATTTGATTTAACGGATGTTCTTGGCAATCAGAATCCAGAAGCATACAATGTTTGCGGATTTAGAGATGGAACTTTACATCCTAATGAATGGTTAGTATTTGGCGCTCATTTTGATATCGCTCCACCTGCGAATGCTGTAATGGTGGATCCTCATATTTCTGGTCAAAGAACGTATGGAACTCGATATGGTGCCTATGACAATACTGCTGGAACTTCAATGGTCTTAGCTACTGCTGAAGCCATGGCAGATATGCCCTATGATACAAGAAGAACTATGGTATTTTGTTTATGGTCTGGTGAAGAAGGTGGTAAACGAGGAAGTGATTACTGGACAGACACTTTAGAAGATGACCATCCTGAAGTGACTGTTACTAATTACATCAATCTTGACATGGCTGGAGTTAATTGGCCTGGAGGAGGCGGTGCGCCTTGTGGGGATGAACATGGAGGAAGTGGAGGATGCGATCCAGATCCTCAGCCAGATGATGACGGATATCCTAAAGATAGTGAAGTCTGGCCTATGAGAATTTACATCGGTCCTTCTTTAAATTATAATAAAATTGATCAACCTGATATGGTCTATCTTAGTCAATGGATTGGGTCTGATGCGATGAATGTTTCAATGCAGCAAGATATCTTAGTGGGGTCTGACAACAATAGCGACTCTACGTGGAAGTATGATGTCTGGGTAGAAAAAAATAGACCTGAAATAATAATTTATGAAGATACAACTGCAAGAAGTGACCATGCGTCATTTCAGGATAATCTAGGAACTATTACTCTAGGATATGGAGGTCTTGTTGACGGTTATTGGTGCTATCATCAGACTTGTGATACTTTAGAAGAAATGGAAGATTGGATGGAGACTGAAGGGAAAGATTATGGAAACAATGCAACAGGGAAAAATAATTTAGTTAACTCTTTAGATTTAATCACTTGGTGGGCCACTTACAGCTTCTTTCATATGGATGAAAGGCCTATTTTGAATGCTTTACTAGATTAAAAAAAAGAGGTATACTCTTCAAAACTTTTCTTCCTAATATTTGGTACTTCAACATCATCTGCTGGGAATCCTGTTACAAGAATCAAAAATGCTCTTTCGTTCTCACCTCTTCCTAATATTTCTCGAAGAAAATTCATTGGACTGGGAGTGTGGGTTAAAGTCGCCAAACCTGCATTGTGAAGAGCTGTAATTAGTAGTCCTGTAGCTATACCTACCGATTCAGAAACATAATAATTCTTTATTTTCTTACCCTCAACATCTAAACCATAAGATTCAGAAAATATTATAATCAAATAGGGAGCTAACTCAAGAAATGGTTTATTTTCATCTGTACCAAGTGGCTCTAAGGCCTCTAACCACTCATCTGGAGCTCTTCCACTATATAATTTTTTTTCTTCTTTTTCAGCAGCTTCGCGTATTTTCTTTTTGGTTTCAGAATCACTCACTACTGAAAAATGCCATGGCTGACGATTAGCTCCACTGGGTGCTGAACTAGCAGCTCTAAGACAATTTTCTATAATTTCTTTAGGTACTGGCTTTTCTGAAAAATTGCGGATTGTGCGTCTTTCTTTTATATTTTCTAAAAAAACTTGAGAGCGCTTCTTCATCTCTTCGATAGAATAAGATTTGTAATTTTTATAAGGAATAAAACTTGTTTCATCCATAATTGACAGCCTGCTTTTTTAGATAAAAGACTTTGTATTGACAGGGTAAAGACTATTTGTGACTAATACTATCGAATCGAGTAATTTTGCCAAAATTGAAATACGTGTTGGAATGATCATAGAAGTCATTGACTTTCCGGAAGCAAGAAAAACGTAACCTATATCGAGATGGATGAGTGCGCTATCCTGAAGATTCGAGATGCTGGAGTAAAATTCAGTCCGATTGAGGAAGACATAATCACCGAAATGTAGAGTCAAGAAGAAAGACCAACCCTTTTGGGGAAGGTGATACTCTATCTGCCATGCTTTGGCGTAGATGGAGATTAACAGTTGGATGGCTTAAACGAGGATTAATCTGGGAATTTTGGCCCCCGTGGTTCTTCTACCTGCCAATCATTTTCTGGGTCAGTTTGCTGTCACTTAGATATCTGGGGCCACTCAAGGCAACTTCGGTGAATCCAGGCATATCGGCGTATGGCAAGTTTCTATTGAATACTAAATCTGACAAGCTCTCGGGATTCTCTTCCGAATATGTTGCCCCGTTCGAGTTATTAAAATACAAGGATAACTTGGAAAAGCGGACGGAAAAAGCTCTGAAATTTACCATGAAACATAATTTCCCCGTCGTTCTGAAGCCTGATTTGGGAGGCCGAGGCGCTGGCGTATGGATAGTCAAGGACAGTGACCAACTCATGGCAGATATCGAACTGATTAATTATGATGCAATAATCCAGGCCTATATTCCGGGAGTAGAATACGGAATCTTCTGGATCAGACACCCCAAGGAGAAAAGAGGTCACGTGGTTTCTATCACTGAGAAACACTTGCCCAAGGTAACTGGTGATGGGAAGAGAACATTAGAGGAATTGGTGCTAACGCACCCCCGCTCGGTCTGTATGGCCAATCAACATCTGGCTTACCTCTCAGACCGTCTTGATTATATTCCAAAGGACGGAGAGAAGGTCCTTATCGGAGAGCTTGGAACTCATTCACTGGGCGCTCTCTTCCTTGACGGTGGCGAGATCCATACACCTGCATTGGATTCTCGATTCTCCAGCATTGCAAACTCGCACGAAGGTTTCTATTTTGGGAGGTTCGACGTCCGAGCACCTTCTATTGAGCACCTGAAGGCAGGAAAGGAAATCCAGATTCTCGAACTCAATACTCTTTTTGGAGAAATGACTCATATCTGGGACCGTCGTCTAGGCTTGTTCCATGCATGGTCAACCTTGTGTAAACAATGGTCCCAGGTATACAACATAGGGGCCTACAACCGAACCCATAGAGCACCCAAGGCCAGATACAGGGATGTGCTAAAAGAAACATGGAACATCTGGCGGCTCAATCGCCTCCACAAACGCGCTACCAGTTTGCGGAATGATAGAATTCAGACTAGATAGTTTATTTTTTGTAGCGTGCACTTTAGGTATCGAATGAAAATACTGGCTGTCGATGATGATAATGCGGTAAGAATTTCTCTAAATGTCATGTTTAGAAAATGGAATGATATCGAATTAGAAGTTGCTGAAGATGCAAACAATGCTTTAGAAAAGCTAGCCACGACTGAATATCTAATGATGTTTTGTGATATTGACATGCCTGGAATGAATGGATTAGAACTATTGAAAATTGTGAAAGAAAAATATCCTTTGATGCCTGTAGTTATGTTAACTGGAAATCAAGACATTAAGGCTCCAATTCAAGCATTCCGTGATGGTGCTATGGATTATTTACAAAAACCTATGCAAACTGCAAGTGTTAGAGAAACAATAGATAATGCTCTTAAATTTGTCGAAGAAGAAACAAAGAAAGATATTGATATTATTGAACTTGATGACTTTAAAAAAATAGTAGAGAATTTTTCATTAGAAAAAGCAGGGTTGAATGATTTTGGATCGAAGACTGCTGAGTTTTCTAAATTGGCTAGAATACTTCAAGAAAAGCTCATACATCCAAGTAAAAGAGGGCGAATACATAATCTATTTTTACTAACTAAATCAGGTATTGTAATCTCTAATTTATCTACAAGTAATGTTAAAGAAAATGATAGCGATATAATGGGAGGAATGTTCACTGCCGTAAAAGATTTCATGGAAGATGCTGTAAGTTCTGGTAGTAATGAATCATTAAATGATATTACATTCGGTGAATTTCACATTAAATTTGCTTCGGGTGCATACAGTGATATGGCTGTCGTCTACTTGGGCCAGCTAGGCCAAGACGCTGAAGATGCAGTTACAGATGCTTTAATTGCCTTTGAATTTGAAAATATGGCTGTTTTAGAGGATTGGAACGGCGATCGAGCCTTACTAAAAAATTCAGACCAGCATTTAGAAAATTTATTTGAAAAAATTGATAAGAGTGAAACTAATGACTAATGAATCCTCCGTTATTAAAACTCTAGAAGAAAAATTAAAAAATGTTACCAAAGAACTTGAAGAATCTGCAAAGTTCCCCCAATCTAATCCTCACTACGTAATTCAAGTCTCTTCAAAAGGAGAACTTTTGTTTGCTAATGAAGCGTCTAAAAATACTGTATTTGGTAATTTAGATGTTTTGAAAGATAGAGAAATCATTATTATTTTCCTAAAAGCTATGCGAACTGCTTTGGAAGGTGATGGAAGTGCTATCTCAAAAACGCTAATATTTGAAGGTCGAATATACAATACTACTTTTGTTCCATTCAAAAAAGAAGATTATGTAATAATTTACGGAGTAGATATTACTGAAAGTCAAAAAGAAATAGAAAACCTAGCTAGATTTCCTGAGGAAAATCCACATTCCGTTATTAGAGTTGAGAAAGGTGGGAAAGTTATTTTTGCGAACTCTCCTGCAAAAAAACAAATTTTGTTGGAACTAAATACTGAAGTAGGAGAAATAGTTCCAAATAAATTGAATAAAACCGTAACTGAATGCCTTAAAACTGAAAAATATATAGACGTAAATCATACTTTAGGAAAACGAATTTACGCTTGTACTTTCGTTCCCATTAAAACTCACTCTTATGTAAACATTTATGGGGTTGACATTACTGAAAAAATTGATGCCCAGGATGAAGCTGAGAAGACAAACCAAGAATTGATTCAGGCTGAAAAGATGGCCAGTCTAGGTGTTGTTATCTCTGGAATTGCTCATGAAATTAGAAATCCACTGCAAGTAATTATGGCTCTTTCGGAATCTATTGTAGATGATGATGATGTGCCTCGAATTCAAGACGATGCGCATGAAATAGTAGAAGCTTCAAAAAGAATCTCTGAAATAGTTAATGATTTATCAACTCATGCGAGAGATGCAAGAACTACTGGAGAATCATCAGTAAATTTAAACGATGTCGCTAATAAGTCTATGCAAATTTCAAAACATACTAGGAATTTGAAATCTATTGAAGTTATAAAACAATATTCAGATGATGTTGTAATTATAGGAAGTACCTCTGAACTTACACAGGTTATTACAAATTTTGTAAATAATGCAGTAGATGCTATGAATGAAGTAGGGAAATTATGGTTAATTACTAAACTATCTAAAGGCATATGTTCAATTTCTGTGAAAGATAATGGAAGTGGAATGGATGAAGAAACACAAAAGAAAATTTTTGATCCTTTCTTTACCACAAAAGAACCTGGCAAAGGAACTGGTTTAGGGTTACATGTTGTTAGAAAAATAATTGAAAAACACAGCGCTAAACTAGAGCTTTATTCTAAACTAGGTGAAGGTACTACTTTTACTATTACTTTTCCTAGTCTAAAAAAATAATATGACAAACGCTTTGTATGGGTTTCGTAGTAACGCTTTGTGGATAATTTAATTGATTGGAATGATTTTACAAAAGTAGATATGCGAGTTGGTAGAATTTCGGATGTGAATGATTTTCCTGAAGCTAAGAAACCTGCTTACATTTTGACTATTAATTTTGGAAAATTGGGAGAACGCAAAACGTCTGCTCAAGTTACAAATTATACTAAAGAAGAATTATTAGATAGAGAAATAGTGGCAGTGGTTAACTTCCCAGCTAAGCAAATCGGCCCAATTATGTCTGAAGTATTGGTCTTAGGAGGAGTTGAACAAGACGGGACCGTTCGCCTTTTGAAACCAGACCCTAGTTGCCAATTAGGAAGCCGTGTCGGATGAATCCCTATATTGCCATTACTAGGCCTGGAAATGCCATTCTAACTGCAATAGCAGTCATAGCTGGGGCATTTATTGCTGCAGGGCCTGAAATAATAGAATTTCAAATTGAAATTGCTATTTGTTGCGTATCTGCTATGATGCTCGTGGGAGGCGGAAATGCATTAAATGATTACAATGATCGTGAGTCTGATAAGGAAAACCACCCAAACAGGCCGATACCTTCTGGAGAAATATCAGCAAAAACGGCTCTAAACTATTCACACATTCTATTGGGGTCTGGATTGGTAATATTATGGTTTACTTTAGCAAATTTGCTAGTTTTTGTAATTGCGCTAATTGGGGTACTTACTTTAATTGCTTATGAAAATGGACTGAAGGCTGCAGGAATTACAGGAAATATTGCAGTAGGATTCATGTCTGGAGCTGTTTTTCTATATGCTGGAATGGCTGTTGGCAATCCTGGCCCTACAATATGGATGTTTGGACTTGCTTTTCTTGCTACTATTACTCGTGAAATAGTAAAAGATATTCAAGATTTGGAAGGTGATCGTGATAGAAAAACCCTTCCTTCAAGAATTGGCATTAATTCTTCTCTAAACATAGCAATTTTAATGCTTATGATTGCGATTGGCTTAAGTTATACTGCAATAAGTCAATTTGAAGGAATGTCATTGAATGCCTATATTGGAGGAATAACACTAGCAAATGGAATTATGTTTTTGGGAATCTATAATGCAAAGAAAGAAGATTATTTTATGGGGCAAAAAAATATCAAACAAGGAATGGGGATTGCGATGTTAGCTTTCATTTTAGCAGCAGGACTAAGCTAATTTTTTAACCAAATATATTAATATATGCACATATATACATATATTATATGAATAGTAACGTTTTCAAGGCATTGGGAAACGAAACTAGATTGAAAATAATTCAAACATTAATGATTAGAGAACATAATGTAACTGACTTGACACAAATTTCAGGAAAAGATCAGACGACCGTTTCAAGACATCTTTCAACTTTAGTAAATAACAAGATAATAAAACATAAACGTATTGGAAGGAACATTTTCTATAGCATTATTAATGCTGAAATGGAAGAGTGGTTGAAACTAACGATAACTATTAAAAGAAAAATCCCAGTTGAATCAGTACTTCGAGATAAGATTAAAGACTTTTTAAATAAACAGAAAAAAGAAATATATGAATAAAGAAATAGAAGAACAAAACGAAGAAAAATTAATTAGGTTGAAATTATTAAGTAATAGATTGGATGAAATTATTACAATACCTGGAACAAAATACAAAATCGGAATTGATCCAATTATTGGAATAATACCTGTAGTTGGTGACTTACTCGGAAGTATAATTTCTATCTATATCATCTATTCCGGATCTAAGATGGGATTATCATCACGAGTTGTTGCCAAGATGGGGCTGAATCTCGGACTAGACTTTGTTATTGGTCTAACGCCATTCCTTGGAGATATTCTTGATATGGGGTGGAAAGCAAATAAAAGAAATGTAGAACTTATTGAAAAAAATATAAAACAAACGAGTGAAAATAGCACCCTGAGTAATTTGATAATAGCTACGCTAACTATTCTAATTCTGGTTATTTTTCTAACGATATTAGATCTCTTAACCTAGAAATCGAGAGCGTAGCAACTATCGAGTTAACAAAAATTGCTTTGTTACTTTAATTATGCTTACTTTGAAGCGCCGAGAATTCGATACATTCCGGTGCCACAGGTTCCACAGGTTCCCTTCATGGCTTTACGACCATTTTTCATTGTGACTTCTTCACCTTTTGTTATCTCTTGCTTGGCTTTACACTTTACGCAGTATCCTTCCATGTAGACTAAGCACAGAATAGTCGATATAAAGTAAACGGGTGAGCTACTTTAATGTCCGTGACCAATTAAGGTTGTCAAAAAGACTAAAATCATACCTAATATAACAAACCAAACTGGAGTGTCATGATCATGATCATGGCTGTGAACTTCAGGAAGTACATCTACTGTTGCAACATAGATGAAAGTGCCTGCTGAAAATAACAATGTTAAACCTATATTATCGTCAGTGGCAAAGGAAGTGTCCTTGAGTGCAAAGAAAGTCATAATAGCAAATATAGGTGATGATAAAGCAAACATTATTAGGTACAATTTTGATTTTGATGCTTCTAATTTGATGTGCTTTAAGAATGAAGATAAACCAAAAGCTGCTGGGCCTTTGTGCAGCATTATTGCTACAAATACAATCAAACCTGTATCTGTGCTGCTAGATACTGAAGCCCCAACGGCAATCCCGTCTGCAGCTGCATGGGCTATCAACCCAATTGTTGCTGAAAGTCCTAAAAGATCCTTATCTTCATCATGATGGACTGCATGTGGCAAACCAAAAGTCTCTAACAAAAGCATTAGTACAAAACCAAATAAAATTGCTAAGCCTAATGTTGAAGATTCGATATGGCTTCCTTGATCATGAGAATGTGCCGTAGCTGAGATTAATTCCTCAATTTCTTCTAAGCCTACTGTAGCATTAATTTCGCCTTCTTCTACTTCTTCTATGACATGAAGTACTGATTCAGAAAGTGAGTCTTCTGTAGATTCTCCATCGTGTGAATCTTCATGTTCATCATGGCCTCCAACTAATGTTTCGATTTCTTCTATAGCTTGATCTGCATTGATATCTCCGTGATCAACTTCGAGCATTACCAGGGCTATTGATCCTGCAATTTTACTATCGTCATCTTCGTGATCTTCGAATAGTTCTAGAGCCTCAGGTATTACAACAAGAAAAGATGACGCAATCAGAACTCCAGCCCCTATCGCTGTAAATTGTTTAAGATTTTTAGAGGATAATTCGAGAGTTAGTGGAATATAACCAAAAGCAGCTACTGATATGAACATAACGACTGCAAAAACAAAGATTAATGTTTGAGAATCCATCTAACAGCACCCCAATTTACAACTACAATCGATATCGGTTCCGTGTTTATGATTATGTTCACATTCAGGATATAAAGCGTCAATCGCTCCTTGATCTAAAGACCATCTTAACAAATCTGAAATCAATTGAGAACGATTTATTCCTTCAATTGAAGCTTTCCAACCATCTAACTGTTGCACCAATGGAGCTGGCAAATCTGCTGAAACTTTTGTTAAAGCATATCTTGAACGTCTTGTCATATTTCATTAAATAAAAGATAATATAAAAAGATTATGATTGTAATACGATTCTATTATAAAATAATAATAGTTGTTGTTAATATTTAGAAAAAATCATATTGTCATTCTTGAAAGCTTTAAATTCAAGAGCATTCCCACAAGGATCTAAAAAGAACATTGTAGCTTGTTCTCCAGCCTCCCCTTTGAAACGAATGTGTGGTTCGATAATGAAAGATATTTCTGAATTTTTTAGGCGCGTAGATAAGGTATGCCACTCTTTCATTTCGAGGATTACTCCAAAATGGCTTGATGGAACTTTATCACCATCAACTGAGTTAGTTTGAACTATCTGCAATTCATCTACTAAATGAGCAACAACCTGATGCCCATACATATCAAAATCAATCCATTTATCTGAACTTCGACCTTCTTTACACTCTAAGACTTTGGTATAAAATTCACGGGTTTTTTCAAGATTGACCACAGGGAATGCTAGATGAAATGGGCGCATAATGTCATATTGTAAACCTCTTTTTACATATTATCTTAAGTAGAATGATGTCAAATATAGATTAGTGGACGAAACAATTCTTATTTTTGCAATTGTCGTTTATGGACTGTTTATTATTTTTGGAACAAAATGGGTTTTTGAATTCATGATGGCTCAGAATATGAAACAGAATGTAGCCATTTACTATAATCGAAAAATCTTGCATATGTTCTGTGGAGGATTGATTGGGATTATGGCCCCCTCTGTTCTCAGTGAGCCTATTTACGCACTTTACATTGGTATTTTATTCACAATTATTACATACCTTCCATATTACACAGGACACTTGCTTTACTGGGTCCAAACTAATGACAATAAAAATGATGTGAATTTTTGCTTTATGGCTGGAGCCTCTGTATATCTAATATGGGAATTATTAGATGACCCTTACTTGGCAATAATGCCGTTGCTGTTCATGTCTTTTGGTGATGGAGTGACGGGCATTGTAAGGAATATTAAATTTGGATATAGGACCAAAAATCCAATTGGAAATGTTTTCATGGCAATAGTTTGTATCCCTATAGGATATTATCTTGGAGGGTTATCTGATCCAGCTCTACCTATTTGGGGAGTTGTGGCTGCGATTGTAGCGACGTTCGTAGAACGATATGAATTCGGACCAATCGATGACAATATCCTAATTACAGTTTCAGCCACAGTTGTACTATTAATTGGAAATG
>Ga0206684_1000957_pt1 | contig 11181 bp, 10 predicted proteins | sample M210012015metaG_FD_155467 | JGI IMG/M metagenome (GOLD analysis project Ga0206684, IMG submission 155467) | Ammonia-oxidizing marine archaeal communities from Monterey Bay, California, United States - M2 100m 12015 | ecosystem: Environmental > Aquatic > Marine > Intertidal zone | place: USA...
CTGAGGAGAGAATCTTAGTGTGTTTGTGAAGATTGTCTTCTTCGATGGCACTTTCATTTGAACAACCAAATAAAAGAAACAGATTTATAAGTAACGCATATTTAACTAATTTCATAAATTTCACCTTAAGCTCGTCTAATTGAAAGGCCTCCATCAACAGGCAGGGCAACTCCATTAATATAAGATGAAGCTGGAAGGCATAAGCTTAAAGTGGCATGGGCCACTTCAGCGGGCTCACCGTAACGTTTAAGTCCAACCCTACGTCTGGCAAATGTTGCCTTGTCTTTTTCATCAATTGACGAAGTCATATTAGTGTTAATTGGTCCTGGACATATGCAATTTACAGTAATTCCTTGAGGACCAAGTTCTAAAGCTAATGATCTTGTTAAACCTATAACTCCATGCTTAGCAGCTGTGTATGGGCTGTGTGTAGGAGTGGCTCCAAATCCTTCGGTAGAGGATATATTAACTATTCGCGCAGCATCTGATTTAAGTAAATGTTCCAGGCAGGCTCTAATTAATCTCGTTTGACCAGTTAAAACAACCTCCATAGTGTTTTGCCATATTTCTTCGTAGTTTTCATCATCAATATTGACAGGAGAAGCAATCCCTGCATTATTGATTAGATGATCTATTTGCCCAAAAGACTCTATACTTTTAGAAACACATTCTTTTATTTGACCCTCATTTGTCACGTCTAATGACATGGCTAAAGACTCACCTCCATCTGAGTTAATCTGATCACTTACTTTCTGAGCATTTTCTGAATTAACATCAGTAACAACCACCTTAGCGCCCTCAGCGGCAAAAACTTCTGCAGTGGCTTTTCCCATTCCACTTCCAGCTCCAGTGATTAATGTAACTTTTTGTTTAATTGATCGTGACAGTTTCATGTTATTTCATTTGAGTTCTTAGGTAAGATATTAGAATATAGATTTCTTAAAAACTAACAATAAGGAAATGACATGACAGATCAACTTGCTACGCTTACCAAAGAAGGTGATGTATCAATAATTACTCTTGACGACGGAAAGGCCAATGTATTTTCAAGCGCAATGAGTTCTACTATCAATAACTTACTTGATGAAATTCCTGACGACAAAGGGTCTTTGCTGATTACCGGAAGACCTGGTTTATTTTCTGGAGGATTTGACTTAAAAACCATGACTGGAGGTGAAGCCAAAGACATAGTAGATATGACAGTAAATGGGTTCAAGTTACTTGCAAGAATTTACGGTTTTCCTAGACCAGTTGTAGTAGCTGCAAGTGGCCATTCAATTGCTTTAGGGGCTTTCTTGCTTTGTTGTGCTGACTATAGAATAGGGGCAAAAGGTAAGTATATTGTCCAAGCTAATGAGCATAGAAATAATATGTCTATACCGGTTCCTATATTGGAGATCTCCAAATCTAGAATTTCTAAGAGGCATTGGCATAGAGCTATTCTTAATGCTGAGGCTTACCCTATAGATCAATCTATAGAAGCAGGTTACTTGGATGAAGTGGTTGATGAAGGAGAATTGATGCAAAAGGCAATTGAGGTTGCAACAGACTTAGCAACCTTAGGTCATCCGCATTATCAAATGACTAAGGATTTAGATCAAAAAGATATTCTTGAAAGAATCAACGCAGCCATAGAAGGAAGAGCAAATTCTTTATAATTAGAAAATAATTGTTTCTAACTTGCTAGTTTTTGGTAATCTACGCAACCCAAAGTGGGGCCATAGCTCAGCTGGGAGAGCGCATCCCTTGCACGGATGAGGTCGTCGGTTCGATCCCGACTGGCTCCACCAATTTAAGAGTACTTATCAGAAATATAATTAAGCGAATTCTTAACTGCTTTTACCATCAATTCTATTTCTTCATCCCCAATAGTAAAAGCTGGACCTAAGCAGATTATGTCTCTAAATTCTCCCGTTCCTCCAGGGTAAAGAAAGACTCCATCTTCCAGCCCTTTCATCATAATTTGAGAGGTAACTTTTTCATCTTCATCAAAACAGATCAACCCTTCTTTTTCTTTAACTATCTCTATTCCTATTAATAGACCCTTTCCTCTAACCTCAGCTACATTAGGGTGCTGTCCCACCTCTGAATTCAATTGATCCATAATCTTTTCACCAAGTGGATTTACTCGATCACATAACTGTTCTTCTCTAAGAATCTTAAGAACTGCTGAGGACGCAGCACAGGATTGGGGTAGGGCAGCGAAAGTATGGAACATAACTTCATAACCTGCTGCCATTATTGAATCAGCTATTTCATCCGTACTGTAAGTTCCTCCAATAGCAGCGTAACCTCCTCCCATACCTTTTCCGGCAACCAATATATCTGGTTTTAGATTGTAAAGATTGCTGGCAAAGTCTTCTCCAACTCTTCCAAATCCTGTCATGACTTCATCAGCAATTAGGAGTATGTCGTTATCAATTAAAATCTTTTGGGCTTCTTCCCAGTACCCTTCTGGCGGACTTATAGCCCCTCCGCTTGATCCATTTATGGGCTCCATTAATAAAGCAGCTATATTCTCGGGTCCTACTTCTTTTAGGACCTCTTTTAAATTATTCAGATAATATTCTTTGGCATTAGGATGAAAACTACCTAAAGGGCATCTTAATGGGTAGGGAGTTTCTATCATTGGAGCTTTTGGAACATAACTCTCTAAACCTCTTTTCCTTGCAGTGTGTCCTGAAATACCTGACATATTCAGAGTGGTCCCATGGTAGGAAAGTGTTCTGGTTAGAATCATATTTTTTTCAGGCTTCCCTCTGCTTGCCTGATATTGGATAGCAAGTTTAATAGCTGATTCATTGGCTTCAGACCCTCCTGATGAAAGGTGGATTCTGGTTAAGTGAGATGGAAGCCAGTGTTCTCTTAATTCATCCAATAATGATTCTCTTTCTGGTGTTAAAAATGGTGGAAGGACGTATGAATTATTTTGCGTAGCCTGTTTTACTGCTTCAGCCACTTCTTCTCTTCCATAACCTATATTGCTTACTATGGCACCTCCAGCAGCATCAAGTATTTTCTGACCTTCTTTGGTATAAAGGTACGGCCCTTCAGATCTGACCACTTCCATGCCCCAGCTTTGTTTTAGAAAGGGCCATTTAATTAAATCCATCTATAAACCTTAATTGTTAAAAACCGACGGTCATATCATAAATGATTAGAAGAGCCATGGTAATTTGAAGCATTAAAGTTAACCAAAGGATAGCTTTCGTACTTTGTTTTGGCTGTAAATCTTTATCTAATTTGCTGATTAGATAGAGAGCACCTATATTCACTATGGGCAAACCCATGGCAGCCCATATCCCTGCAATGATCAACAAAGTTATTGGGTTGGGTAATATGAAATAAAACACACCTGAAAAGAAAGGGATAAAGAAGGCAATTAGTTTAATCAAATAGGATCGCGTTTCTTTTTGTTCCAAAATCAGTCCAGTAGAAATAAGGTAATCAGCAATAGTTCTAGTAAAGGCCGCAGTGCCAGACAACAAAGTAGAAAATAAAACAAAGAAGGCAAGTATTACGAATAACCATTTAGCCCATCCTCCCAGAACGAGAGAGAACATATTTTGCAGAGCCCCAATTACATCTACATCCCAAAAAGAATTATTAGCCAAAGACTCTTGCAATTCAGGTACATAATGCAGAACTCCAGCACCTAAAAAAAAGAAGGGTAAAGTTCCTATTGTGATAAAGAAAACAGTTACCCACACATCGGTTTGCATGGTCTTAATCCAAGCCTTAGTTTCTTCGATGTTATTTGTATCTTGTGCATAACCCTTTTCAAGACACCAATAAGTGTAGGCCATGATTTCCCCATAACTTATTCCTGTAAAGCCAAATACCGCTAAAGCTAATGGCAAGAATTCAGTGGGAAAATTAAAAGTTAACCCTTGCGAGATTTGGCTAACGCTCACCTCGTATTCTGTGGTTTGCATCGAAAAGGCTATAACTATTGTTATGAAAGAAAATAACAATACCATCGCCAACAATATATTTTCTAAGCTTTGATAAGAGCCCCAGTAAAGAATTAACCAAGTAAACAAACAACAAACGACAACCCACATCCCTACACTTATGCTTGGTAACATTGTATTGCCAGCTTCCGCTACAGCACCTGCCAAGCCCCCCATTCCAGCAACCGATGGAATAACCCCTATAAACATAAACCAAACCAACCAGGAAGTGGTCTTTCCATTTATGGTCGTCTTAAAACCTGGCATGTCAGAAAAGGCTTCTAAGAATGTTTTTCTAGTAACGACAATGTATCTGCTGATCTCAGCCTGGATAATAGGTTTACTCCACATGCTTAAAAGGAGCCACCAAAGCAAAACGAATCCAGCAGCTGCTCCAAGTAGAGGGGTCATTACTATTGAACCACTTCCAACTACACTACCTGTCACTATCACACTAGGACCTAAATATTTGAGTCGATCGAAAAGAGTCTTTGGAGCGGTTGTCATAAAAAATTTATTTCTTTTCTAGATTTTCTCATTAATTGTGGAACAATTCCTTACTTCTTTTCCTAATATAAAGATTTCCATGAAATTTAAAGTTAGTTCTGGTTTAAATATTGCAGCGAGTTCCTGGGGCTTGGAGTCTGACCCTTTAGTTGTTTTATTGCATGGAGGAGGGCAAACCCGCCATGCTTGGGGAGAAACAGGAGAGAAGTTAAGTAAAAGTGGATTTCATGTTTTAGCCATTGATCTAAGAGGGCATGGCGATAGTGATTGGCATCCTGATGGGGAATACGGTATCGATAACTATAAGAAAGACGTTGTAAGCATCTTACAAGAGCTTAAAAAACCAGCTGCTTTCATAGGAGCCTCTCTTGGAGGTATGACATCTTTATCCATTGCAGGAGATAAAGAATTAAAAGAAATGTGCTGGTCTTTAGTGATGGTTGATATAGGTCTTTACCCCAATCTTGAAGGTTCACAAGAAATAGTTGAGTTTATGCATTCTGGAAATAGTGGATTTGAAAGTGTCGAAGCGGCAGCTCAATCTGTCTCAAATTATTTACCTCATAGAAAACGACCTAGAGACAATAGAGGCTTAGAAAAGAATTTAAGGCTCAAGGATGACGGAAGGTACTATTGGCATTGGGATCCTAGATTTTTAGATTCTAGACCCAAAGACATGCCCGAAGATTATAAAGAAAGGCAAAAAGATTTTGCAGAAGGTGTTGAGACGCCAACCCTATTAATAAAAGGGGCTATGAGCAATATCCTTACTCAAAATGAAGTAGGCGACTTTCTTGAGGTAATAAGTCATTCTGAATTTGTAGAAATAAAAGACGCTGCTCATATGGTAGCTGGTGACAGGAATGATATTTTTGCAGCTGCAGCAATAGAATTTTTAGAGAATCACTCACCTCTTAAAGAAAATTAAATAATCTTCTGATAATATCTCTGAGATGATTGTCGGTTTAACAGGTGGAATAGGAAGCGGAAAAACAGCCGTCTCAGATCTTTTTCAAGATCTCGGGATAACTATCGTTGATGCAGACCTAGCTTCTAGAGTGGTTGTTGAGAAAGGTCGAGAAGAGTTAAACAAAATAGCTGAGCATTTTGGCAAAGACATTCTTAATTCTAGTGGGGAATTGGATAGGGCCAAATTGCGGGAAGTTATTTTTAAATCAGAAGAAGAAAAGTTGTGGCTTGAATCTTTACTGCACCCTGCCATAGCTTCGCAGATTCAGAAGGAACTGGATTTATCTGAGAGCCCTTACACAATTTTAGTCTCACCTTTGCTGCTAGAAACAGACCAAAAGAATTTTTGCTCTACAGTTTTAGTCGTAGATGTTCCTGTTGAAATTCAAATTGAAAGAACAAGTAAAAGAGATAATGTATCTGAGGGACAAATAAAATCGATTATCGCATCTCAATTAGACCGAGATTCTAGATTAGAACAAGCAGATGAAGTAATTTTAAACGATGGCTCTATTCAGCATCTGGAAAGTAAAGTTCAAGAACTACATAAAAAATTCTTATCCTCATGAGTAAATTAGTTAAATGTCCAGAATGCGGCAATGATTCTGAATATTCTCCAAAAAATGAACATAGACCTTTTTGTTCTCGAAGATGTCAACTCTTAGATCTAGGAGCTTGGGCTAGTGAAGATAGAAAAATAGCTGGACAAGAAATATTTGATATAGAAGAAGGCGAAACGATGCACTGAAAGATAAGTTACTTAACTTCTGTAGTCGCTGTTGATCAATACGTAATCTTCAGAGAAATCTGAAGTCAGTACTTTAAAATGGGCCTTTCCTAGTCCTAGCTTGATATTAATTTCTATATCTTTCTTTTTTACAGCTTTTGTAGCTAATCCTTCTGAATGTTTGGGGTCTAAATTTCCTTTTTTAACCATGGGTTGTCCATTAATAGATATAGAGACTTTATCTATGTCATTAATTTCAGGATCTCTTCCTATGGCTGAGAGTATTCTTCCCCAATTCGCGTCATTACCAAACATGGCAGTTTTAACTAAAGGTGATTCTGCAACCGTAAACGCAACTGATTTAGCTTGCTTCTGGCTTTTGGCTTGAGAAACATTAACAGAAATTCTTTTCGTGGCTCCTTCGGCGTCCTTTGCTAATAAATTAGCCAGTTCTTCAAAAATCTCTTTTACAGCCTCCTCAAGTTTCTTTTCTTCTTTTGAATTCTTCTTGATCACATTTTCCTGATTGCCTGAAGCCACCAATAAAGAAGAATCATTTGGAGAAGTATCCCCATCAACCGTAAGCGCTTCAAAACTTTCTGATAGAGCGTTTGAGTGTATCTTCTCTAAGCTATTTGAATTCAGTTTTCCATCTATAAACACGAAGCTGAGCAAGGTTGCGAAATCCGGTCTTATCATACCCGACCCTTTTGCAAATCCTGTGATGGCTATTTTTTTCTTTCCTACCTTAATTTCTCTAGAAATTAATTTCGGTTTAGTGTCTGTAGTTAGAATTGATAGTGCCGCAGGCTTCCAATTCTTCTTATTCAATGAAGGAATAGCCTTTTTAAAAGCACTCAAATATTTAGATGTAGGAAAGGGTTTTCCAATCACTCCTGTCGAAAAAGGTATAACGTTTGTGGAGCTAATTCCTAATATAGCACTTATCTCTTTGCAGTATCTTTTAACGTCATTTAAACCTTTTAATCCTGTAGCTGCATTAGCATTACCGGCATTTATCAATAGAGCCTTTCTTCCTGGTAATAATGAAGAAAGGTTTTTTAACGCTACTTTAATCGGTGCCGCTTTAAAACTATTTGAAGTAAATTTACCACTGATGGTGCTTTTCTTGTCTAAAGTAATAACGAGCGAATCATTTCTTTTCCCATACCTGGTATTGCTAGAAGCACAAGCAAGCTCTATACCCTTAATGTTATAAACTTTAGACATCTTTATTTTTTCTTAGCGTTCTTTCTTGCCAATTTAGCTTCGGCTCTTCTTAATCTTCTATTTCCTGAAGCCTGTTCTTGATTATTTTCAGGATTGCTTTCTTGTTTAGGTACGGCTAAAGCTGATTTAGGATCTTGATGATCGAGTGTTTGTTTTTGATTCTGCTTAGGTAGGTTTAATTCACCAGAATCTTCCAATTCAATTTCTACTCTAGAAAGAAATCTTATGCCTTCGAGTCTGATCTTATCAAGCAAGCTCTCAAATAATTCAAAAGACTCTCTTCTAAACTCTAATTTAGGGTTTTTAGCACCATAGCTCCTTAAGCCTATTCCTTGTCTGAGTGCATCAACTTCAGCTAAATGGTCCTTCCAAGAAGCATCAATTATTTGAAGAAGAATTTGTTTCTCAAAATCCTTCATCACAGGACCTATTGATTGACTTTTATTCTTATAAGCATCTATGGCTGTTGAAACTAATCCATCTTGGACTTCTTCAGTTGTGATGTTTGGATTTTCCTTAACCCATTCTTTTATAGGAATCTGAAAACCAAATATATTAAATATTGAAGCTTCCAAAGAGTCTATATCCCATTCGTGCGGGTCCAAATCTCCTTGCACTACAGATTCTATTTCATCGGCAATAACGGTTTCTCTCATAGACTCCACAAGATCTGTAATCACATCTGATTCCAGAATAGAGTTTCTTTGAGAATAGATAATTTGTCTTTGTTCATTTGCCATGTCATCGTATTCAAGTAAAAGCTTTCTTATGTCAAAGTTTCTCCCTTCAACTCTTTTTTGAGCTCTTTCAATAGCGCCGCTTAACATTCTGTGTTCTATAGCTTCCCCATCCTCTAATCCTACCCTTTGCATAATGCTCTTGAATTGATCCGACGCAAAAATTCTCATTAGACTATCTTCTAAAGAAATATAGAATCTTGATGAGCCTGGATCTCCTTGCCTCCCCGATCGACCTCTTAATTGGTTATCCATTCTTCTTGATTCATTCCTTTCTGTTCCAATTACATGCAGGCCGCCGGCAGATAACACTTTTTCATTTAAATTTTCCCAATTCGCTTTCAATTCTTTCTTTTTACTTTCGTCTTCGTTTCCTAATTTTTCAAATTCTGCTTCCCAATTACCGCCCAGCACTATGTCCGTTCCTCTTCCGGCCATGTTAGTGGCAATGGTTATTACGCCAGGTTTTCCTGCTTGAGAAATTATTTGCGCTTCTTTGGCGTGATTCTTTGCATTCAATACTTGGTGATCAATGTTTATTTGTTTTAAAAGACCTGAAAGCATTTCTGAGCTTTCTAAAGATGCTGTGCCTACTAAGACCGGGTTTCCTTTTTCTTTATAGGTTTCTATCTCTTTTACAACCGCTTTATATTTTTCTTTTTCAGTGAGATATACCTGATCATTTTGATCATCTCTAATCATTTTTTCATTTGTAGGGATTTCAACTACATTAAGACCATATATTTCAGCAAATTCCTCCGCTTCTGTTGAAGCTGTTCCTGTCATTCCAGATAGCTTCTCGAATTGCCTGAAATAGTTTTGAAAGGTACAAGACGCAAGGGTTTGACTTTCCATTTGAATAGGTACATTTTCTTTTTGTTCAATAGCCTGATGCAATCCATCAGCTAATCTTCTACCAGGCATCGCCCTTCCTGTATTTTCATCAATTAAAACAACTTGATTTTCTTGAACCATGTAATCGACATCTTTCTTGAATAAAAAATGAGCCCTTAAAGAAGACTGGATAAAATGAAGCATTCTAAGGTTTCCTGAAGAGTAAAGGCTTTGATCCTGTTGCAACATATTTGATTCTTTTAGCAGTCCCTCAATGTGATCATGACCAGAATCTGTTAGTTCAATTTGTTTAGACTTTTCCTCAATAATAAAATGGCCTTCTTTTATTATTTCTGGTTCCCCTTCTTTATTGTCTTCCGAAATATGTTGATTTAGTTTAGGTATGAATTTACTGATTCTTTGGTAAATGTCTGCCGTATTCTCTGTAGGGCCGGAGATTACTAGAGGGGTTCTTGCTTCGTCGATCAGAATAGAGTCCACCTCATCAATGATTGCAAAATAATAGTCATTCATGACTCTATCTTCTGTATTTACTACCATGTTGTTTCTTAAAAAATCAAACCCTAATTCATTGTTAGTAGCGTAGATAACATCCGCCTCATAGGCTCCCTTCCTTTCATTGAGATCTTGTCCCGAAGTTATAAAAGAGACTCCTATTCCTAGATTTTCGTAAATGGGTCGCATCCATTCAGCATCTCTTTTTGCCAAGTAGTCATTTACAGTCACTAAAACTACTTTTCTCTCTGTCAGTGAATTTAAATAACTTGGTAGCGTAGCTACCAAGGTTTTGCCTTCCCCAGTTGCCATTTCAGCTATTTGACAGTTATGCAAAGCAACGCCCCCTACTAACTGACAATCATAATGGCGAAGACCAAGCTGTCTTTTGCTAACTTCTCTGACTGCTGCAAAAGCTTCAGGAAGCAATTCATCTAGCGACTCGCCTTCAGAATGTCTCTTTATAAATTCATTTCTCTTATTTTTTAGGTCTTCATCTTGTAGGTGCGAATAATCCTCCTCTAGGCCATTAATGGCTCTAACTAGAGGCTGAACTTTCTTTAATATCTTTTGGTTTTTCGAACCAAATATCTTATCTAATACACCCATAAACTTATTACAGGGGGGATTCTATCAATTTGTTTCATGATATTACTTAATAAATGTGAAATTTTATCCCGAACTGGGATCAATGATTGGATCCAAATAGGTAATTGGTGAGTTATCTGGATCATCATAAGTGGTTACTTCCCAGGTCTCAGGTCTAGCAAGCAGTTCTCTTAATAGCGCATTATTAACTGTGTGACCTGACTTATAACCTTCAAATGAACCAACTAAATTGTGCCCTAGTAAATAAAGGTCACCAATGGCATCAAGTACTTTGTGTTTAGACATTTCATTATCTAATCTCAATCCATCTTCATTTAAGATCGCATCATCACCTATGGCTACGGCATTCTTTAGGCTAGCTCCAAGAACTAAGTCATTTTTTTTAAGTGCCTCCAAATCACTCATAAAACCAAAAGTTCTTGCTCTGCTTACTTCTTTAACAAAAGAAGTGCTATTAAAATTTATAGAAGCCTTAGTTCCATGTTGTTTGTGAACTGGATGATCCCAAACACCTGTAAACGCAACTTTAAATCCTTCAAAAGGAGAAACTTGGGCCCAAGCATCTTTATAAGGGACTCGAACTTTCTCTTTGATTCTAATAAATTTCTTTGGAGCATCTTGCTCATGCAAGCCTGCTGATTGGATAAGAAACACAAACGGTCCGGCGCTTCCATCCATGATAGGTATTTCAGCTGCATTAACTTCAACATATGCATTATCAATCCCTAGGCCTGCCATGGCTGATAATAAATGTTCAACAGTAGAAATTTTTACGTTTTTCCAAGTTAATGAAGTTGACATGGTTGTATCACCGACATTTTCAGCTCTTGCTTTTATTTCTACTACTGGATCTAGATCAACCCTTCTAAAGATTATTCCTGTATCAGGAGGGGCAGGTAGTAATTTTAGGGTTATAGGCTCTCCACTATGCAAGCCAATTCCAAATGCTTTTATGGAATTTGAGAGAGTTCTTTGAGCTAGCATTGACGTATTTTACAGAACATTTAAGTTATTGTTGATTGATCATTTGAAATAACATGATGCCAGTACTAACGGATGCATTTAGACTTTCAATTCTTCCAGGCATCTTACTTCCGAT
>Ga0206684_1000960_pt1 | contig 11176 bp, 9 predicted proteins | sample M210012015metaG_FD_155467 | JGI IMG/M metagenome (GOLD analysis project Ga0206684, IMG submission 155467) | Ammonia-oxidizing marine archaeal communities from Monterey Bay, California, United States - M2 100m 12015 | ecosystem: Environmental > Aquatic > Marine > Intertidal zone | place: USA...
TTGCCGGCATGATAATTCAAAGCACTCCTGTTTCTTTTGGAGCAATGGGCACGCCAATTCTTGTTGGTGTAAATACCGGCTTATCTGCAGATCCAGAAATGGTGGCTTATGCACAAGAACTTGGTTACACGGAATGGGAAGATTTCCTCGCATTTATAGGCGCCAAGGTTGCCATAATTCACGCCGCTGCTGGCACCTTTATTCCGCTACTGGTTACAGCAATTATGACTCGCTTTTTTGGCGCCAAACGCTCATTTGAAGACGGTTTCAAAGTTTGGAAGTTTGCCATCTTTGCTGCATTCTCTATGACGATTCCTTACCTACTCGTCGCTACTTTTCTAGGGCCAGAATTTCCTTCCATGTTTGGCGGTATGATCGGCCTAGCAATTGTAGTAACTGCAGCTAAAGCCGGTTTCCTCATGCCAAAAGGAGAGCCTTGGGATTTCGACGATAAGAAAAATTGGGATGAAGAATGGACTGGTTCTCTACAAACCGCAGATGTTGCTGTTGATGCAAAACCCACAATGAGCTTAATGCGAGCCTGGTCTCCCTATTTTTTTGTAGCAGGCCTATTAGTGTTAACTCGCCTCCGTGCGATCAATATGGAAGCATTCCTGCGTAGCGATAATCCATTGATTACTTGGACTTGGCCACAAATTTTTGGCAGCGACATAAGTGCCTCCTTTCAGCCACTGTGGTCTCCCGGGACTATATTTATTATTGTTTCGCTGATTACTATAATACTTCATGGAATCAAAGGTTCTGAGTATAAAATCGCTTTTGGAAATTCGTTAAAAACTTTAGTTCCCGCCTCTACAGCACTCGTATTTACCGTGCCGATGGTACAAGTATTCATTAATTCCAGTGGCGGAGCCGCGGGTTACGAGCAAATGCCAATTGCTTTAGCGGAAGGCGTAGCAACTATTGCTGGTTCCGCGTGGCCTTTCTTCTCTACTTTTATAGGCGGACTTGGTGCCTTTGTAGCCGGTAGTAACACTGTCAGCAACATGATGTTTTCGTTATTCCAATTCGGTGTTGGAGAAAGAATTCTTGTGGATCCCACCTGGATAGTAGCTCTGCAGGCAGTTGGAGGGGCATCAGGAAACATTATTTGTGTCCATAATGTGGTGGCCGCTTCAGCTGTTGCTGGACTAATCGGAAAAGAAGGCGCCGTAATTAGAAAAACCTTGCTACCTTTCTGTTACTACGCGCTCATTACTGGTTCTCTGGGCTACGGTATAGTAAATATTAGCGATGGTATTTTTAATCCTGGCTTTATTATTGCTGCAGCGATTGTCGCAACAATGGTGTACTTTATTTTTAAATACAATCGCAGCTCGGCGCCCTAAAACTCGAAGGGCACTAGGTACACACCGTTCTCACATTGTTAGGAAAATTCTAATTTTGTCTCATACTAGTTTCGAATAATTCTAAGACCAATCGTTGCCATAGCTGAAGTAAGCCAACGAGCTCTTTCATGCAATCAAAAACTCTCATCATTGCTACTGCCGGTCATGTTGATCATGGTAAATCTTCATTAGTTAAGCGCCTCACCGGTGTTGATACAGATACCCTTAATGAAGAAAAACAGAGAGGTTTAACTATCAATCTCGGTTATGCCTATCACCATTTCGAAGGCGCTGCAGAAAATAACTCCAAAAACTATACACTTGGGTTTGTTGATGTTCCCGGGCATATTGATTTTATTAATAATATGCTTGCTGGCGTTAGTGCGGTTGATTTCGCTCTTTTAGTAATAGCCGCTGATGATGGTGTCATGCCCCAAACAAAAGAACATCTTTCTATTATAGAATTATTAGGGATTCAGCAAGGGGCAATCGTTCTTACTAAAATCGATCGCGTTGATGAAAACCGTGTCGAAGAGGTTCAAAAAGATTTAGGCAATCTACTTAAAGGTTCAAATTTTACAAATACGCCTATTTTCTCACTTTCGAACACAACCGGAACCGGTATCGATAAATTAAAGGAGTACCTAAAAAGTACGGTAATCAATCACTCTGAAAAAAACTCTAGTGACGATAACAAGAGTTTTCGCTTCTTAATCGATCGAGCATTTACTGTAAAAGGAATTGGAACTTTAGTTACAGGTATTGCCCGTGCTGGCTATGCCGGAAGCAATACTCAATTAATAACCTCAAATAATGGTGCCGCGGCACGAATCCGAGCGATGCGCTTGGACACAAAATCAATCGAAATCATAAGCACAGGAGAAAGGGCCGCGATAAACATCGATACCAAACTCGACTATGTAAAACGCGGTGATTGGTTAATCGAACCTAGAATACATCACCCAATTACTCGCTTCGATGCGAGCATTAAGCTCTTAGACCCAACTAACACTCTCAGGCCTAGCGCTGAATATCACTTGTTTTTGGGTGCCTCTCATCATATCGCCACATTGCGCTATCTAGGTTCAAAGGAAGACCTGTTAATTCAAGTTAAATCCTCTGACCCTGTGATCGCTCACTATGGGGATCGATTTATCATCAGAGATCCTGCGTCTCAACACACCCTAGGCGGAGGCATGGTTATAGATACCTTCGTTCCTCGCAAAAAAAGAAGTAGCGAGCATCGATTAAAGTTACTGAACGTATTGCAGAACGATAATGAATTTGCACTTAAATCTTTAGTTGAGCTATCTCCTGAAGGAGTAAACCTTGAACAGTTTTCAATTAATAGAAATTTACAAAAAGCTAAACTCAATGCAATCATTAATTCTCTTCAAAATCGTAATCTCGAACTAATCCAATTAAAGCTAAAAACTAAAGAGGAGGATATTTTACTTCATAAAGATTTCTTCAATGAATACGCAAATCAAATTCTCAGTAAAATAAAAGAATTTCATAAATCCAATTCGTCACAGCAAGGTATTAGTGAGCCCATTCTTAGCAGAGCCATAATTTTTTCAGGATCACATTTTCTATTTCATGCACTGTTGCAGTGCCTAGTTGATAGTAAGTCCGTAATTCGGACGGGCACATTGCTACATATTCCAGATCACCAAACCTCTTTGAGTGAAGAGGAAAAAGAGTTTTTAGCGAAAATAAGACCACTACTTATCAAGGCTGGGAATGTGTCTCCTCGTACGAGAGAATTAGTAGAGCTCACTGGCATTCCTTTAAAACCTTTAGAAAGAATATTAAATCAGACTACCAAGGCTGGCAGCCTGATTCGTGTTGCTGACAATCGATACTATTTGCCTGAAACTATTATGACATTAGCCGGGTTCACAGAACAGTTAGTGGATGATCAGTCTAATAATGAGAGCTTCTCTGTAATACAATTTCGCGATGCCTCAGGGATAGGAAGAAATCTATGTATTGAGATACTCGAATATTTCGATCGAGTTGGCTTCACGCGACGTGATGGTAATGCAAGATTTCTGCGCACCGACAAAGAAAATATTTTTGGTGCTTAGCAGGCTATCTGGTGAACTTCAATTGATCAGTCGTTTTGAGGTTATTAGTCTGCATGAGCCGATAATCGGTATTGTATTATATGCTAACTACTTATATCTCTGGCTAGAGAAAGATCACCAAATTAGTTCATCCAGTATTTGCGCCGCCTCATAAATAGAAATTTTTTACTACAACGAATGCAGTTTGACTGGTAATCGAGTATAGCCTTTTATGAAGCTTGAATAGACTCGCTCCGGCGCCCCAACGACTTCCACAGTGTGAAATCGGTTCATTACCTCTTCCCACAGAATGCGCAGTTGCATTTCCGCTAATCGATTGCCCATGCAGCGGTGAATGCCAAAGCCAAAAGATAGATGTTTTCTAGCATTGGGGCGATCGATAATGAATTCATCGGCTCGTACTATTGTCTCCTCATCCCGATTCCCGGACACGTACCACATGACGACTTTGTCGCCCGCCTTGATCTCTTTGCCACGTAACTCAGTATCTTTAGTAGCTGTTCTGCGCATATAAGCTAGCGGCGTTTGCCAACGAATTATTTCTGAGACCATGTTCGGAATATGCTTATTATTTGCGCGAAGTTTTTCATACTGTTCTGGATATTCATTTAAAGCCACAACACCGCCCGTAATAGAATTGCGAGTTGTATCATTGCCGCCCACTATCAGTAGAATAATATTGCCCAAATATTCTTCCGGTGGCATCTGCCTAGTCGCCTCACCATGAGCAAGCATAGAGACTAAATCAAAACCAGGATCCTCTTTTATGCGCTTATTCCAAAGCCGAGTGAAATAAGCCAGACATTCTTCAATAGCTTCCCATCTCTCCGCTTGAGATTTTGCTAAACCACCACCTGGAATTGCAGTAGCCATATCGGACCAGTAGGTTAGCTTGTACCTATCTTTAAATGGGAAATCGAATAACGTAGCTAACATTTGTGTTGTTAATTCTACAGATACATTTTTTACCCAATCAAATTCTTTTTCGAGTGGCAAGTTATCCAATATTCGACATACTCTTTTACGAATAAGTTCTTCCAGATTTTTTAAGTTTGCTGGAGCCACTACTGGCTGAGCTATGCGTCTCTGCTCATCATGCTTCGGTCTGTCCATCGCAATAAATGAAGGCAGAGTAAACTCTTCAAAGGTGTCTACGATACCTATCGTTGGCTCAGAGGAATAAATATCAGGAGTAGTATCCACTTCCATGATGTCTTTGTATTTCATGACAGACCAATAAGGCCCTACAGCAGATTCTCTACAAAAATGCACAGGATCTTCTTTTCGCAACCGCTCCAAGAAAGGAAGAAATTGGTTAGCTTGCCAGATGCCAGGGTGAGACAGGTCTATCTCTTCGATTGGCATAGAATAAGGGTCCTTCCCTACCATGCTCCACTTACTTTGTTTGTGTTCCTGAGCAATAACTTCACTCATTGTTGATCTCCCCATTACTGAGCTCGACGAATGCTAAGCAATTCTAAAACTGAAATTCTGGTGTCTCCACGATGAGTCCATCAAGCTCTTCCGTGACTTGTATTTGACAAGACAACCGAGAGTTCTCTTTTCTATCGGGACTAAGACTTAACATCGCCTCTTCCGTAAGATTCATTTCACCGACTCTATCCTGCCATTCGGAGTGAACGAATACATGGCAGGTTGCACAAGAACAAGAACCTCCGCAGTCTGCATCGATTCCTGGAATTCCATTGGATACTGCTGCCAACATTAATGAGCTACCAAGCTTCGCATCGACAGAGTGCTCTGTCCCATCGTGCTCAATAAAGGTAATTTGCGCCATGTATTACTTGCCCCAACTACAAAAATCGAAGGCGCAACTTTATCAAGTTGAGGAAGTGATAAAAAGCAGATTTTGCCCAGATTTCAGCTTTCTTACCACTTCACAGGAAGGTCGCCAGATATAAATCTAAAAAGCTTAATCAATAAGGCTGTTTTTACACATACTAATCTGCCGGTCCAGGAAATTGGAGCCGCAACTCGCGCTTTAATACTTTGCCGTTCGCATTCCGCGGTATTACCTCTATGAACGCTGCACCTTTAGGTAGCTTGAATCGCGCTAATTTTCCATCGCAATGTTCTAGAACATCTATCTCTGTCAGCGCATTGTCATTTTTAACCACAATAGCAAAAGGTGATTCTCCCCACTTTTCACTGGGCTGACCGATCACAGCGACCTCCGTCACGCCGGTGAGCGCCAAAATCACATTTTCGATTTCAGCAGGGTATACATTTTCACCACCAGAAATAATCATGTCTTTAATTCGATCCTGAATGTAAACGAATCCTTCTTCGTCTGTTGCTGCTACGTCACCAGTTCGCAGCCACCCATCTGCTGTGATCGTCTCGGCGGTTGCATCTGGTCGGTTCCAATATTCCAACATAATATGTTTACCCTTAAGCCAAACTTCACCTTGCTCCCCGGGTGGACAGACGACGCCATTATCATCGACTACTTTTCCTTCAGTATGGAAGAATGGCCTGCCAGTTGATCCAATTTTTCTCAAAGCATTTTCAGCAGAGATCACACAGGCAGGACCGCAACACTCAGTTAAACCATATATTTGATGTACTTCGATACCAAAATCTGCATACTTTTGAATTATATTTACTGGCAAGGGGGCAGCCCCACTTTGGATCCATCGAAGACTCGAATAATTATATCGAGTGATATCTGGCACTTGAGACATGAAATTAAGCATAGCTGGAACTAGTAGAGAATTAGTTATTTTCTCTTCTTGAATTAAACCCCAGGCTCGAACTGGATCAAACTCTCGCATAATTACACTGGTCACCCCCCAATAAATATTAAGAGTAACTGGTATTAGTGAGCCGACGTGGAACAAAGGTAACGCGACGAGATAACGATCTCCTCCCCGCAGGTCAGTTGAGGCTATAAAAGTTGTTAAAGCCCAGATCGAAGTGTTGTGAGAATGAACAACACCTTTTGGCAGACCGGTAGTACCAGACGTATACATGATGTAGAGTAAATCGTCTTCTTCCGCTCTAATATCAGGTTCAGTGTTACTTTCTTTGTCTCTGAATCTTTCATAATCTTTGGCGAAATCACTGTTGCCGTTGTCAACAGATACCTGCAACCAGTTTTTAACATCGGTTTTGCCCCCTCGGCCATGGAGATCTGCAACTACATCAACAAATTCTTCACCAAATATAAGTGTTTCAGCACCACTATCTTTTAATATGAATTCGAGTTCGTCTGATACAAGGCGCCAGTTAAGCGGCACCACAATGCCTCCAATTTTTGCTACAGCAAAATAAGCCTCAAGAAATTCCACACTATTCATCAAAGACAAAGCAACTCGATCCCCAGGCTCAATACCGAGCTTGACCAAACCATTCGCTAAGCTATTACAGCGACTATTCAGTTGCCCAAAAGTAAGTCTTAAACCTGACTTGGAATCTACAAAGGCTTCACGCTCAGGATTAATTAATGCTCGCTTGCTTAAAAGGAGTCCTATATTATTCTTCATTACTTGCTCCGTGGCACAAAAACCCTTCCCTACACCGAGTTTGAATTATATTTGGTTCTTTCATCAGTTATTTTTTAGCTTTTTCCCATTAATCACTCTCAGAATCAAGTAGTCATATGAACATCAGCTTTTAATCGGAGAATTAATGAGAGACTGGCAACGTAAATTTGTTTCCATAGCTTCACCTACGAGCACCCGCAATGGTGCAGGATTTTTCCCTTGCCAGGGCCTTTATTACTCTCCAACTAATGATATTCCGAGAACAGCATTAATAGCTGCTCACTATAATGTAGATTTTAGCGAACATTATCTTGGGAAGTACATGGCTGAACGAGGGTATGGTTTTCTAGGTTGGAACACTCGTTTTCGAGGCAATGAGGCTTTCTTTTTATTGGAGCATGCATTGATTGATATTGGTGCCGGTGTTAAATGGCTTAAAGAAGAAGCCGGAGTTGAGAGGGTTGTAATATTGGGTAATTCTGGTGGTGGATCATTAATGGCCGCTTATCAGTCTCAATCGCAAGGAGTAACCATGAAGCCTACTCCAGGTTTGGATTTGCCAGACGCAATATATGACCTGATTGAAACAGATCTATACATCTCTCTCTGCGCTCATTTAGGGCGCCCTGAAGTACTAACCTCTTGGTTTGACCCATCAATAACTGATGAAACCGACCCCTTGAGCGTTGACCCAGAACTAAATATGTATGAATCCAAGAATGGCCCTCCTTATTCAAATGAGTTTATTAGCCGTTATCGACAGGCTCAGGTAATGAGAAATCACCGCATTACCGATTGGTGCCATAGCGAATTTAATCGCCTACAGGCCACTGGGCTAAGTGATAGAGCTTTTAACCTTTACCGAACCTGGGCTGATTTGCGCCTAATGGATGGCAATATTGACCCTTCTAATCGTGAGGTAGGTAAATGTTATATAGGAGATCCTAGAGTCGCGAATTTTAATCCTCGGGGTATTGGTCTAACTAATACTTTACGTACATGGTTGTCTATGTGGAGTTTGAAAGATTCTCACTGTCGGGGCACTCCTCATTTGCAGCGAATCACTCAGCCAGCTTTAGTGATTCAGAGTGATTCTGATAACGGGGTATTCCCTAGTGATGCGCGCGCAATTTTCGATGCGTTGGGTTCGGAGAAGAAAAAGTTAGAAATGGTAGGTGGTGACCATTATCTACAGGCGCCTGAGACAGCAAGAGATAGAGTGGCAAATTTGATTGCTGAATGGTTAAGTAGCGTATGAACGAGATCGCTAGATTATTTACCTTTCGGTTAATTTAGACTAATTAGTCGGGACCAGAATCTTTATGACATCTAAAGAGCAACATATTGTGATAGTGCATTTCACTACTGACAAGGAGAATCAAAATCGAGCTATTCAAGAAGTGGGAGATTATATTGAGAGCTTCCTCAGTTGCCAGTCTGGATTCATTGCTAGTCGATTACATGCCGACACTGATGGCTATGGACTTGTTCATTATGCAGAGTGGTCGAGTGAATCAGACTTTTTGGCGGCGGCTGGAAAGGCCCGTTCACATCCGGATCTGCCGAAGTTAATGGTGTACAAACCAAGAGCTTCTGGTTATCAAGTACTACGTAAGTTTACCTCAGCCTAATTATGCGGATAATTGATGTTCGCGAAATCGCAATCAAACTGAATGGCCGAATTGCCAATTCTTTAGTTAATTTCACTAAGCATACAGTTTCTTTGGTGGCCTTAATAAGTGACCAGGTTAGCGAAGGGAAGCCTATTGTAGGGTTTGGATTTAATTCAATTGGACGCTTTGCTCAAAGTGGGATTTTGCGAGAGCGGATGCTACCGCGCTTAGCTGAAGCTGCCCCAGAGGACCTACTAAGTAAAAATGGAGCCGGTTTTGAAGCGGAAATAATTGCTAACATTGCAATGAAAGATGAAAAACCTGGCGGCCATGGTGATCGATCCGGTGCTGTTGCGGCACTAGAATTAGCGACTTGGGACTTGAATGCAAAGTTACTAGACGAACCAGCATATAAAACAATAAGGAACTCTTTTGGAGTTGCAGACTTGGCTGACTCGCTACCTGTATATGCAGCCGGAGGTTATTATTATCCCAATGACTCGGCAAAACGATTATCTGATGAATTGTTGGACTATCAAGGAAAGGGTTATAACTCTTTTAAGATAAAAGTGGGTGGCGAGGCATTACGTGAAGATATCTTGCGAATTGAGGCAGCTGTCGCCGTCGCCGGAAAAGGTAGTAGAGTGGCAATTGATGCCAATGGGTGCTTTGATCATCAAAAAGCTTTGGAAATGGCTGTAGCTATTGATCCCTTTGAATTGCGTTGGTTTGAGGAACCGGGAGACCCGCTCGATTTCGATCTCAATCGAGACTTAACCGAAAACTACAATGGGAGTATAGCGACCGGAGAAAACCTCTTCAGTCTAATGGAAGCCATAAATCTAATGCGTTTTGGTGGTATGCGAATAGATAAAGATGTTTTTCAGATGGATCCGGGGCTATGTTACGGCATTACTGAGTATCATCGAATATTGAAATCTCTAGAAGAGTTTGGGCACCACCGTAAGCAATGCTATCCCCACGGAGGACACTTGATTAATCTCCATATAGCGCTAGGGTTGGGCCTCGGTGGATGTGAGGCATATCCCGAGGTTTTTCAACCGTTGGGAGGCTATTCAGATCAATGTCGCTTGGAAGATGGAAAAATAGCACCGTCAGATGCCCCTGGTTTTGGGTTGGAACAGAAAGAGAATCTGTATCCGTTATTGTGTGATCTAGTCAACTAATTGTTAGGTGTGTTGATTTGGAAATAGGCGTGGTTGGTTGTGGCGCAATGGGGTCAATCTATGCGGCACTGTTTGCAGAAAGTGGTCACAATGTTTTTGTTGTCGACACCAATATAGCTCATGTTGAGGCGATAAAACGAAGCGGACTAAAAATTACCGGGGCCAGTGGCGAACGTGTGATCAAATTTCAAGCCTATACTGCGGTACCGCCAAGAAAAGCTGAACTTTTGGTAGTCGCAGTAAAGGCGATGCACATAGCATCGGCGATTCCTGCTATACGCGCACTTATTACCCCTAAAACTATGCTGGTGACGATACAAAATGGCCTGGGCGCGGCCGAAGAGCTTGTTAGAACCATCAAACATCGTAAAACCTTTGTCGGAGTTGCTCAAGGGTTTGGTGCATCTATGCCAAAACCGGGATTGATTCATCACAGCGATATGAAAGCAATTCGAATCGGCAGCTTTCAACCGGCTCCTGAAGGCAATAGGTTAGGTCATCTGCTAAATGACCTAACCAGTATTTGGCAAAATGCTGGTTTTGAGACTTATTCTGAACGAGATATTCGTGTGGCTCAATGGGAAAAGCTCATTTGCAATGTAGCATACAGTCCTCTTTGTGCACTCACAGGAATGACTCTCGGAGAAGTTCTCCGTAATGAGTATATTAGCAAAATCAGTCGTGCTGCCGCGGTCGAAGCTTGGGAAATCGCCCGTGATCACAATATCCCATTGAATTTCGATGATCCGGTCAAGGAAGTTCGGAATTTTGGAGAACGCATGCCAAACGCTAAACCATCGGTATTATTAGATATTGAAGCAGGTCGTCCCAGCGAAATAGATGTGATTAACGGTGCCGTACCTATTGAGGCTGAAAAAGTCGGTAGTTCGGCGCCAGTTAATAGTACATTAACTAATTTAGTTAGATCTCTTGAGCGAACCCGCTATGAGTAATTTTGAATTTAGTTCGATAATCATGGCTATCGCAGTGGGAAGGGCAATAGCGAATGTCCTAGGTATATTTTCTTATATAATCTAGGTAAGCAAATTTAATTTGATTGAAATAACAGGTTCTACTTTTGGCTAATTCAAATGATAGAGACGGTATAGAGTCTCAATACACGCAACATCCTTATCCGGCGCCCATTTCCAATATGCGGGAGCGAATTCAATTAGGATATAAGCAAGGATCTTCTCCTGATTTAATCTGGAACCAGCTATTTCCCGAGAAACCCTATAAGGATAATTTGAATGTTTTAATAGCCGGCTGCGGCAGTAATCAAGCAATCTACCACGCTTTAATGTTCCTAATTCGCAACATTATGCGATTGATGTTAGTGATGAGTCATTAGGCCACGTAGCAAATATGATTAAGGCATATGATATCAAGAACTTGGAAATAGAAAAAAAAGATATAGTCGATTTAACACAC
>Ga0206684_1000983_pt1 | contig 11030 bp, 9 predicted proteins | sample M210012015metaG_FD_155467 | JGI IMG/M metagenome (GOLD analysis project Ga0206684, IMG submission 155467) | Ammonia-oxidizing marine archaeal communities from Monterey Bay, California, United States - M2 100m 12015 | ecosystem: Environmental > Aquatic > Marine > Intertidal zone | place: USA...
CATGCGGTCGACGAGGGCCAGCGGCAACGCCGGCTTCGTCCCCCACACGTCACAGCCCATCTCCCACTCGTTAGGGCCGCGGGCGCCATGTCGAGCGAGAAACCCGTTAAAGGCCGCCAGGAAGTCCACCGCCGCGGCATCGCCGAGAAGCCGGGTCTCGAGACCATCGAGCCCCTCGTCGAAGTGGGCGGTCAAACCGGGATCACCTCGCACGAGGCGTCCGAGATCCCAGAGGGCATCGGAAGGAACCGCCGAATCCACGTCGCCCAGCCCGCCAAGCAGGACCATCAGGTCCTCGCCATGACGGCCCGCGGTCCGTCGAAGGGCGTCGAGACCGATTCCCGTGCCCCCGGTGATCGAGAGGTGGAGGGCGAAGATCCGGCTGATCATCGGGAGCATCTGTGCCGTCTCGTCGAACAACTCGTCGTCGGAGGCCTCGCCGATCGGTGTGAGGCCGGCCCGCCAGGTGGCGATCTCGGCCGCCGCATCGTCCAACGCCGGGAGGTCCGGGCTGGCCAGCACCCGCCAGCCGTACCGGAGGCCGCGCACCGTGGCGCTCCAGTTCCGGTCACGACGGTCCGCTACGTGCTCGGGGGCCAGTGCCTCTGCGCCCAGGAACGGTGCATCGGCATCGTCGAGCGACATTCCGGGCGTCCGGATGGCCACCACCCGGGTGACTGAGAGATTGATGTACGCGTAGCCACCGAACACACCCATGAAGACATCGGCATCCTCGTCGCACTCCGCGTCGGTGAGCATCCCGGTGGATCGCAGAAAGTCACCTGTCGAATCCCCGGCAAACGCCTTGGCCATGGCAGAGGTAAGCGGAAAGACCGGCTGCGGGTAGACCTCGCCGGCGTTTCCACGGGTGTAGACCGGAAACCGGTGGCTCGGCGTCCCATGTACGTAGGGGCCCAGTCCGAAGTCAGCCAGTTCGCCCCTCGCGTCCCCTTCCATGTGCTGACGAGCCACCGGTCAGACCTTGAGGAACCGCATGTAGGCGTCGAGTACCGGCAGGACCTCGTCGCGACCGGCGGACGGCACACGGAGCACCGTCTCGGTGATGCCGAGCGACGCGTAGTGCTCCAACTTCCCTGATTCAGGAATGGTGCCAATGGGGATGACCGCCAGGTCCGCCACGTCCCGTCCCACCTCGTCGCAAATCATCCGGAGCGCCTCCATCCCTGCCTGCAGACCAGATCCTCCAATGGGTAGCCAGCCGTCGGCCCAGGCCGCCACCTCGGCGAGCAGGCGGGGTCCTCCCCCACCGCCGATCAGGACCGATGGCCCGGGCCGCTGGACGGGTACCGGCCACGACCAGCAGGGGTCGAAGTCGACGAACTCGCCGTGGAACTCCGCTTCCTCGTCAGCCCACAGGCTTCGCATGGCGGCCACGTGTTCACGCACCCGGGCCCGGCGGGTGGCGAAGTCGACCCCGTGGTCGGCCATCTCCTCCCGGTTCCATCCGAAGCCCACACCGCACACCGTGCGGCCGGCCGACAGGCAGTCGACGCTGGCCACGGCCTTGGCGAGATTGATCGGGTGGTGCTGGGCCGCCAGCGACACACCGGAACCCAGCCGGATCCGCCCGGTGACGGACGCCGCGGCCGCCAGGGAGATCCACGGGTCGGGTGACCGCGCGTACTCGTCAGCCAGCTCAGATTCACCGTCCGGAGCCGAGGTGAGCCGGTTGGTCGGGATATGGGTGTGTTCAGGCACCCAGAGCGACGAGAAGCCCCGCTCCTCTGCCGCCATGGCAAGATCACGGACGTCCATTGACCGGTCGGTTAGGTGGATGGTGATGCCCAGTTCCATCAGATCGTTCCCATCGGTCAGTCGCCCTGTCGCCGGTGCCCGGTCAGGCGGTGAGCGGTGGACCGTCAAACCGGTCGATGGTCGTGAAGTTCTCCACCGGTCGTCTGGAGAGTTTCGTGAGCTGCCTGACGGGCTCCCCGAGGGGCACCATGGCCGCCACGGCGTGGTGTTCGGGTAGCCCAAGGAGGCTTCGTACCTCACCCTCGGCGGGCACCACGGCGGTGGTAACCACGCCGGCCAGGCCTTCGGTGCGGGCCGCTAGAAGGATGTTCCAGACCAGCGGGTACACCGATGCGCCGGTGACCACGCCGATCCGGTCGAGGTCCTTGTCCATCGACGCCACGACCGACAGGTCCACGGTGACGACGAGGACCACCGGCACCTCGCCGAGGCGTTCGAACAGGTCCGGGGGACCCGCGGGGGTCGAGTCGTCGCCTGCCATCGCCACCTCGGGATCGACCGCAGATTCGACGACGGTATTGAACGGCGTCTCGCCAGCGGCACCCTGTGCTGCATAGAGACGCATGGTCGGACCGCAGAGCTCGCCAAGCCGTTGGCGTAGGGAGCGGTCCCGGACGACGACCACGTGCGAACCCTGCCGGTTGCCGCCTGACGGAGCGAAGCGGGCCGCGTCCAAGATCCGGTGGAGTTGGTCGTCGGTGACCGGAGCATCGGTGAAGTCCCGACACGAGAACGTGGTTCGCATCGCCTCGAGGAGGTTGTTCTCTTCAATGCCCATGGCCCGAAAACTAGGCGGTCAACCTCCGGCTATTCGATGCGGGAGACCGGGCCGTCCTCAGCCCAGAAGCCGTCCAGGGAGCGGTACGGGATGGTGATCGACACGGTGTTGCTTCCGTGGCCACCAATGGAGCCCGGAGCGAAGGACAGCACCAGCCCCCCGTGGGTGAGGTTGAATCGCTCGAAGTTGCCCGACTCAGATGATGCGCCGACGACCCGGCGCTCGTCGGTCCACGGTTCCCGGGCCAATCGACTGATGGCCTCGATGGACACCGCTGCGACCCAGTCGGTCATCGGGTCGAAGAGTTCAGCCACGGTGATCGGACGGCCGGTCTCCAGGTCGAACGTCTCGGTGCGGATCTCCTCCTCGACAGCCGATGCACCCGGCATCAGGCGTCGTACGACGTCCCGGACGCTGAAGAGTTCGTCGGTAGCCAACAGCACCTCCTGCCGATGCTGAAGCCAGGCACACCGGCCGTGGGAGCTGTCACGGCAGGCAAAGCCGTGGCGTTCCACCTCTTCGGCCACGTCCTCGGCGAACCCCCCGACCGAGGCCTGGACGAGTCCCCGGATCCGACCGTTTACCCGGGGTGCCTCGTCGGGGCCCTCGAGGCGTTTCCAGTCCGCGAAGACCTCGATGATGCCGGGGCCGCCGATCTGGGCGCCGTCAGGACCAAATGCTGGAACGCCCGTATCGACCTCGCAGTAGACGGGCTCGAGAAGCACCGTCGGGCCGTCGTATTCGGGCTCGGTCTCGATCCGTTGGGCCGGGACGACCAGGATCTGACCGACCTGAAGGCGATTCGGGTCCGATATTCCGTTGGCCCGCATGAACTGGTCCACGGTCCGATCGAAGCGGGCCGCGATCTTGCCGAGACTGTCGCCCGATTCGACGGTCACCGTCCGGGGCCCCTCCTCCTCGTCCGTCGATGCCCCCCGTACGTCGACCGAGGCGACACAGGCGTCCAGTGCGGTACGCATCTCCGGCAGGTCACGGTGGGTCCATCCGGCCACGGAGAGGCCCCCCACCGTCGTGGTGGTTGCCGAACCGGCGAACAGTTCACCCACTGTCGTGGCCGGCGGCGTCGCTCCTCCTCCGCCGCCACAGGCCGATACTGCGACGACGAGCAGCAAGCCGATGCCGCCTGTCGGAGCGGCTATCCGGAAGGGAAATCTCATAGGTCGTCGATGGTAGGGGCAGCGTGACAGGTGAAATGCCGCGGACTGAACCCAACCAGATGTCCAGCCGGACGTCAGCCGGGCACCAGGTCGCCCATGACGATGCCGGTGCGGTAGCCACATGGGGCCGAGGTCACCTTCAGCGCCATTCGACACCGGCACCCGACGTAAAGTCGCGGGCAATGCGACCGCCGACCCGCTCGCTGTCGCCCAGAGATTCGGTCAGGACGGTTACTCCTGGGCCTACGGTCGCGTCTTCACCGCCTGGGGAACTGCTGGTTTAGTCGGGCCCGTGGGGGCCGGCCATCTATTCGAAGTGACCGGTTCCTACCGGATCCCCATGTTTATGGCCGCTGTGGCGGCCATAGGTTCATCTGTCGTCGCCCGACAGTTATCCGTCGACAAGAAGTGGGACTCCTAGTGGATCGCCATCGGTTCGGCGATGACGACCGGAGCCACAATGAAGAAAATGATTACACGCATCATTCAGAACGGAGCCTTCGCGTAGTTCCGGACCAGGTTGCTCGACGCAGCCTCGCCATCCACGCCCCTTGGTTCGACGGCGAAACCGTTAAAGCAGCGGTTTCAGGGCATCACGCGGCCAGTGACGTCCACCAAGTCGGCATCCACCCATCCCGCGGCAACCAACTCATCCACAATGGCCACTGCGTAGCGCCATGCGCCGAGCGCCTCCAGGTGGACATTGGGCGGCGGCTCTCGTAGTTCTCCTCGACCGTCGACACATCCCGGCTCAAAAACCTCGCAGGGGGCCGACTGGACGAACTGGCCATCCGGGGTGAGCGCAGGCCAGGTGGAAAAGAAGCGGATCAACCCACCAGGATGTCTGGCGGGCATCGAACGGTAGATCTCGCCGGTCCCCGATCGGTAATCGCCACGGCTAACCGGTTGGTCCACCAGGAGCACACGGCTCCCGGTCCGCGACGCCAACTCCAGCACATATTCGGTGTCGGCCAGATACTTGGCCGTGTAAGCCTCACCGGTTAGCGGAAGGCCGGCAGCGTCGGCCATGCACGGCGTGATGCCGTTCCCGCCGTGGTCGACGATGTAGAGGTGTGGCTGCCAGGACTCGAGGTACTCCAGTCCCATTTCGCCTCGGATGTCGGCAAACCAGTCGCAGAGCGCAGTTCCCCACAGGTGTCGATGTTCGATGGTGGCCGCCTCACTCAGAATCCATTCGAGGTACGGCGCTACCTGGTCGGTAATGGAGTCTCCGGCCAAGACAACCCGGAGTAGTTCGTTGGCCTCAAGGTCAATCGGGGTGGCCGGAGCTTCTAATACAACAAGGGTGGTCGAAGGAATCTCAGCGGCGGGCGCAACAGTCGTTGCACCAGACGCAACGGTCGTCGAAGGAGCAGTCGTAGGAGCGACAGTCGTAGGAGCGACAGTCGTAGGAGCGACAGTCGTAGGAGCGACAGTCGTAGGAGCGACAGTCGTGGTGCTTGCGGCTGATCGGGGCACCAACTCGGACGGGTCAGAGCCGCAGGAGAAGGCAACGGCCAAGATCACGGCGACGGCCAACGATGTTGGAGGCCTACGCACGTCTCGCCTCTGGTCTGCCTTTCTGATTCATCAACACTTCGCGTTGTTTCCCGACGTCTCGCGGCCTGCACGCGGCCTGCCAGAACGGTCTCGAGTCACTCCGGCTTCTGTCCAACGCAGTGCCAGTTGAGCGTCAACAGTTCCTCTTCCTCGGCTTGGATGTAGGACTGGCTGTTTTCATTCAATCGGTTCATCAGTGCGTTGGTCTTCTTCGGAATCAGGTGGACCTTGGCGAGGAACTTGAAGACCACCTCGTACTTGTCGAACAGTGCTACCTCTTTTTTTATCATCTCCACCGCAGGCCGCCCTAGGGAGGAGATCAGATTGAAGCCGGCGTTCCTGTACGAGTCTTCCCAGTATTCGTGGTACCAGAACCCTCCGAACACGCACAGTTCGCGGGTGTGCTGAATCAGAGTCTTCTGATGTTGGTTTTCGCGGTCGTAGGCATCGAGTGCCGCGACGTCATTGATGACGAACATTCCTCCTGGTCTAAGGACGCGAAACACTTCCTTGAAGGTGAACTCATGGTCGCTGACGTAGGTCATCGGCTGGATGGCATAGACGGCGTCAAACGCGCCGTCATCGAATTCGAGTGGTTTGTTGAAGTCGCCAATGGTGAAGTTGGAGCTTGAGAGGTTCGGGTTCTTCCAGGACTTCTCGATCTGAGATCCGTCAAGGTTGATGCCGTAGGGCGTCGCGCCGGTGAGTTCAGCGATGTGTTCGGCGATGGCGCCACAGCCACACCCAAGGTCGAGCACTTTGTCTCCTTGGTCCAAATTGAGATCGTTGGCAACAATCCGCTCGAACAGGATCTGATTCTGGAGCACTGATTGTTCCGGATCGATCTCAGGTGGCATGTACATCTTTTCAACCGAGCCGAGGGTGCAGAGTAGATGTATGACCTTGTACAACTCCTGGAGTTCGTCACTGCTGCCCTGCGGATATCCCTTTAGCGGAACACCGTTGTCATGGTCTGCCTTGGTGTTTTCAGGCGAGTCGACGAACAACTCGTCGTAGGACCGCATGTAGGCATTGAAATCATCGTCGCTGATTGTGAGCAGGCCCCATAGGGCTCCAAGTCGATCGAGCACGGTTGTCGGCTTGTGATCCACATCTTCTCCCTGCTCGTGTTCCTGTCCCGATTCTGTTGACAGTTACGGGCTTCGCGGCGCAAACCGTAAGTAGATGTCTAGTTCGGATCATGCGATCGGACAGACTCCACAGAGCACAAGATCGAGAGATCCAAAGGACCCATGTCGATCGCCGACCAGAGATACGTACGCCTCACCACCTGGACCACGGACGGTCATCCCCGACACGTCCCTGTCTGGGTAGTCGAACTCGGTGGCAGCCGTGTGGGCTTCACGACGGGGTCGGGTTCATGGAAGGTCCGCAGGCTCCGCCACGACCCCGCCGTCGAACTTCAGGCCAGCAATATAGGTGGGACCGTCACTGAGGGATCCGCCGCCGTGTCTGGCACGGCCGAGGTCGTCGACGGTGACGCCTACCGGGAAGTTCGCACCGCCATACGGCGAAAGTACGGAATCCAGTATGTCGTCATCTCGTTGGCCGGTGCTTTAGGACGACTCCTTGGAAGGAAACCCGCCGAGGACTGTGCCGTGATCGTCACGCTCGACTGACCGCCGTCGACAGCCGGCCGAAGAAGCCCTCAGCCGACGCCGTCACGACGACATCCCATGTGTTGGTGAGCGGACGGGAAACCTGCCACCAGACGGAAACTTCCGGCACTCCACTTGTCGTCTGACAGATGACGTAAGTAATGTCAGCCTGCTGGTTGGACATTGTCTGCGGCGGGAATTTGAGGAATGGCAGGAGCAGAAAGATTCGACATCAGCGACGGCCGTGGGGCCGCTCGTCGTGAACGCGCTTCAGTCGAGCGCGAAGCGACGGTTGGTCGCATACTTGCAGGCGCCCGGGCGGTGCTCCGGGAACACACGATCTTTGATCTGACTCTCGCAGTGGTAGCAGACGCGGCTGGCACCACCCGCCAGACGGTCCACACGTACTTCCCATCGGTGAGCGACCTCATCTTCGCCATCGCCGACGAGGTGACCGTCGCCTTCCAGCGTGCCGGAACCGAACTGGACGCAGACGCATCGGACTTCCCGTACAGGTATGCGGACCGGGTGGCCGACATCGCCCTGGCAGACCCGATCCCGAACCGCCAGGTACTGCTCGTCTCAGCCTCACAGGGTCGAAGGGGTTCACCGGCCTCACTGTCATGGGAAGAAGTGCTACCTGTGCTGGAAAAGCGGTCCGCCGTCTCGGCCGATGATGCTGCCTGGCTGTCGTTGACCCTGTTCCGCGGAGCCCTCTTCACCTGGGCCGTCGAAGAAACGTCAAAGGAAGCCCTCAGGGCCGATCTCCACAAGGTGGCCGACCTGGTGACGGCCCAACGCCGAGTCTGGTCCGAAGAAGCCGGGCGAGCAGGGAATCTGTGACGTACGCACGGCATCAGAGGGGACGCATGCCAGGGCGTGCTGTTGCGTTCCTTGCGGCGTTCTCGACGTTGCTCGGCGCGTGGCCTCTGACGGCGGCTGCCCAGTCTGCAGGTGTGACGGTTTCCAAGACCGCTGCGGCCCCCACCGAAGCCGGTACGGCCGACTCGTTCACCGTGGTCCTGGATACCCAGCCCTCGACGAGCGTCACGTTCTCGGTGACCAACTCGGCTCCTACGCAGCTGACGGTCAGCCCGCTGTACCTCACGTTCACCAACGCCAACTGGGACACGGCCCAGACCGTCACCCTGACGGCCACCAACGACACGACCGGTAACGAAACGACGTCGGCCACTGTGACCCTGGCGGTCCTGGACGCTACGAGCGACGACGCCTTCGACTCCGTACCGGACACGGTCGTCGACGTAACTGTCGTCGACGACGACTTCTGCGGCCCCAAGGTGGTCGAGTCCAACGGGTCGACAGGTGTCACCGAGGCAGCCACCCTCGACACGTTCACGGTGGCCCTCGGGGCCCAGCCGACCACCGACGTCGTCATCTCGGTGGTGAGCGACGACACAACCGAGGCCACGGTCAATGTCGCACAGCTCACGTTCACGAACGCCAACTGGTCGACAACCCAGACGGTCACCGTCACCGGGGTCAACGACGCCTTAGGGGACGGCAACCAGGCGCCGGCGGTGACCCTGTCCGTCGTCGACGCTTCGTCGGACGACTGTTTCGACTCGGCAGCTGACACTGTCGTGTCGGTCCGGGTCAGCGACGATGACAGTGCCGGTCTCACGGTGGTTGAGACCGGCGGTTCGATCGCCGTGACTGAGGCTTCCACGGTCGCTACGGCAACCGTTGTCGGCAACACCGACACGTTCACCGTCGTGCTCAACAAGGCGCCGACCACGAACGTGGTCGTCAATGTGACGTCGTCGGACACCGGCGAGGCCACCGTGTCGGCGGCTTCGTTGACGTTCACCAGCGCCAACTGGAACACACCGCAGACGGTGACGGTCACCGGCGTCAACGACACCGACATCGACGGCACCCAAGCCGCCACCGTCACCCTGTCCGTTGTCGACGCGTCATCTGACGACCTCTACGACCCGGTGACCGACTACACCGTCAGCGTTTCTGTAGCCGACGACGACGCCCCGGTGGTGACCACTACGACCGCTGCGACTACGACGACGACGCTGCCTCCGCCTACGACCACGCAGCCACCCGCTTCGACGGCGACGTCCGGCGAGGCCTGTGACCCGGCCCCGTACGTCGACTGCCGGAACGGCGACCTTTCCAACCGGGTCGTGATCCCGTCGGACCTGTCGTACGCGACCCTCGACGGCGCGAACCTGTCATCGTCCATCATGTTCTACGGGAACCTGGGGGGCGCCAGCTTGAGGAGCGCCAATCTGACGTCGGCGACGCTCGTCAACTCCGACATGGCACAAGCCGACCTGACGGGCGCCAACTTGACGAGCGCCAACCTGACCGGCTCGTTCCTGTACGGAGCGAACCTCACCAGCGCCAACCTCTACCTGGCCACCCTCACCAACGCCGAGATGCTTTACGCCACGCTGCGCTACGCGAACCTCGTCGCAGCTGAAGCAGGGGGCGTAGAGCTGGTACGGGCCGACCTGGTGCGGGCCGACCTTCGGTTCGCCAACCTGGCCGGAGCCGACCTGTCCTACGCCGACCTGTCCAAGGCCGACCTGACCGGCGCGAACCTCACCGGGGCGAACCTCACCGGTGCGAACCTGTCGGACGTCAACCTCTACGGGGCGAACCTCACCAACGCCAACCTCACCGACGCTTCGCTTGCCCGGTCGAACCTGTACCGGGCGACCACCACTGGTGCGTTCATGGACGACGCCGGGCCAACCGATGGACGGTTGTCGTTGACCACCATCGACGGACCGACCCGCTCCTGGGCCATACGTGCCGGCAGCGGAATCCAGTCGGCCAACTTGACCGGCACCAACCACACCATGGTCGCCACGGGGCTGCGGGCCGACCTGTCCGGCGCCGACCTGTCTGGCCTGCAGTTACGCAACAAGGCCCTGTCCTCGTTGAACTTCCGGTCGGCGAACCTGACCGGTGCGGACCTGTCGGGATCGACCCTGACCGGTGCGACGCTGGCCGGAGCCGACCTGACTGGCGCAACAGTCGTCTCGGCCACGCTCACGGGCGCTGACCTGGCCGGCGCCACCATGGCCGGCGCCAACCTGGCTAGTTCCAACCTGTCGAGTACCGACCTGACCGGTGCTGACCTGACGGGCGTAACGGCAACTTCGACCAACCTGACCGGGGCTGACCTGACTGACGCTGACCTGACTGATGCTGACCTGACGAACGCCACGATCTCGTCGGCGACGCTGCTGCGTACCATCCTGACCAACGCCGACCTGTCCAGCGTGACTGGCACGTCGGCCATCATGACCTCGGTATCCGCCGCCGGGTCGTCGCTGGCTTTTGCCAACCTGAACGGATCGACGCTGCTGCACGGCTCGTTCGCCGGCGCCAACATGTTGATGACCCACTTCGACACGGCAACCATCACCGGCACGGACTTCTCGAACGTCACGGGGTCCTATACGACGTGGACGTCGGCGACGCTCTGGCGTCCGGACTTCACGGGCGCCGACCTCACCGGGGCCAACTTCACCAGCGCCACGCTGACCACCGCGACGGCCACAGGGGCCAACCTGACGGACGCCAACCTGAAGTTGACGACGTTCACGGACCTGTCAGCCGTCGGCGCGACCCTGGACGGGGCCAGCCTTGTCAACACGAGTGCCACCGGTGCGATTCTGAACGGCGCATCGATGGTCGGGGTCACCGGCAGGTACTCGAGCCTGTCTGACACCTTCATGGACGGGGTCGACCTGACGGACGCCAACCTGGTGTGGTCCAACTTCGACAATGCGACCGCCTGGGGGGCCAAGCTCACTGGTGCCACCGTCACCGACTCGAGCTTCAACAGGGCCAAGTTCGAAGGCGCTGACCTGGCAGGTGCGACCTTGTCGAGGTCGAAGATGGGCAGCGTGAACTTGCGGGCCGCCAACCTCACGGGCGCTGATGTCAGCTACACCGACATGACAGCAGCGAACGTCTGGTACTCCGACTTCACAGACGCCGACCTGACCGGCGCGATCCTCACCGACGCATCCGGTTGGAGCATCGACATGGCCGGAGCCGACCTGACCGGGGCGGTCCTGACCCGCCCGAGCCCCTACGATCCCAGGTTCCTGCACGTGTCCGACGTCT